>Ga0315338_1003667_pt1 | contig 13126 bp, 19 predicted proteins | sample ASW8metaG_FD_204518 | JGI IMG/M metagenome (GOLD analysis project Ga0315338, IMG submission 204518) | Ammonia-oxidizing marine archaeal communities from Monterey Bay, California, United States - ASW #8 | ecosystem: Environmental > Aquatic > Marine > Coastal | place: USA: California | collected... | reverse complement strand
GGAAGCTGACACGCGACGCTTTTTTCGTGAGCGGATACAAGAACTTCAAGTCGTACTTCCGCAGCTTCACGAAGCGAAAGACGTTGAAGTTCGGGCTCCGAACCACCGCAGGTCAGCTCGCAGTTCTCGCCCTCTTCACAGCGAGCGGTCGGCCAGAGCTCTGGGTCTTCCTCTGGCTCGCGCCATACATGACGATCTGGCGTGTCTTCAACAGACTCAGAGCCATTGCAGAGCACGGGGGCATGCGACGCTCAGCCGACCGCCGCCACACGACCCACCATGTCCAACAACACCTGCTCGCCCGGTTCTGGTTCGTGCCGTTCAACACGGGCCTTCACCTCGCGCACCACGTCGACTCAGGCGTCCCGTTCAGGAACCTGACGACGCTGCACCGAGCACTGGTCGAGGACGGATACGTCACCGACGACATCGTGTACCCGAACTATCCCAGCCTGTGGCGAGCCCTCGTCCGCAGCTGAGCAGCGAGAAGCACCCATGACGGTCGTGCGTCGACCACTCACGGCGAGGGGCGTCATTGCATCGACGCTCATCGGTACCAGTCCGCCGCTGCTGTCGGCGCGTCGCCTCGTGCGAGTCGGTGAGCTGTTCGGCATCAACGCAGGAACCATTCGGGTGGCCCTGTCGCGGATGCAGGCCGCCGGCGAGGTTGCCAAACGAGAACGTGGCTATGAACTCGTCGGCGATCTCCTGAAACGCCGGGACGCGCAGACGGAAGGCCGGGCAGCTCCGGTCACCCGGTGGGACAACACATGGGAGATGGTCGCCGTCACCGCAGCGGCTGGCTCGTCTTCAGCCAGGTCAAAGACTCGACGATCCCTGACCAGATTGCGGCTTGGAGAGCTGCGCGAGGGGCTGTGGATGCGTCCAGCGAACCTCGACCCGGACCGGAGCGCATCGGTCAGATCCGAGATCGCAGGTTCGACGGCGTCATTCTCTGGCCACCCAGAGGACGACCCGAGAGCGCTCGCGACCCAACTCTGGGATCTCGATGCGTGGTCGCAAGACGCAAGCGAACTCATCGCCTCCATCGCGAAGCTCAGCACAACCCTCGGCTCCTCTGCTGGCGATGACCCAGACCTCCTCGGCCCTGGCTTCGTCGAGAGCGCAGCAGTGCTTCGCTTGTTCACCTCCGACCCACTTCTGCCAGTTGAACTCGAGCCAGCCGAGTGGCCGGCTGCTGAGCTGCGCAGCGTGTACAACGACTTCGATGCGGCCTACCGACGGCTGCTCCTTCGCTGGTTGGAGGCATTGTGAGCATCATGGGCAATTGGCTGAAGGCGACGTTCGGACCCGGACGCGAGGTGAGGGAATCCGGCAGGCCGCCGAGCGCCAACGGCGCGTCGAGCATGCACGCCCATTGGCTCGAGTTGCCGCCCCGAATCGTGTCGTGCTCGGTCGACATCACGGTAACGACGAGACCGACGTCGGATGACCTTCACTTCTGGGCTCTACAGGCGTCGTTCGTCGATGGTGGCCGGAGGTTCGGAGCCGGCCACTTCGGGCTCCAGCACTATCCCCAGCATCCAGGCTCATGCGCCGTGAATTGGGGCGGCTACCACTCGGACGCAGGAGGCGAGCTGAGTGGCACGACATCGCCGCTCCCGAGCGCTGCGAACAACGTCAACACCCGTGACTGCATGTGGTCAGAGGGCGTGCGGTATCGCTACGACATCACGCAGTCGGCCAACGGCTGGACAGGAACACTCACCGACACCTCCACTGGCGAGCCAACAACAGTTCGAGAGCTGTTCGCTCCGTCGTCTCACCTTGGCAACATCGTGATGTGGTCCGAGGTCTTTGCCCGTTGCGAAGGCCCGAGCAGCACTGTGCGCTGGCAGAACGCGACTGTCACAACTGACGGCGGAACAGCTCACCCGATCACCGCGTTCTCCTTGACGTACCAGGCCCACCATGAAGGCGGATGCTCGAACACCTCGACGACAACGGATCGAGACAGCATCGTTCAGACCACGGCCACGACCCGCGTTCACGAACACGGAGCGGTACTCAAACTCAACTGAGCCGATTGGCTCCAGAAGCACCAGCGGCGAGCCGATGGGTTCGGATGGACGGCACTGTCATCACCGGCATCATTCTCGTGACAATCGGCGTGATGGCCACGATGCCAGCGCTGTTCTCATGGTCTGAAGGTGCAGTGCTCTCGGTCAGGGAGGTCGCTCCTGGCGCCTTCGCTCAGCTCTGCGGATGCATCGTGGCGACGAGGACGAGTTACGACGTTGCCTCTGTCGTTCTGATCGCAGCAGCATGGACATCGATCGCTGCCTCCGCGCGTCCCCTCCTCGTGCCCTCACGCACTGCGAGCTAGCTTCTGAGCCGTGACTGACGGCAGCGGCGGCTTCGACCAATCGGGTCACAAGGTTCGGATGGAATGGGGACCGCACGGCCTCCGTCGCCTTGCCCCCGTGTGCGACGTCGTGATCGTGATCGACGTGCTGTCGTTCACGACGGCAGTCGAGATTCTCACCAGCCGTGGAGCCACTGTGCACCCATACCGTTGGCACGACGGTAGCGAGGCCGAACATGCCAAATCACTCGGCGCGTACCTCGCAGCACGCACGACAAGCCTGACCGACGACGAAGGGGCGAGGATCTACTCGCTCAGCCCTGAAACTCTGCTCGACTTTCCGGCTGGCCAATCGATTGTGTTGCCCTCGCCGAACGGTTCTGCGCTCGCTCAGGCCGCGACTGAAGCCGGCGCAAGCCACGTCATCGCTGGTTGTCTTCGGAACGCGACGGCCGTCGGGCGCGCCGCCACCGACCTTGCAGGCAGCGAAGGGTCGATCGGGGTGATCCCAGCCGGCGAGCGCTGGCACGGAGCCACCGGGCCAATGCGGGTGGCATGGGAGGATCTCATGGGGGCTGGCGCAATCATCGACGCGATGGGCCCGATGCAACGTTCGCCAGAAGCCCAATCGGCCGCTGGCGCGTTCGTCGACGCCCGCGACGATCTTGTTCGCCTCCTGCTCGATTGCAATTCGGGCCGCGAGCACGTCGAGCGGGGAACCACGGCGAACGTGGCAATCGCTGGTGATGTCGACATCTCTAACACGGTGCCGATCCTCGTCGACGACGCGTTCGTGCCGTACCAACCGGCAGAGGGGCTGCAGTGAGCCAGACTGGTCGCGTGACCACGCCGAGCATGCCAAACAACGTCATCGTCGTACTTCTGGACAGCCTGAATCGCCACATGCTCGGGTGCTACGGCGGCACAGAGTTCACAACCCCGAATCTCGACGCGTTCGCAGCAAGGTCGACGAGGTTCGAAAGTCACGTCACAGGATCGTTGCCGTGCATGCCTGCGCGCCACGACATCTTGTGTGGTTCGCTCGACTTTCTCTGGAGACCATGGGGCTCGATCGAGGTCTGGGAAGACCCGGTCACGTACTCGCTTCGTCTCAAGAACGTCACGACGATGCTCGTTAGCGACCACCCACACCTTTTCGAGGTCGGCGGCGAGAACTACCACACCGACTTCGATGCTTGGGAGTACCTGCGCGGGCACGAGGGCGACCTCTGGCACACCGTCGAGGATCCGTCCTACATCGGGGCCCCAGCGCTACCGGCACGAAAGGCCAACATCCGCCGAGGGAGCGACCTCAGCCGAACCTGGTTCCAGTCAGAGGACGACTTCCCTGGGCCAAAGACGATGAAGACCGCTGCGCAATGGCTTGACCGCAACGCTGGCCAGCACGAGCGATTCATGCTCTTCGTCGACGAGTTCGACCCCCACGAGCCGTTCGACACGCCGTTGCCATGGGCCGATCGCTACGACCCAGACTGGGAAGGCGAGCGCATCATCTGGCCGACCTACTCACCAAACGCGGTGGCCAGCGGAGCACTCACCGAACGAGAAGCACGACATCTACGGGCGAATTATGGCTCGAAGCTGTCGATGATCGACCACTGGTTCGGGCGCGTCATCGAGAGCATCGACAGGAACAATCTCTGGAACGACACGGCCATCATCGTGTGCACCGACCATGGCCACTATCTCGGCGAGAAGGACATGTTCGGCAAGCCGGCGGTCATGCAATACGAGCCGCTCGGTCACACGCCGTTGCTTGTCTCGTGGCCTGGTAGCGACCACGGGTCGGTCGATGCTCTCACCACCAACGTCGACATCCACGCGACCATCTGCGACATCTTCGGCGTCGAACCAGAGCACGTCACCCACGGCATCAGCATGGTGCCGCTGCTGAACGATACTGAATCGTCGATTCGTGACTGGGCGATTGGTGGCGTCTTCGGAAAGTGGGTCCAGATCACCGACGGAAGACGGAAGTATGCGCGGGCGCCAGAGGGCAACGGTTTCCCGCTGTCGATGTGGTCAAATCGGTGGACAACGATGCCGGTCCATGCGTTTCCGAAGCTCAGACTTCCACGCCCCGACAGCAGGGCGTACCTCGACTTCATGCCAGGCAGCGACAGTCCCGTCATCCGGCAGCCGTTCGAAGCTGGAGACCGGCTTCCATTCTGGGCCCTCAACCCACCCGTCGGCGAGCACCACTTGTTCGACCTCGATCAGGACCCCGACGAAGATCACGACCTCGCAGGAACGCGACACGAATCGGAGATGATCGACCTCGTTCGGTCCGCACTCGTCGAGCTCGATGCGCCTCACGAGCAACTCGAACGGCTGGCCATCGCGTGACCGAGGCGTTTCGGGCGTGCTGACCGCGAACCCGGTCCTGTTGTTCGACCTCGATGGCACGATCACCGACAACTCACAGGGCATCATCCATGGAACGCGACTCGGTCTCGAAGCCGTTGGTCTCGACCACGTCACCGACGACGACGTGCGCACTGCGATCGGACCTCCCTTACGGTCGATGTTCGCATCGTGGGGACTGTCAGCGAACGACGTCGAACTCGCCGTCACGGCATATCGCTCCCACTACGCAGAGATCGGAGTCCTCCAGAATCGGGTCTACGACGGCATCGCGGGCGCCATCGATGACCTCGCTCACACCCACAGACTCGCGGTGGCGACCTCGAAACCGGAGGTCTTCGCCACGCAAATCCTCGAACACTTCGATCTCGCCGGCCACTTCGACATCATCGGTGGAGCGACGATCGACGGCTCGCGGGAGACGAAAGCCCAGGTCGTGAGGCACACCCTCGCCGGCCTGGGCATCGAGGCCGCAACGGCGGTGATGATCGGCGATCGCCGACACGACATCGAAGGATCGAGAGCCGAGGGAGTCGAGCGAACCATCGGCGTGCTCTGGGGATTCGGCTCAGCGGCAGAACTGGCTGAAGCAGGAGCAACCGTGATCATCGATTCGCCAGGCCAACTTCGGGCCGCTGTCGACGGCTGACTCGATCACGATCAGCCGGCAGCGGCCAGCGGTTGGCTGGCGAGAGACCTGTTCACGAGCAGCGTCGGCTGCTTCGACGCTCGGACAGCGCCCGTTCTACGCACCATCATGATCTCGGTCGTTCGCAAACTCATGACCCTCGAGGCCCAGGCATCGACCACGTCGCGACCAGCTGTGTCGAAGAACGTGGTCAGCGGGCCTTCCTGGGCATAGGCGTCTGCTCCCTCGACCTGCTCGATGTTTCCGTCGGCGAGTGTGATCTCGTATCCAGCCATGTGTCGTCTCCCCACACCATCTGCTCTGCGCATGCGCTTCCTCCTCTGAACGTACGGCCAATCGGCTGTGGGTAACGAGTACCAAAACCCTGGGACTTTTCTGTGGGAACCCTGGGGAGATCGGCAGCGTTGGGTGTGCGTAGACTCCGCTCGAACGAAGGAAACGCTGATGGACATCGACCAGGAAGAGCTCCGGCAACGACTCACCCCGGAGCAGTATCACGTGACTCAGGAAGCGGGCACCGAACGCCCCTTCAGCGGCATCTACAACGACACGAAGACTCCTGGCGTGTATCGATGCATCGTGTGCGAGTCCGAACTGTTCAGCTCCGACGCCAAGTTCGACTCGGGGTCTGGCTGGCCAAGCTTTTATGCGCCAACCGACGACGATGCCGTCATCGTGAAGGACGACTTCACGCTCGGCATGCGCCGCACCGAAGTCGAATGCGCTGAGTGCGGCGCCCACCTCGGACACGTGTTTCCTGACGGCCCCCAACCGACTGGCGATCGATTCTGCATGAACAGCGCGTCGTTACTGCTGGACCCAAACGAGCACACCTGACACGTCAGATCCGGTCGAGGTTTGCCGCGAACGTCACGGCATCACTGATGTCGTCCTGCGCTGTGCCGAGCAGCGACAGCGCGGCGTAGACCACGTTCTTCCACGGCGCCGGGTTTTCAGCGGTCGCCATGACGTGGCGAAGTGCGTCGCGAACGGCGCCGCGATACATCACTACACCGAGGTCGACGTCGTCGAGAGGGGCAAAGATTCCCTGTGAGACCCCGTTGGCGATCACAGCCCGGTGGAGTGCATCGATGGGGCCCGATTCGAGCAACACGTTGTCACCGATCGAGAGCCCGTAGCTGGAGAGTTCGGGCTCGTCCATCGCTCGGATGCACAACCTTCGACACATCGCGGCCAGTTCGAAATGCGGCGGCTGCGTGCACTCCAGCATCTTCGTGGCCGTGTCGAACATGCCCTGCTTCGCAACGGCGTTGAGTTCGTCGTAGTACGCGGCCTTTGAGTCAAAATGATTGTAGAACGTCCCAAGAGCAACATCGGCGCGCTCGGCGATCGCCTCAACGCTGACTGACCCGGATCCGTCATCTTCCACCAGCTCTCTGCCTGCGGCGAGCAGCGAGCTCCTGACAGCGAGCAGCTTCCTCTCCCTGCGCCCGCCCGTCATCGACCGACCTCGATCGCGTCGTCGACCAGTGCTTGTGGAGTTCCAATGACGCCCAACACGTGGCGGACTACCTGATCTCCGATTTCCGGCACTGTTTGGGGTCGCCCAAGAGCGAAGCCAAGACCAAGTCGCAGTGCCCCGAGCAACATCGCCTTTCCAAGCGCTCGATCTCTGAGATTCACGAACACCCCAACTCTGATTCCGTCCTCGATCATCTCGTCGAGCAGCATGTCAATGGGGTCCTCTGGCGCGCCTCGCGCATCCAGCAGCATCAACCCGTAGCGCACGCCTGGCGAATTCGTTTCGACCACCGACAACAGGCTCCGAGTCATCGCGGCGACTCTGATGTACGGCGGAGCATCGTGCGGCACGTTGGCCATGAGAGCTGCCGAAACTCGTTCAATCCAGCGTTCGCGAACTGCCTGAACGAACTGATCCCGGGATTCGAAGTGACCGTAGAACGTGGTTTGTGCCACGTCGGCGTCGTCGGCGACCATCTTGATCGTCACGTCCTCCTCACCGAGTTCGGCGATGAGATCGCGTCCGACATCGAGGAGGCTGTTGTGCACTTCCAAGAATCTTCGTTCTCGTCTGTTGAGCTCACTGGCCGTCTTCGTTGTTCCACCGCGCATATCACCCTTGTCGGCTCAATCACCCGCCGCGAAAGCACCGAGGGTGGTGAACTCGACCGCAGTGCGACCGAGAGTGAGCGCTCCGTCATCTTCGATGAAGCTCACCAACGTTCAACAACTCCATCCATCTTGGAGCCACAATTCTGGCGTCGTTGCATGCGAACATCCGCGCGATCGGACTCCAGCGACGGAGGCTGAGTCGGGCGTAGACAACCACATCATCGCCAACACTGTTGCTCCAGTCGTGATCGTCGTTCTGGGAATGGCTCGCTTCACCATGAACATCATGGGCGCTGCAAAACGAGACAAAATCCTCCGATGGGCGGTTGATTTCGGCGTGATCGTGCTATCGACGCTGAGAGACATCGTCGATGGAGACTCGACGCAAGGAAGCGTCGAGCTGACCAGAGGACGGTCCAATGGAGATGATTGTGTTCATCGCAGTACTCATGAGCGTCGCCGCGTTCGGGTACCTGTATCTCGCACGAGCTCAGCACATTGCAGCCACCCAGCGCGTGTCCTCGCACCCTGCACCGTCGACGCCCCCTTCGTCGCCTCGATCCACAGATGCCGGCCTCGATTTGATGTCGATGCTCGGCGGCATCCACGAGTACGTCGAGACGGGCGTCGGGCCATACGAGCTCATCACGACAACGCGCGAAACGTGGAGAAAACGAAGAAACGAACTCGAGGGCCTCGGCTACTCGCCCGTCCTTCTCGACGACATCGACACACACCTCCGACTCGGCGAAGCGTACGAATCCGCCGTGGCGTCGTCGTTCGCGGACGACAGCGGACAGAGTGAAGCCGCTGCGGCGACACTCGCCCAACAGCTCAGCTGCCGGAGCCCTGTGCTCGTCGGAAGAGTGTCACATCATCTCGGATCCAAACCCTCATCGCACCGTCTACCCGACACGGGGGCAGTCGGAGCATTGTGAGATCTTGGATTCGTGCTTTTGGGCCGTGCGCCCTCGTCGCCAGCGTGGCACTCCACACTGCGTCCGGACGACGATGGGACCAACGAGCGCTCGAAAGCCATCGGGCGCTGCCCGACGATTGGGCGAAGGACTCAGGCGTCCTTCTCATCTCGATCGATCGGGCAGCGCTCCTCATCGTCGCCGGCCTGGTGATCTCGACCGGGGTCTGGTGGAAGAGGCGATCAGCCGAACCGGGTGCCATCGTTCTTGCCACGGCGCTGACGCTCGGGTTCTCGCTCATCTTGAAGCGCACATTGGCCCCTGCGGTCGTCGATGATGCGCTACTCACAGGCAACACTCTCCCGAGCGGTCATGCAGCAGGGGCAGCTGCAGCAGTGGTCATAGGCATCACGATGCTCACCGACACGCGACTCGGCAGGACACATCTCGACGGACTCGCCGCCACCGGCTCGGCAGCGCTGACCGGTTTTCTTGCATTGATCGTTCTCAGCACAGGCCATCGGGTGTCAGATGTGTTGGTGGCGGTGTTGTTGATCGAGGCTGCCGTCGCGGTGGCGAGAGGCCGCGCGACGAGCACAGTGAGCCTGACTGCGGTCAGTATCTGGCTGCTCGGCGCCGTTCAACCCTTCAGCGGATCGATCGTCGACGTTGCCGCATCGATGCTCGCGTTCATCTGCGTCTGCCTCGTCAGCGTCGGCTTGTTGAGGTCATTGACCACTCAACACGACGTCGTCACCGTGACGGCAAGCCCGACTCCGACCCACTCGTGGAACACCGACGTGAACCAGGTCGGAATGGCAATATCAGGTCGCGCCTGAACGCCAATGACCTCGGCTTCGGAGCATCGTTCGAACAACAGTGTCGCTCGGGTCAAGTGATAGGTCGAGGTCACGAGAAGGATCTTGTCCCACTGCCGGGCCGCGGCGATCTGCGCGACGGCCCTTGCTTCGCCCCGCGTGTCGTCGCTCACCGGTTCGAAGCAGATGACTTCGACTGGGTTCGTTCCATCGCGGTCTGAGCAGTCCACACTTCCGAAACTCGCCCCTGTGCCCGTCGAAACGAGCAGAACCTCGGCATGGCCGTCTCGCACGACTTCGATACCTCGTTCGATCCTCTCGCCGCTGCCCCCTGCCAGCACCACGACCGCATCAGCGCGAGTTGGCGCCGCGCTGGCCGGAACCAGAAACAGCGGCACCGTCAGGAGCCCGACGGTGAGGCCCGACGCGCTCGAAACAGCGGCAAGCACGAGTCGGAGCCGACGCGATGCCGGCCACGGGAACACCTCTGCAATCCAACCGAGAACCCGCGAGACCGATAGGACCATCGCCGTCAGCGGCGCCACCCAAAACGAACCGCGAGTTGACACAGGTGCCCATCGGGTGCGCGCCGGCTCGATGTAGCAAAGCATCGCTCAAAAAACCCTCGAGTTCGTGCCGCGACGCGCCGAGAAATGCAAGCACCCCTTCCTGCGACACCAAATCCCCTGCGAGACGCATATGCAGAGCGCCACCGTCAACGATCCGAGTCCACAACAAGCCGCATTCCATGTCGAGGCCGGCGACTGGATCTCGCTCACCCACGACAGCGCCTCGAACCCGACTTCGGCCTTCGCTGAAGTGCGTTCCTCCAATGACGAGGCCTTCGTCATCTCGATATCTCGAGTTCCACGCTGGATGACAGAGAGTGTCGAAGTTGATGGCGAAATCCGACACGAGGAAGGTCTCGACCGCTTTGCGTCCATCGTGGTCAACATCAGCACCGGCCCAAACGGCGACTGGATCACCCTGACCCAGCCAACGCGGTCATGGCGCTACAACCGAAGAGCTTCCCGCCGAGTGGAGATGGACCTCTTCGTCCGCTATTCGATCCTCGATGAGGAGCTCCATCCCGGTCAGGAACTCACCGCAGAGCTCGACGACCTGTCGGTCACTGGCATGCGGATGGCAACCGAGACTGCTCTGGGCTCCGGGAGCGCAATTGTTGCTTCACTCGAACTGAACGACGGTCGACTCAGCATCGTCGGAGACATCGTCGACGATGCCGAGACTCGAGTCGACGGCCGTTACTGGATTCGAGTGGCGTTTCGGCGACTACGCGACAACGAAAGACGGTTGCTGACGCGCATCGTTGCTGCCTCGGCCGGAGTCAGCGAAGACGAGGTCGCAACGCCGATGCTTCAACGGCCTGGACCGCCAAGACGCGTCGTTGAAGCGTATTGCGCATCGGGAGATCGAAGACGCTGACGCTGAGCTCGGTGCGTCAGTGGGCTGCCGCAATCGCAATCTCCGCCGCATCGCCATCGGGGTACAGCTCCACGATCGAAGCATCGAGGTCGTGCTTGACCCCGGCCAGCGGAAGCACGTTGAGCACACCCTGACCCTTTTGAATGAGATCGATGATCTCTTCGCCGCTGCGGACTAGAACCGATGTGTGACCTTGGATCACGAGATTGGCCGAGGCAACGTCCTCGCCGAGCTCGTTTCGCATGTACTCGAAGATGCCGCGAACGGTCTCGAGACGAATACCAGCATCGAGCAGCGTCTTGATGACCTTCAGCTCGAGGAGATCTTGATAGCTGTAGCTTCTGCGGCTGCCGCTCCCTGCCGCGTCGGCGACAGACGGGCGAATGAGATCGGTACGGGCCCAGTAGTCGAGCTGGCGGTACGTGATGCCAACAATCTCCGCAGCTCGCTTACCGGTATATCCCCAGGTCTCCGTGAAACGCTCGGCTTCGTTGCTCACTCTGTCTCCTGTACCCGCTCGACTGTATCGATTCGACCTGCCAGGGGAAACACCCATGGAACTACGTCGATGTGATGAAGGTACGTACCACCGCGTAGCGAGTCAACCACCATCAGCGCGAATCCGAAGTATTTATTGGCGAAATTCGCGCGGTTCGCGCGAATCAGAGCGAGTTCGCGATCGCTTCGCGCGCTACGTCGCGCAAAACAACCGCGCTACGCGGTCGCCCATTCACGCAATGAGCGCAGCTCCCCTGGAGTGCCCATGGCAATCAGCACCGCTCCAGGGTCGATCGACACAGCCTGGTCCGGATTGTTGATGAACTGTTCCCCGGCCCGTACCGCAAGCACGAGACAGCCTGTCGTGTCCCTGATCTTCAACTGGCCAAGCGACGATGCAGCCATCGAGCTCGAGGCGCTGACGGTCATCTCCTCGAGGCGCCACTCGACATCTCCGTCGTGCATCGTGACGTCGAGGAACTCAGCAACATTGGGCTGCAAGGCAAAGGTCGCCATCCTGCGGCCACCGCGGGTTCACGACTCGATTGGCCCCGGCGCGTGTGAGCTTTTCGTCAGCGCCGTGCGCGTGAGCTCTCGCCACGATGAGCAGATCGGGTCGCAGCGACCTCGCCGACAGCGTCACGTAAACGTTGTCAGCATCGCTCGCCAGTGCCGTCACCAGCGAGGCGGCCCGGTCGACCCCCGCCGCCTCGAGCACGCCGTCGTCGGTGGCGTCACCCTCGATGGCATACACGCCGTCCGGGAACTGCATCGAGTCTGCCGCCAGGTCGATGACCACGGCCCTGTGACGAGACGCAACGATTTCGTCCACCAGCTCCCTGCCGACCCGACCCCCACCACACACGACGACATGGCCACGCATGCCTGCAATGTCACGGTGCATTCTCCGCCTCCCGAATATTTGCTCGAGCCTGCCCTCGAGCAGGACCTCGACACCGATGCCGAGTGAATAGAGCGTCGTCCCGACGCCGAGCACCATCACGATCAACGTGACAACCCGGTATCGAGTCGATGGATCCGAAGTTCCGATCTCGCCATAACCGACCGTTGTAACGGTGACCACGGTCTGGTAGATCGCGTCGAACGCGCTCAGACCGATCGCCATATAGGCCGCGCACGACCCGGTGATCACCAGCGCGAGGAAGCTGAGAGCACGACGAGCTCGACCGAACTTCGCGAACCTCCTGCGACGTCGCCAGAGCAGCTTCATGTGACCGCTCCGCACCAGCCACTCACCTCAACCGTCAAAGTCCTCTGGATTGATGTCGTCGAGGAAGGCTTTGAAGTCGTCGAGCAACTCCTCGGGATCGTCGAGGTCCTCGACCGGTTCACCTTCGAGGTACTGGCCGGCCTCATCGAGAACAGCGTCAGCCGCGAAGATCGGCACATCTGACCGAACTGCAAGTGCAATCGCATCGGAGGGGCGACTGCTGATGGTGCGTTCCTCTGCGCCGATCTCGACAAGCAGCTCAGCGTAGAACGTGCGATCTTTCAGCTCGGTGACGGTGACACGCTTCAGCTCAGCACCAAGTTCTCCGAGGATGTCGATCATCAAGTCGTGCGTCATCGGGCGGGCCATTCTGATGCCCTCGATGCCGCGTCCGATCGCCTGAGCCTCTGGAACATCGATGATGACGGGCAGCACGCGACCCTGTCCGCCAGCCTCCCTCAGCATCAGCATCGGGCTGTTGGACGGCATCTCCAGTTGGACTCCGATGAGTTCCATCTCGGCCATGGCCGCACCATAGTGCCGTTCGGCGCTTCAGGAGATGTGTTGCCGCAATGCGAGCCGAATCATGGCACCGCGGAGCTGAGCCCCGAGCTTCGCCATCTGCTCGAGTTGGTCGCGGGACATGCTCTGGGCTGCAGGGCTCCGCTGCTTCACCAGCGGCATCACGACCTGTTCATAGACAGCTGCCTCTCGTTCTGCAGAGGTTCTGAACATCCGGAGGTGCCTGGCCTCAACGCCGAA
>Ga0315338_1003666_pt1 | contig 13127 bp, 13 predicted proteins | sample ASW8metaG_FD_204518 | JGI IMG/M metagenome (GOLD analysis project Ga0315338, IMG submission 204518) | Ammonia-oxidizing marine archaeal communities from Monterey Bay, California, United States - ASW #8 | ecosystem: Environmental > Aquatic > Marine > Coastal | place: USA: California | collected... | reverse complement strand
AACAATGCCATTCGCTACCGCGAATGCAATAGGAGATTAAGGGCTTGTCCGACCCTGGATTGCTCTACTACAAAGAATCAACCGATATGCTTCGTCCCCGCCTATCATTGGCGAGGTATGTACTTCGTTCCCATGCCTTCACAGTTTCTTTCATCCGTGGTGTAGATAACCCTCCGTAGCTACGTTAAACACTTCCTCGTTACCAGATATCCTCTCCATTACTACCACAGTAGTTATATCCTGTCATTTGGACCGGAGGTAGGCGCTTTGAAATTTCAAACGAGCAATAATGCTGACGAACTAACTTCACAAGTCGAATACGTATCCTCGCTTTACGGGGGCTTTTGGGATCTAGATGTAAAAGATTTCTGCTACATGACTAATCCTTATTTTCCACCGGAAGAATTCCTGATCGATCTGAGCGCTAGGCTGCAGGACCTGATCAAGGCTTATCCATCGACAAATTCGCATATCTCTTCTATTTTGGCCGAATCACTTGGATTAACTGAGCAAGAATTGATCATTGCCAACGGAGCCAGCGAACTTATTAGCGCTATCACCAGTCGCTTTGTTGAGAACTTGGCCGTTCCCGTGCCAACCTTTAATGAGTATATTAATCGTGCCGAGACTCTGGGCAAACGCGTAAGCCCTTTTACCACCTCGGGAGACTTCGAACTTGACCCTGAGGCCTTCATCCGGCATGTGCAGTCAACCAAGGCCAACTCGGCTCTCTTGATACAACCAAACAACCCAACCGGTACGTTCATATCCAAGGAAAATATGAGGTACTTGCTGGAGTCAATGCGCGAACTAGACCTGGTAATGGTAGATGAGTCATTCATAGAGTTTGTAAACTCCGAGCCTGACCCGTCGGCCTTGGACCTGATCTTTGAGTATCCCAACCTGATTATATTGAAGAGCCTATCCAAAAATTATGGCATTCCAGGACTGCGATTAGGCTATGCTGTTTCCGGAGATCAGGAGAGGGCGGCCGCTCTCCGTAAAGACTTACCTATTTGGAACATCAACTCGCTAGCGCAATTCTTCCTAAGTAAGATGCCAGATTACCAAGAACAATTTGATAGTAGTTGTGAAATCCTCAAAAGTGCTACTCAACAATTGTACAAAGGACTTGTAGGCGTCCCTTATCTCCATCCCTACCCCACTCAGGGAAACTTCGTCCTATGTCGAATTATTTATGGGTTCAACGCTTCAGAATTGACTGCACATCTGTTTAATCAGCATCGGATACTGGTAAATAATTGTGGAGGGAAGGAAGGGCTTGAGGATTCTTTCATAAGAATTGCCTGCCGTACTGAAGAAGAAAATTCAGAACTTCTAGAAGCTCTCAATAAACTAGAAGAATTCTGTCACAAGGGCGATCTTCCGGTTAATGTAGGAGGAACTTTATGAGAGGAATAATTCTGGCCGCTGGTATGGGGACTAGGCTAAAACCCCTAACTGATGTTACTCCAAAATGTTTGGTTCCGGTAAATGGAAAGCCGATGTTGGAATACCAGATGGAATGTTTGGCCACAGCCGGCTTGGAACAATGTGTTCTAGTGGTGGGGTACCGTGCGAGTCAAATCTCCAATCGCTTCGGAAATAACCACCTAGGTATGGCCATCTCATATGTACAAAACGAACTATTTCAAGAAACCAACAATCTGTATTCACTGTGGCTAGCCAGAAACCACTTGGATGACGATATCCTTCTATTAGAATCAGATCTTTTGTTTGAGGCCGATATGATTCAGCAGTTGATCCAACATCCAGCCAAGTCAGTTGCAGTAGTAAACCGTTACGAGCCTCCAATGAACGGTACGGTGATACTTGCTGCTAACAACATAGCTAATGCTATGGTTCTGAAGGTTAATCAAACTCTTGGATTCGACTACACATCAGCTCTCAAGACGGTGAATATTTATAAACTGTCCAAGTCAGACATGAGAAGTTCGGTGATTCCCGAGCTGTCCAGTTTTGTGGACTCAGGGCGTACTGATCAATATTACGAAGCGATATTTTCTGATCTGATCGCTCAAAAACGCCTCCAGATGTCGATTCTCCGCTCCGAAGACTTAAAGTGGGCAGAGGTCGATACTCAGGAAGATTTGTCTGCTGCCGAGGAGTTGTTTGGCAAGGAAATTCATATAACCAAGCATGCGACAATCAGTCGATAGCGGTTCGGAAAGGACGGCACGACTCCATTGAGTTGGAGCCGCCTATCTGTTTTATCGAGACCGATAATATATCTCAGAGGATGGTACTGCTCAATGGATCGTACGAATGCATGGGCCCAGCCCAGCGCGTTGGATTTCTACTCAAAACACCGGCATGAAGCGTCAGACCTATATCCCTCGGAGCAGGTCTTCTTGCCCCGAGTATTGTTCCCAGGTGCGAAGGTCCTGGATATCGGATGTGCTTCTGGAGGGTTTTTCAATATCATGCGGTCAATGGAGCCCGCCATTGAATATGTTGGCATGGACATTGTGGCTGACGCTATTGAGTTGGCCCAGAACCGCTATCCTGAGGCGCGATTTATGCTCGCCGATGGATTTGAAATCCCGTTCGACGATGGACACTTCGATCTGGTTCATTGCACCAGTGTGCTGAATAACGAACCTCGCTACCAAGAATTATTGCCAGAGATGTACCGGGTCTCAAACCGTTTTGTTCTGACCGACATGCGCCTCTTGAAAAACATTGCTACTATGGAAAGTACTGGTCCCTTTTACTACGACATACAGTTTGAGGGCGAGTCCCAAGAAGCCACTGTACCCTACGTGGTAAACGACGCCGACGAAGTGGTCAATTATTTGCTATCCCTTAAACCGAGGCCCCAGGCGTTGAGAGGCACCGGATACTTCCACACCGTGTCACCCATGGCTAGGATAACGTTGTCTGAGGTTTGCATGGCTTTGCTGCTTCTCCAAAAAGGCAACTCGGCAACCGACAAAACCCTGATGGACCTTAAAGACCTACCTTTAGAATTTGCCATCGATCCAGCGTTCGCCTGACCGATTTGAGTAGTCCTCAGATACGCATAACTAATCGTTCGATTCATAGAGTTGTTAAGGTAGTGAGCTTAAGGTGAAACATAAGAAATGAGTTCAGCTAATCAACAAATAGAAGAGGAAATAAAGGAACCTAGTTTGCCGGCACATGAGGCTGGCGATGGGACTGACTTGCCGGTCATTCTGTCCTTTCTGTTCGATAAACCCAACATTATCACACTCCTGGGTCTGAGTATCGGATTTCTGTCCATCTATTTTTCGCTCGTTCAAAATTTTTCAGCTGCAATAATTGCGTTGCTCTGGGCGGTACTGATGGACTGGTTCGACGGTCTGGTGGCACGGCGGATGCAGGGGCGAAGCGAGTCTCATAAATTATTCGGAGGCCAAATGGATTCCCTGGTGGATCTGGTCGTCTCGGCAACGGGGCCGGCAATCCTCCTACTAAGTGTCGGGGAATTCAGTCCGTGGTTTTATCCTGGAGCCCTGGTCCTAGTAATGGCCGGTGTTCTCCGCCTCGCTTATTATGGCGTCTTTGGTTTAGATGAAAATGGTACCCATGCCGGTTTGACAATAGATAATACACCGCTCGTAGTTTCGGCTGTATTCTTGTTGTACACGTTTATCAACCATAATATATTTTCCGTCGTTCTTTACGTTACAATTTTGGTTATGTCGTTCTTGCACGTTGCTCCTTTCCGTATGGGTAAGTTGGGCGGGCGTTGGTATTATGCTGTAACTGCATATGTCGTGATAATGACAGCACTTTACACATTTATAATTTGGACCCAATAGGGGTATAGGAATCATCGATCTAGACGTAACGGTTTTGTTTTTCTAATGGCATTCTAATTAGTGCATCGCAGTAAGAAGAAGTGGTTCTGTAGTTTGGGCCAAGGGATGTTCAGTCCAGATAACACCTTTGGCAAGCCCCAGAAGCTAATTGGCGTAATACTTTTCAGTACCCACCATGTGAGAAAGCCCAGCAATTGAGAATCCTTGGCCAAGAAGGGTATCCATTTCCGACGGAAATCTACCAATTCTTCTGCAATCACCATATGGTTATATCCAGGATTCGACCGGACATCCAGGCAAGTGATTTCTGACTCTTCAAATAATCGATGGTACGAGTCAACATTTCTGTAGATCGCCTGATACTCTCCTTTGGCCAGAAATTCCCCTGTTCGCACCGTTGATTCCCTAAGGATGATTGACCCCTCTGCACTAAGGAGTTCTTTCAACGAATTAAGGAGTGCCACTGCGTCGGAATCATTGAGATACATGAAAAGACCGCCCACGAAAATCATTTCAAAAGGACCTTCTGGTAAGTCTTTACGGCCATCCCCTTTCAAAATCTGCGCATTGGGCAGATGAGAAATTCGAATTTTCGCGGCCTCGACCATTAGCGGGCTTCGTTCTATTCCAACGACACTATCGTAACGATCAGCAAAAATCTCAACCCAAGATCCGGCGCCACATCCAACATCAAGGACTCTTGCAGAGTCACTCACTGCAGACATCCAATCGTTAATGGTGTTCAGCTCCTTGGCCAAGCGATGGGTCACTGCATTCAATGGTAGGTTATGACCATGGGCCATCATGCTCATAGCAGCGGCAGTTGTCCCACTAGATCCATGGAAATAGCTCTCTACCGCGGCATCATCGATTTGTTGTTTATCGTAAGATTCGGGTTGCATCGTCATAGATACGTTTTGCCCCTAAGTTTTCACGCGCATCATACTAGAGTCTGGATGAAACCCGCAAGAATATAGATCTGAAAACGATTTTGCGAATAGAACCGCCTATCCGTTTCTGGTGAGAGTTATCTTTAAACTAATTTATTCTTCACTGTAACGTTTAAAGATCATATAATATGTAATTGTATTTGTATAACGTAATTATATAACTTGCGAACGGTCGGTAGCGTGGTATCATTATGGCATTTGACAACAACTGTAACTGTGTTACGGATTGAGGAGGACAGGAAATGGTGAAACTTGAACTCAGCGTTGCTCTGTCGGTATCTGAGCAGAAGACAAACCTAACCCGTCTATTACTGGACGGTACGGTTAGCCCTGATGGCATAGACTTGTTCCCTTCAGATGTATACTCAGGGGAACTTATCTGGCGACAAATCCGGTCCGCTGAATTTGATATTGCCCAGATGTCATTGCCGGCATTGTTAATGCTTGCCGAACGAGGTGACTCCCCGTGGGTGGCTCTGCCAGTGTTCCCTTTTCGAGATTTTCACCATACCCGATTTCAGGTACGCGAAGATTCAGATGTCCATGAGCCCAAGGACTTGCATGGGAAGCACGTTGGCGTTGCTGAGTATATGATGACGGCGGCTGTCTGGTCTCGAGGCATTCTAAAGGAGGAGTTCGGAGTCGAATCAGATAAATTGACTTGGCATCAAGAGCGTTTGGAGAGCATTGGTAATGAGTTCGGGTACGAGACTCCAGCAGGGGTAACGGTCCACCAGATCCCTGCAGAAAAGACCATTGCAACTATGCTGGCCTCTGGTGAACTTGATGGTGCTGCAATAACGATTGCCGGTACTACTTTGCTGGACCGCACCGGAGTGTCTGTCGCGGCCCAACCACAAATGCGGCCGTTGTTCCTGGATCCGGTAGCAGAGAATGCCAGATACTTCCAGAAAACAGGTATTTCTCCGATAAATCATACTGTGGCCGTACGTAAGTCGGTGTTGCAGAGTCATCCGTGGGTCGCATTGAATCTGTACCATGCTTTCTTGGAAGCCAAAGAGCGACTAATCGCACCGGCCCGAGACCTGCTTAATGGGTACTTCCAGTTTGGATATCTGCCATTAGAAGGACGCCAAACGGTACCGTCGGACCCCTTCCCCTACGGCGTTTCGGCAAACAAGAAAACTCTTGAAACTATGGCCCGATATTGCCACGAGCAAAATTTAACCAAGAGGGTTGTAGGCCTAGAAGAGATCTTTTCGCCCAACACATTGGATTCCTAAGTCAATTAGCTATATTCAAGCAGTTCAAGGCGGTTATAGCGATCAAACCGGCCTGTGCGGAATATTAGGTGCAACTTCTGAAAAGCTTCAGATACATTGGCCATTTTAGACCTATAAAAATAGGCCCTGATTCTAACAATCAGGGCCTATTTTTATAGGTCTAAAACTAAGCTAATTCATGCTTAGAATGGTAGTTTGTCGGGAGTGGGAAGGAGTTGAACCCACCTCCCCCGCTCTTCACGAGGCACAACGGAGTTGAAGTTCGAGCTCACGTGTACTTATAGGTTTTTCTGGTATTCGCTCCTGCTAACAATTGGGGTATTAACTTGGTAATGCGTACGTATAGTTCACAACAATATCCAGAAGTTCGGACACATTTTCGGACACATTATTTCCTTCGACATTAACTATTATTTGGTATTATTAGAAATATAAAATTTGAGGAGTTGAGAACATGGCAGGGATATCTAAAACTGTGATTAGTTTGCAACCAGGCAAAATGGACGAGGTAACCAAGTTAATAGATTCTACGTCGAGCCAAGTGCTCGCATTAGAGGGTGTGATTGGATTTGCGGTTGCTGTTACTGGCGAAGATGAAATAACGGTGATAGGTGTTTATCAGAGTAGCCAAAATATGAATGATGCAAATGAGTCCATCCGGGAGATAATGTCAGGGTTGGTTCCGTTTGCCTCTGGACCTCCAGACAGAGGACTATATTCGGGGGTTTGGTTCTCCAACTAAGGAAGTCGAGAAGCCAAATAGTACCCCCTGGTAATTGTTACCAGGGGGTAAGTTTAGGTTAATTTATTCATCATCTCCGAATACCGTCTTTCTCCAGCATGTCCGGCATCCCCATTCCGGTGATGGAAAGTCTGGAAGGCATCCAGCAATAAAGAAATCGTCAGCGCTACCATCTTCCGGTGGTGGCCCAGCTGGATAACCGTATACATAAGGAACCATAAGGCTTTTGCAGTCTGGGCATATTGGTCTTGTTCTGCTAGTCATTTAGATAGCTCCTGATAGTGGTATATCGAATCTGCGATGAACTAGGGTGCCACTGTTTGGTTTTGCCTTCTGTTTTATTTGCTCTCTTTGTTAAACTACTCATTAGACAATCACTCCTTTAAATAGGGTCGGTTTCCACAAGCTGCGGGGTTGTCTAGGTGGCTAGGTGCTCACTACATCTAGTCACCACTCTTATGGGGATCCCCCCCTTTATTCACTTTCACCTCTGAGCCTTTCTATTGCTTTTCTAAGTTCTTCTGATAAAGGTACTGGTACAAACTCGTTTTCCTCGTTGTAGTAGTATTCCCCTACAATTTGAAAACTCGTATCTTCTACCTGTTCACTCTCGCCTTCCTCACTTTCAGCAGAAATGAGCGCCTCTGTGCTGGCGCTGCCGCTGATGGTTTCCTTTAGCTGTTTAATTTCCTCTAATATTTCTCTCTGGAGTGCCATTTGCTCGTTCAGCAGATCCCTGATATCTGACTCATAGAAATCTATATCTTCCCAATCGTCCTCCTCGGAACTCACGCCGCTCTCGGATATTTGCATTTTCATGGCATTGACCTCAAGGCGATGTTCGGATAGCTCCCTCATTCCTTTTCGGATTTCTTCTTCACTAAGAGCAGGAAATTGTTCTTCTTTTTTCTTGTAAACATACTGTCTAATCTCAGCAGCTTTCTCGGTTAATTCACTATCTGGAGTACTCCCATCATTCTTTACGTCGTCGTATTCAATTGCCGCTTCTTGAGATTCCCAAGGTTTATACGTTAGGAAGTGGTCCAGTTGTCTTAAACCATGGCCAGCAATCTTACTATCAGTTAGATAGGTATTGGCGAATTGCCAGACGTATATCTCAGGTAGGGTAGGAGCCAGTTCCTGTATCCAGATAATCCAGTCCACTTCAGATTGGGTGAAGTCTTGCTTCCTTCCTTCCGATGCATCTATCACCACTCGCAATACTTCTAGCACCTTTGCCGCTTGTGCGCCACTGGAAGTTAACCTATCCCAAGGAAGTTGATTATCTCTAACTTCTTTTGCTCTAGTCTGAACCGCTCTAAGTTGGAGGGCGTTGTAACCGTAGTGTTGGTCCAAGAGAGCGCATATCTCTTTAACCGTGAATTCTTCTCTAACCATTCTTTCGATAAGCTTAATCTGCTTTATCGAAGTAGACCTTCCTCTATTATCTCTGTAAGTTTCCATAATATGTTTGACCTTTCGATAAAATGCGCATATATCTGCGTATAATGTATGATATAAATGCGTGCATTGCTGATATAAAATGCTACTCAAGGTATTCTATACAGAATATACATCAGTTGCAAGGGAGAAAATAACACATGTAGCAAGTACGGTAGAGGGAATAGAAAACATGAAACCATAGATAAGGAAGTTGCTTATAGTTGTCACAATTTGCAGTTTTGAGCATAAAAGAAGGGCGGTACTTAACCGCCCCTCGTGAAACTTCAGCCATATTTTAAGTTCAATTTTAGTCGTCATCTCCGTTCATGCTCTTTCTCCAGCAGGTACGGCATCCCCACTTAGGTGATTCGCCCCTTTCGCCCTTATTAGGCCCATACTGGATTAGGAAACCTATAAGGCATCCAGCAATGAAGTAATCATCGGGTCCTCCATCTTCCGGCGGTGGCCCGGCTGGGTATCCGTATAAATAAGGAACCATTAGACTTTGACAATCAGGGCATGTTGGTCTTGCTTCACTGGTCATATTATTTCTCGCGTTCACCTGTTAAAGCAGTAGTCATAAATGCTCTCCGAAACAATGGGCTGGCGACATATTACAACGATTGCGGATTTACTGCGAGAGTTTCGGCGATATTTGGGCGACGTTTGCCAAAAATGACCCATAAAAATAGGCCCTGATTGTTAAAGTCAGGGCCTTAATTATTGTCTAAAACTAAGCTAATCCGTGCTTAGAAGGGGAAATTGGCGGGAGTGCGAGGGAGTCGAACCCACCTACCCCGCTCTTCACGAGGCACAACGGAGTTGAAGAAGCATTATTAGCGTCTCTACGCTTGCCTACAGTAGTCACCATTTGCAGATTTAAGCATAAAAGAAGGGCGGTAGTTAACCGCCCCTCGTGGAACTCCAGACACATTTTCAGACACATTTTAATCGTCGTTATCATCTCCGATCCGGTTATAGCAGGCACGGCATCCCCATTTAGGTGATGGATAATCTATGAGGCAACCAGCAATAAAGAAATCATCAGCGCTACCATCTTCCGGTGGTGGCCCAACTGGATATCCGTATACATAAGGAACCAGAAGGCTTTTGCATTTTGGACATGTTGGTCTAGTTCTGCTAGTCATTTAAATCGCTCCTGATAATAGATTTGCTACTTGTTCGACTGCCGCTGATTTCTGAGGTTTGAGGACGTGGGAATAGATGTCTAATGTAATGTTGATAGTGGAGTGTCCCAAGGCCTCAGAAACTACCTTAGCGGGTACCTCAGCACTTAAGGCCAAGCTGGCGAAGGCATGGCGCAAGCCATGGAGTTTCATGTCTGGTAGATTGTGCCTTCTGACTATTCGCTTGAACTCCTGAGTTACTAGATCAGGATGTAGCGGCGACCCATCTTCATTGGCAAATACATAATCTAATCCCTGCCACAAATTACCAGCGTAGTACTGCTGTAGTACCTGCTTACCCTTTATAGACCGTAGAAGGTCTAAAACCTCTTTAGACAAGCTGATGGTACGCTCGGATCGATGAGTCTTTGGCTTACCTTCCACCATACCTAGACCATTGATATATTGGAGTGTCCTAACCACATTGAGGTATCCTTCTGACAAGTTAACTGCGGCCCATTTAAGCCCGCATATCTCACTACGGCGCATACCAGTTAGGACGGCGAATTTATACAGGTCTCCATACCTGGTGTCTGCTGATAATTCCAAGAATTCTAGGATGGTTTCTAGTTCCCATGCCTCGAACTTGGCCCGTAGCTTCTTCGGTGGTTTGATATATTCGGCTGGGTTTCTTTGCAGTATGCCATCCATTACAGCATGGCTAAGAGCTTGCTTAAAAACATTATGAAGCTGGGTGACAGTTGAAGCACTAAGATTTCTTGGCTCAGACTGTATGTCGTCATCTTCGGCCCTGTTGCTGGAGAAGTTAAGATTTGGATTCTCGAATATAGCGATCAGATTAGTGAGAGTATCCACCATATCCTTGCCGGTTCCGAGTTTGGTGGCGTCATTAAAGTCAGGCATGTCAGAGAGATTGTTGGATGTTTGTAGAGGACCTGTTATCTTACGGTTGATTTGATCGCCGATGTCGCTGGAACCCTTAAGTGCTACCATGTCTGTGAAGCTGGCACCGTCAGGGATCTTAATTGGAGCGAATGGCATACCTGAGTATTTGTCGCTGACGTATTTGATGAACAGGATAACCAGCACATAGTCCTTGTATTGGGAGGCGTCCATTCCTCCGCGGAGCTTGTCGCAACTAGACCACAGAATTGAGTAGAGTTCTGATTTCTTGACAGCCATATACAACCTCCCCAGGCAAGCTAGCGTAGTAGGACTATTTTACGTTATATCATAATGTCACTATAACCGTATTCGCACTAATTCTTCTTGTGTGGGCAATAGCCCCGATTTCACTGCCTTGTAGTGCCCTTGGTTTTGTATCTAGAGAATGCGTATTATAGTACTGCCGACTAAAATACTCGGCAAGTTCTCCGGATGTAAGTGGCCACACCTCTAGGTGTATCAGATATTCTCATGGGCGATAATTACATCCATAAAAGGCGTTGATTGTAAATCAGTTATAACAACCATCTTGGACAAAGAGCCTAATTATACGGTTTTCGTAATATATTGACCCTAACAGACCTATATGGTACTATATATATGTTAGTAATTCGTTGTTATAAGACTGTAAACAGTAACTAATACAATAACAAAAATCATCTAGAAGTGCGCGAGGAGTCTGGTCCTTTGACCGCACGCCAACCTTGTCCTAAAGGTGGTACCAGCCCAATACGGGATCGATGAGCGTTGCCAATGCAACGAAAGGACGATGAGCAGTTTTGAGCCCGCGTCCTCACAGGAAAGACGCGGGCTTTTTATTTTGTTGAACTAACGGATAACTAAGGCTTGTGCTAACGATAAGTTGGAGGTGATTTAAGTGAGACTAGAAGATTGGAGTGGTGATACCAAATCTGGCCTGCGTTATTCCGTGAGAGTAAGTGCTCGAGCAAAAAGATGCATAATAAAGATTTGGAGTGCTTCTTTGGTAGAAGTTGTTGTTCCTGGAAATTTTGACCGATCTAGAATAGGCCAAATAATGGAGGAACAAACGGATCGCATTCTTCATAAGCAAGAAAAACTACGACTGCTGGAGATGCAGTATAAGCCTTCGATGATCACCCTAAAATCTGTCAACGAAACCTGGGAGGTATCTTACGCCTACGGCACCACAGGCGGTGTACACATAGTAGAACAAGAGGGATCTAGCCTGAGTGTTCTTGGATGCCAGAGCGATATAAGAAGTACCGGTAGTGCATTAAATGCGTGGGTTCATCAAAAGGCCAATTGCATCCTTCCCAAATGGATAGAAACACTGAATTCGGAACTGTGCCTGACGTACAACCGGATAACCATTAGAAGGCAAAAGACCCTATGGGGCAGCTGTTCAGGTAAACAAAACATCAATCTTAACCAAAATTTACTATTCCTTCCGAGTCATATGGTTGATTACGTGTTGCTCCACGAACTTTCTCATTTAGAACAGTTGAATCATTCTAGAGCTTTCTGGGATCTCTTAGAGAGTCGTTTCAAGGGGAGTCGTAGTATGCGAGATCGTATGAAAATGGCTGATTCGTTGGTGCCAACCTGGGCTCGAACTTAGGAAGCACAGGGAGAAGTCTGGGATTAGTAGTGTTGGCAGTATAGAAAACTTAGAACGAAAGCAAGCGTAATGGAGGTGAAATGACCAAACGAAATATCAACAAATACCTTGAATCCCGATGGGAAGCACGATTCCTGATAAATACAATCATGGGGTTACTAGCAACTCAGCGAGGGGTCTACGCAGATGTAGTATTGGCAATCGTGACCGGCGCTATAAGAGGGTATTCCCGTGGGTACTCAGGGAAGATGAACAAGCGCCAGGAAGAGGGTATCTACGAAGCTCTAAAAGATTACGCAAAGGAAAGAGCTATATGTAAAGGAAAGGATTTAGAGATTATGGAATTGTTCGTAGCCTTGATGGATTGGGTGGAATCAGACTCGACAGTCTGGGCCTTCGACTTCGGTAACGAGAGTATCGAAAAAGCATCCGGTAGCTTCCCAATGGATTGTCTCGACGAAGAACAAATGGATATCGTGACCAATCACTCTTGGGAACGATTTCATGCAAAGTTTTACACTTCTGATGGCCCCCCTGAAATAGGATTATTGGTCTTTGAAGATAAAGACGGGAATGATGCGTTCAGCGAATGGATGGACCAAGTGGACTCTGACTTAATCCACCAAACTTTGGAAGATAGTGATAAAAATTAGTGAACCTTTTAATCGTCAGACTTAATCTCAATGCCGAGTTCTGGTTGTCTAAATGGAATATTAATGTCTGACACTCACAAACAAATTGATAATAGTTAAGAAGGAGTATGAATGTCTGATTTTTGCCCTCACTGCGATGATTTTTCTATAGACGCGTCTCGGGTCCGGAGAATGGACAATAAAGAATCTAAAGGGAAGCCGGATAAAAAGGTCCCTGAACCAAAACATAGAAATGGAAACACTGGGAGTAAAATAACAATAAATGTAGATAGTTCTGATGAAAATGCGGATTGGATAAAACGTGTCCGAGATGAGGAACTGAAAGAACAATCTTAATGAGTAGCGTTCGCCGACATTTCGCCGACATTTGCTAAAAATGGGTCATTTTAGACCCATAAAAATAGCCCCTAATCTTAATGATCCGGGGCTGCAAATTAAGCTCTTGTTGGTCCATTTAGTGCGTAAATTAGGAAATTGGCGGGAGTGCGAGGGAGTCGAACCCACCTACCCCGCTCTTCACGAGGCACAACGGAGTTGAAGAAGCATTATTAGCGTCTCTACGCTTGCCTACAGTAGTCACCATTTGCAGATTTAAG
>Ga0315338_1003664_pt1 | contig 13130 bp, 11 predicted proteins | sample ASW8metaG_FD_204518 | JGI IMG/M metagenome (GOLD analysis project Ga0315338, IMG submission 204518) | Ammonia-oxidizing marine archaeal communities from Monterey Bay, California, United States - ASW #8 | ecosystem: Environmental > Aquatic > Marine > Coastal | place: USA: California | collected... | reverse complement strand
AAAAGAAAATTAAAAAGAAGCAATTAGCAAAAGCCTGCATTGAAAAAGGTATACTTCCACAAGCTGGAAACATACTAACATCTCTTGATAAAAACATAATTCAAAAACTAGAAAATGAATGGGATTTCATCGAAATTGAAAAAATAGGTCAAAGCTATTATGTCGGATTAACAGATAATGGTGAAGCTCACGTGCATGAGATGACATCATAATTGTAAATCAGAAGAACTGCATGGTTGTACTTTACGTATATCTGGAGAATGTCTTTGGTTCATATGGTGTGTAAATCATACAACCTTCGTATTTGCTTTGTTCCTGACGTGATGACAGGTGCTCTTTGATTTTCTCAAATGCACCACGTTTGTGTGCTGCATGAAACGTCCACAATGCAAGTGAGATGCCTGTCATATCAAATGAGGAAAGAAGCAATAAGGCAGATTCAGGCGCAATACCATACATTTCAGCAAGTGCATCAGCAGGTAATTTGTCTATAATAAAACGACATAATGCTATTCCACCTGTACCATAAAACCCCCATTGTTGAATATGTATACGCCTGCCGAACATGCGTAATTTTTTATTACACACAACAATGTTGGCTTTGAATTTATCACCAAGCGAAATAATTTCCCAATAAGCCTTTTTTACAGCATTTGCAGCTGACGACCTAACTCTACCAAGAAATTTGTACACATCTGATTGCTGTAAACAATTTTTTCCTAATTTCTCCGGTGGAATAAATCCAAGATCTTTGGGATATTTTATTCTGTCTCGTCTATCTGGATTATTAAAAAATTGGGTGAAGTGTTTATTTGATAATAATTTCTCCAAAACCTTTTCGTATTCGGATGGGTGTATGCCCCATGCTGTTAGAACATCACGTAAATCAGAATTATTTAATGGCTCTATGTCAGAAACTACTTCATTGGTATTTTGATTTTGAGGATCAATGCTTTGTAGTATACTAGGCAGAATTATTTCTGGCTTTGAACCTCCTTCTGCTAAAGAATCTTCAATCTTTCCAAATTCTTCTAGCTTGTCTGGATTAACAAAAAAAGAAGGATCAAGTATTAGGTATTTCTGAGCAGACATGTGTGTCTATAGCAACTTTGTTACAGATATGGTTTTTGTACTAATTATTATTGCGTCTCTTTTCAAACCATCTACGTATGGTATATTTTCTAACCAAGGCAACACACGTAAACAACGCACTAATCTGCATTAACCCAAAAATCTCCTGATTTTGAATGGTATCAATGAATAATGGTAGAACAAAATAATTGATTGGGACATACATCAGAAATCCAGTTAAAATGTCAAAGGAAGACTCGGCAAGGGATTTTGCCTTCGAGTCTTTATTCTGTGTTCGTGCCTGCATTTTTTGGTCCCCATTTTGCCATCACCATAACAATTCCACTTCCACGCTCATAATCCCTCTGTGGCTGGAATCCTTCCTTTAGTGCATCATTTATGAGGCGTTGCCCGACTGCGATATTTTTGTAGTCAAACTCGACTCCAATGTATCTCATTTCTTTGATTTCCAGTTTGTTGTTTTTTGACTGGCTCTCATTTTCTTCGAGTAATATCTTGGTTTGCAACTCGGTAACTTTTTGCACTGACAGAAGAAGATTTTTTTGCTGACCAACTTGCTTGTTCAGCGAATCTATTTCTTTTTGTGTTGTATTTTCCATCGATATTATAGACTATTAATTCAATTAAGGGGTAAGATGATACCTTAGATACTTTGGATATTGTTATTTCTTTAATGAATAGGTTTTTGATTTTGGATCGAATATAATTTTCTTATGATACTTACAATCTTGAATTGCCCACAAAACCTGATGTTTCCATTCTGGTCTTTCTGAACCTTTTCCACAATCACACTTTACAGAATTATCACAATTTTTTTGAAACTTTATACCTATTTGTTCTACAATACTGTTAGCTGCAAGTGATTCTGCTGCAAGTGCTTCAGGAATGTACTCTCTAGCTAACTTTCGAATTTCCCTTATTTGTTCGGTATATTTTGCCATGCTAATTTATATCTCTACGTGATGGTTTATTTGAATTCCAATCTCCTGTGTTTTTAGATTTTCTATTATGACATAATTTACAATATGTTTTAACATTTTTTGGATTATTATTCAGATGATCACCATCTTCGTGATCAAGATCTAGACTGGCTAGATATTCTTTCCATGCTTCTATAGCTTCTTGTATTGTACTAGTCTTTACAGGACACCTAAATCCCAAGTGACCATCCAAGTTTTCGCAGTAATTTTTTTTATGAATTTGAACACCATCAATTTTTTTATTGTGTTTTCGTGCTTGTGTACATCTACTACACTCTGATTTAAATGACCAATATTTCCACTCTCTAACTATAACATTATTGTTACAACCCTCATTTACACAAGTGGGAAGTTTGTTCCCTGCATCATAAAACGCGTTTTTTGCAATTTGAGATTTACTTAGTTCTTCTTTCACAGATCCTTAAATTGAATATTAGATAAAAACCTGAACGATGAATTCTTCAGCCTATTTTTCATAACTTTGATGTATTCAGGCTTATCATCAACCAGAAATGAAAATCTATTGTTCTCTGCAGCAATCTTACCTACAGTTCCACTACCAGCAAATGGATCCATCACTAGATCGTTTTCATATGAATAAAATTTGATTACATTTTCAACTAGTTTTTCAGGAAATGATGCTGGGTGTTTGTTTGATGTTTCTGGATTAATCTCCCAAAGATTTGTTTTATCATAATCTTTGTCTTTCACCTTACTTGCTTTCATGGTTTTATCAGAAATTTGTTTCATATTCCAATCAATTAGCTTTGTTGTTTTTTTACGATATACCATTACATATTCTACAACAGGGTTTGGTTTGTATCCAAGTGGTTTTCTATGTTGAAAAAATCCACCGTTTCTATTCGTAGCAGATCCATCTGGTTTTTTCCAAACTATATCATCAATGAATTCAAAACCAGCATTCAAAATTCGTGGGTGGATGTCAAATGGAACAGCCCATCTAGTGCTTGCATGAGCACGACTAAATCTCGGTAACAATACTGGGGATGTGTTCAAAATGAAAAATCTACCTTCAGACGTAACACGATGAATCTCTTTGATTACATTTTCGAGAAATGTTAGATAGTCTTCATAACTTTTGTAGATTGAATAATCTCGTGCATTATAGTATGGGGGTGAAGTAAACGTAAGATCAATTGTTTCATCTGGAATCTTTGCTAGTACTTTTTTTATGTCACCTTGAATAACCAGATTTTGATACAGTTCCTTGTTAACTTGTTTCCTAGATTTGATTTCTTTTTTTGCAGACAATTCAGAGTCAAGTACTTGATGAATTACCTCATTTTTATGAGATTTTAGTTGCGTTAGTCTTTTTTTTACAGATGCTTCTTCTTTGAAGTATAGTAATGCACGAATACATTGCATTACAACTTTAGGATCGGGATCTTTTGATAGGGCCAGCAAAATTTTGATATTTTTCTCTGAGCGTTGTCTTCCAATAGAAGAAACAATTTCTCGTCGAATGGTGGTGTTTGTTTCATTTTTGAATAATGAGTTTAATTTTGTAGTAATTTTTGGATCAGAAAATTTTCCTAAATGTTTAACACATAATTCACGAATATCAGAATTTTTGCTGTCCAATCCTTTTACAAATACATCAAAGTCGAATTTGGGTGGGGCTTTGCCAAATTTTCGTAGTAGGGGAAGTAATGATTTATCATTATTTGATTCTGAAGCAGTCTTAATTTCATCATAAAGTTTGTTCATAATTTTACCTTCAATTTGACGATAATTAACATTAATTTTCCCAAATTTTAACCAGCAATCAACGAAAAATATAGAATTTGTAAGAATACTAAAATGCTCTAAATTTGTCTCTAGATCCTGGAATTAAACAAAGAACAGCTCCAAGCAGTCAAGTATGATAAAGGTCCACTTCTAGTGTCAGCTGGTCCAGGAAGCGGTAAAACCAAAGTTATTGCGCACCGAGTAAAATTCCTAATAGAAAAGAAAAACATACCTCCAAGGAAAATTTTGTGTCTCACCTTCACTAATGCTGGTGCAGAAACAATGAAAGAAAGATTAGAAAGTATGAAAATTGACACAACTGATCTTACAATTACTACATATCACTCATTTTGTACCAATACGCTTCGTGATTTTTCAATAAGTTCAGCAGTAGGTGCAGGTAGAATTGTAAACCGTTCTAGTTTTTTGGTCTGGGGTTTAGATAACATTGATTCGTTTGGGTTCGACAGTTGGCTTGATATATCTAAGATTAGCTCGATTACTAGTGCAGCCGACTTAATTGAAAAACTAATTGATGGAATTAGTACCTTTAAAGATGAGTTAATCAAACCAGAAGAGATTCAACGGTATGTAAAAAAAGAACTTGCCAAAATAACAGGAGATTCGGATGCTGAAGAAGTACAAAAAATACACGAACTAGATAATCTAGTGAAAATTTACAAAAAATATGATGAATACAAAAGAAAGCAGGGAGTACTTGACTTTGATGATCTTATAGTTTTAACAAATGAATTATTAGATGATCCAAAAAAGAAACACGTTCTAAATCATCTGCAAAATAAATATGAACACATCCTAATTGATGAATTCCAAGACAACAACTATGCTCAGTTTTCAATCATAAAAAAATTAGTGACAAAAGGAAATGTAACTGCAGTAGGTGATGATGATCAAAGCATTTATCGATTTCAAGGTGCATATCCTGAAATATTCAAAGACTTTATGAAAAGTTTCAAAGGGGCAAAGATGATTTTACTAAAAAAGAATTATCGTAACATAAAAAGTGTTGTTGCATTATCTAGTTGGCTCTTAAAACAAGACATAACCAGGAGTCCCAAAGCATTAGTGTCTGATAAAAAAAGCAAAGACAAAGTGTCTGTTGTCGCGTGCGAGGGCGAATTTGCGCAAGCTCATTTTGTTAAATCCAAAATTCTTGAACTAAAGAAAAAGAATCCAAAATTAGGATTTAGTGATTTTACAGTACTGTCAAGAACACAAAGAGGTGGTTTGCCAATAGCAAACTTACTAACATCTGCTGGTATTCCTGTAAACTATGTTGGAAAATCCAACATATTTGCCTCATCAAGTGCTCGAAGCCTTATTTCATACCTATCTATAATATCTGAGCCACAAAACTCAGGCAAATACATTAATCAAATTTTAGAGAATCACGGAGTTTCAGATAATGACATAGCCATAATTAATCATGAAGCAAAACGTCGTGCTTGGCATGCCACCAACAATGACTGTGTGTTACAAGTAGTATTTGATTTGAAGTTACAAAAAGTTAGAAAAGATCTCTTCGGTGGAAAGTATAAGATGGTGCAACCAAAACTTGCAAATCCACAACAAATTCACAGCATTGGTTCTCTTTTAAAGGATTTAATCAAGGTTGCAAAAGATTCAACTACAGTAAAGACAATTAATGAAGTTCTGCGAGTTCGCACTGACATATTCAAAAAAACCACATATGATGATTCGTTTGAAAATTATATTGAACGATCAGTTCTGATCAGCTTACAAGAAAATTCAAACGATCTTCAAACTCTAAAACCCGATTGCTCAATCAAGGACTTTCTAAATTATATTCAAGCTCTAGAAAAATTTGAGGTTGAAACCGAACAAGGAAGTGAATTTAGTGACAGTGTACAAGTTTCCACCATACATCAATCAAAAGGAAAAGAGTTTGCACATGTGTTTGTAATTAATGTTGGTGACAGGCAGATCCCACTTTCTGCCACCAAAAAGATGTTTTATGTTCCAAAAGGATTAGCAAAAGCACTATACCCTGCACTTGATCCTAAAGAGTTTTTCAACAATGAAGAAAGAAGGCTTTTGTATGTTGCAATGACTCGTGCAATTGATAATCTGTATATTTCGTGGTCAGCAAGAGTTGAAGCTTCAGGTAATGCACGAAAGGCATCAGATTTTCTTGTTAAATTATACGAACAAGAACCAAAACGTGCATGGGAACCAAATGTTGATTATACACCAGAGTATACTGCAACTGGCACAGGGCAATCAACTGCAAATCCTATTGACATTGTAAGAAACGAAATTGTTGATCTTGCTCTCAAGAATATTACCACAGGTCAATATGATTCTGCGGTTCAAGCACTAGTGGATCTTGATGCAGTAAGACAATACAAGAGCAAGAAAACAACAACTGGTTCAAAACTAACAAAAACTTTGAAAATAAAACCAACTTCAAAACTTGACAAACGCCTACAAGGAATAAAAATCAACAATATCAATATCTCTAATCTTACAATGTCTGCCACAAGATTCAAGAGCTACAAATCATGCCCCAAAAAGTTCAAGTTTCAATACATATGGAAAGTTCCATCAGGCACGTTCAGCGTTGCAATGTACAAAGGTAATGTCTTTCATAATGTAGTACAAAAGGCAGGCGAGGCCCAAATGCAGGGTAATCTATTATCCCAAAAAGACCTTGAAAAGATGTTTGTCGACGAATGGGACTACACAAAGTTCCTTGATCAATCCAAAACAGAAGAAAGAGATGGACAAGCAAATGTTAAGCAAATGCTTGGTGAATATGAAAAATGGACAAAGTCAAGTAAAAACAAAGTAATAGACATTGAAAAAAATTTCACAGTCGAACTTTTCGGAGTTAATGTAACAGGAAAAATAGACAGAGTTGAGGAAACACCAGAAGGTGATCTTATTGTATATGATTACAAAACTGGAATGAGTCAAGGTGGTGGGGTTTCAACTGACATTCAACTCAACGTATATTGTTTGGCGTGCACCAAACTATATGGAAAACTTCCAAAAAAAGCCATACTGTTTTATCCAATGATTCCAGAAGCTGGTATTGTCAGAGGAACAGTCACATTAAAACGATTCCGTGAATATAAAGTAAAACAGGAAACTGTTGATGCAACAATAAACAAGTTGGAAGAGCTTGTAAAAAGTATAAAGAAGTTAGATTTTACAGCAAAACCAACTACAAGAGAATGTGGATACTGTGACTATAGAAATATCTGTACGGAGGCCATTTAGGATTCGCTATGAAACCTATACAACCAAAAGAGCTGGAACAGTATATCCAGGAATCTGACAAAAACAGAAATTATTCACAATCCACGCCTGATGAGAGATTAAAAGGAGACAAGGAACGGGAGTTTTTCATTTCTAAATTTCCAAGATCAGAGATAAGGAATATCAAAATGTTAGATTATGTTCCAGGAAAAACAGTTAATGGAGATACTGACCGTGAAGCATTTGCATATCTAACTGAATTTGGTTCTAGAAATTTTGGTGCAATTGGTGGTGGAAGTGCAAAAAAATTTGCAATATACATGGGAAAAAAATCACAAGAGCCAGTTTACCCACAAACGTTTGCATCAGCTGACGCAGCCTATGATTCTACAATTAATTTAATTGCAGATTGTGTTGATCATGCAGAGGATTTTATTAGAACGAAAGATTGGAAAAAATTTTCTGATGTAATTACACAAAGCGTTGAATCCCAGTCTGGTACACCATCAATACCTGTTATATCGAAAATTATTGCAATGTACTATCCAGATGAATTCCTCCGCATATGGAGTCATCAATGGCTTAACAAGATCTTGGATTTATTTCAGGTAGACAGGGATGATTTGCCAGAAACAGGAAAAGAAGGAAGATTTTATGAAAAAATGCAACGAGTGATTGAAGCCAAAAACTCGCACCCAATAATGAAAGAATGGTCGAACAAATATTTTTCATATATCATTGGAGATTATATCGTAGAAAAAAACCCGGCAAAAAGCAAGTCTCCGCTGTTAAAATTCTTAAAGAGCGAAATGAAGATGGGAGCTAATTATCAACCAATTGTGATTAAAATGCTCTTAGAAGCAGAAGATGGCGGCTTTACTGTATCAATTAAACAAATTAGAAAAAAATTTGATGAACTTAATTTTGGCAGAATGAGCTATGTTAAGGCTAGTGGGAGACCAGGTGGAAACGATGCAATAAGTTCCGTTGCTGGCGCATTGAAAAAACTTGTTAAATTTCCAGAAGGAACTAGTCAGGGTAATGCAACACTAAAGGAAGATGTGGTTACAAAAGAGGAAATTCCAGAATGTCTGAAGATTTGCGGTCAAAGGATTGCAGGGTGGCATATTGACAACATAATAGATGATGATTTTGAGGTCTATGGGGTGAAACCAGGCACAGAAGAAGACGATTTTGTGTATTTAGATGATTTTATGAAATTAGATCACATTGGTAGTGGTTGGAATCAACTTGGAGATTTATCAAAATATTCAACAAAGGCTGCTGGATTAGAATATATCAGAAATAACCATCCCAAATATGTAAAGACACAACAGGCAACACAGGTAAGATTTGATGTAAAGCCAAAAGATATTGTTGTCCTTACTAAAGGGCAGAAAGAGATTATTGATTTTGGAATAGTAATTGGTGATTATCATTTCAGAACAGATGTATCAGGTAAAAAAATTGCAGCGCATACAAGAAGTGTTGTCTGGCTTAAGCGTGGTAATATCAAGAAAGAAAATTTTCCAGATGAGAGAATATTGGATGGGAAAGTTGGAACTGTAAATCTTATTGATAAATATAAAAAAGAAATGATTGACCTTCTTTTGGAGGAGGAAAAAGCAGAGATAGGAAATTATTTTGTGATTACATCGCAAGAAAAAAGCAAGTATAAAGATAAAGAAGGTGAACAATATCAATTTCCTCTTCATATTCCTGATGCAAAAAAGTTTGTTAAAGGAACAAATTTCGTTGTGCAAACAAAAATCAAAGGACAGTATTATTTTATGGGATATGGAAAAGTTGGAGCAATTGAAAAAGAACAAGAGACAAATGAAAAAGGTAAACAAGTGACAATGGGTACAGCAACATATTCAAAATATACAAAATTTAATCCAGAAAAACTCAGAACAGAAAAAATTGGAAATAAATTTGATAATATAGCATTTCCTAGAGGAAAACCGAACATACGACCTGCAATGTTAAAAATACCAAGAAAGCTTTATGAAGAAATAACTGGTGATAGATCTACTATGGCTACTGATCAAACACAGGACACCTCAGAATTAGCGAGATTATACAAAATTTTGGAACGAAAAAAACAGATTATTCTTTATGGACCACCAGGGACAGGAAAGACGTTTTCTGCAAATCAACTTAGAGATTACATTCTGGCAGACCAAAATCCAAAGCAAGTGATTAAAATTTCAGGCACACAACATGATCCTGATGTAAAATCAACTTCTGAACAACAAATAAACACCATGGCCACAATAATCAGGAAACACAAGAAAATAGGTCGTGGTAAGTTAGCAGATCTCTTTTCAACTCAGAGTGGTACAGGTGTATCTACATTTAACAAATTAAAACATTTGGTGGTGGAAATCTATGATGACATTGCCTACGACAAAGGCAGAAAAGAGTATAGTTCTAATTTAAATTCTTCAGATGAACCTGAAGATGAAAAAAAACTGTCAGAACCAGATAAACCAAAAGAAATTGTTGTTGTGACAGAGTTTTCAAAAAATATTACATTCCATCAATCATATTCATACGAAGATTTTGTTGAAGGAATAAGACCGATAATAACTAATGACAACAAAGTAATTTACAAACCAGTTGATGGAGTTTTCAAAAAAATTTCTTCTGACGCAAGAGAGGATCCAAGTAACAAATACGTATTAGTGATTGATGAAATCAATAGAGGAAATATTGAAAAAATCTTCGGTGAGTTAATTACATTAATTGAAGATGATAAAAGAGTGAAATCGCAGAAAACAACTTTGCCATATACACAACAACCATTCTGGGTTCCCAGAAACCTTCTCATTATTGGTACTATGAATACTGCAGATCGAAGTATTGCACAATTAGATACTGCATTAAGACGAAGATTTGCATTCGAAGAATTGATGCCAAAATCCGAATTAGTTAATACTGAAATTGATGGAATTTCATTACAAACATTACTTGAGGAACTAAACAATAGGATAAGAGCGGAGGGTATATCACTTAGAGATAAACAAATTGGACATTCATACTTTATGAAGGTCAAAAGCCTTTCAGATTTACGAATTACGTTTGCAGTAGAACTTGTTCCTTTACTCCAAGACTACTTTTACAGTGACTACAAAAAACTAGAGGAAAACATACTCAATTCTGATTTTATTGATAGCGAAAAAATGATGATCAAAGAAGAATGGCAGAAAGATGACGGAATTTTCAAAACTGCTATAAACAAAATTTTAGGCCAATGAATGAAAACCCATTAATTGAGTTACGTGAGTATGAAAAAAAACCTGCGGACGAACGTGAAGTTTTAAGATTAGATAACCGAGATTCAAAAACAAAGAAGGATCTTGAAGAAAAGGGAATTCTAAAAATTTCAAAAGATGCTATTTCAGATAAACTAGAATTTCAATCATATAGTCACATAGGAGTCGCACAGTTTGCTAATTTTACTATAACAATAAATCCAAAATTTACTAACATAGAAAATTTAGTTAAACTCATCAACTATGTGTATGATTTGGACATTGATATCCTACCTGAGAGTGAAGTCAAGTTTCGAGATGAAAGTAATATGCTCACTGAAATTATAATTTCATCATTTCTTAATCAATGTAGAAATTTGATAAGACAAGGTCTTTACAAGTCATATGTAACTCATCAAGATAGAGATATGCCATGTCTACGTGGTAAACTCCTACTTGTCCAACAACTTCAAAACGATGCTAGAGCAAATGCAAAATTTGCTTGTGAATATGATGAGCTTGAATATGATAATTTAGAGAATCAGATTTTGTTATATTGTCTGCATAAATGTCGTGATAGAACAATTATTGACTCTAAAAGAAATGAGGTTAATCGTTTGGTTCAACAGATCTCACCATTTGTAAATCAAGAAATAATCACAGTTGATCATTTCAAAAAACTCAATTATACACGACTAAATGATTACTATGAAAAAATACATCAGATTTGTAAAATTATAGTAGAAAATATTGGGATTTCTGATTTTTATGAACAAAAAACATCATTTGTAAATTCGTTTTTTGTAGATATGAATAGAGTTTTTGAGGATTTCTTTTTCAAACTTGTAAAAGACTATTACTCACTCCCAAGTAAAGAACAAGTTCCTGAAGTAGCATGGGTATCAACATTAGGTGAGAAATTTACAAATAAACCAGATATTCTAATTTTTGATGAAACTAGAAAGAATGTTAAATATGTTCTAGATACTAAATACAAATTTGAAGTTAAACACAATGATTTACGTCAAGTTGATGACTATATGCAACAACATGAAAGAAAGGAAGGTGGATATCTTGTTTATCCAAAGACACCAGAATCTAAAATACATGAATGGGACACTCCTCAAAAATATCGTAATTCAAAAATCAAAATCAGATTCATTGACATCAACAAAGCCATTGATTTGATTTACATGAAAGACTCCAAAGTTCGTAAAGAAGAGATTCTAAAATTATTAGAAGAAATCATTAACTAATTTTCTTAAATATATCAGAAAACGAAATCTCAAGAATTATGAAAGAGTTAGTCGCTAACTGACAATAATTTCTTCTATCGCCTTTCTCAACCCACTACCTTCTCTATAATCAGGCTTGAATGCTGACATTTCACGCTTTCTCATCTCCAGCTGAAAGTCTTTATGCCATTTACTGTCTATATCAATCCCAATACAATGACCTCCAAGACTCTTTATCATTGAAAAGCAAGGAATGTCACTTGCACCATCACCAAGGTAAATCATGTTCTGAAATGGGATACTTCTTTTCGCTTTTTCAACAAACTTGTTCACCTTGTATGGTTCTTCTCGTATATCAGATATGCCCTTGTTTATCGCAAAGATAAATTTGGTCTTCTCAGTAAACGTAATGCTGGATTTTACTCCCGCGATAATACCATCTTTTTCGTAAAAACTACTACCAAAGATATCAGTAAATGATTCTGCAAGAACAGTTCCTTTCATTAGTGACTCAATACCACATGAAACAACATAGCCTTCAACAGTGACATCATGCTCTTTTGTCAGCGTTTCATTGATTTGTGTGATAAAATCTGCGGCTCCTGGAAATGGTGTAACTGATTTACCAAATCCAGCAAGTTTTGCGTTTGTATCTTGAGTAATTTTTCCTTCTTGTATCAAATTAGCAATCTCTGTCATCCATGCAATTGGAGGATCCCAACCCATCTCTACCTGATGACTGATATCTTTCCAAAACGAATCAAGGTGTACGCCATTTTTTTCAAGAAGTAAACTAGTTGTATCTGGAGCAAGTGTGTTATCACAATCACAGATTACAGCAAAAGTTTTCATGTGGTAAAACAAGGATTAGGAGTGATAAAATATTTTGCATATGGCTCCAATATGCTAGAAAAAAAACTAAAAGATCGCTGTTCTAGTGCAGAAAAAATAAACCCTTCTGAAGGTTCACAACATATGATAAGAAAATACAGATTCAGATTTCATAAGAAAAGTTCTGATGGCTCAGCCAAATGTGATGCAAGAAAAACCGGTGACACCAGCGATATAGTTTATGGTGTTTTGTTTAGCATAAATGATGAACAAATAGGCGCATTAAACAAGTTTGAAGGACTAGATAAGGGATATGAGAACAAAGTTGTTAATGTTATTGATGAGAAATCCTCTAATGAAATTCCTGCCTTGATTTATTATGCTATAGATGTTGATCCTACTCTAAAACCATATGATTGGTATAAGCGTCAAACTGTAAAAGGTGCAAGAGATAATGGTCTACCCGAAGAGTATGTAAAAGGAATTGAGGCCTTTGCATCAAAAACAGATGAGGATGAAGACAGAAGAAAAAAGGCAGAAAGACTTCTAGAATGATTCTGGAATGAATTGTATACTCAGTAATACTAGATTCTCAGTTTTGCAAAAATTGTCTATTTTTGTCTATTTTATCACGCCTAAAGCCTGAAAATAATAATATTAAGATCCTCTAGCTTGATCGATCACTAATGTCTGAAATCGAACTGCCAATAGAACTCAAACGAATAATCCTAGATGGAGCCGAA
>Ga0315338_1003663_pt1 | contig 13135 bp, 12 predicted proteins | sample ASW8metaG_FD_204518 | JGI IMG/M metagenome (GOLD analysis project Ga0315338, IMG submission 204518) | Ammonia-oxidizing marine archaeal communities from Monterey Bay, California, United States - ASW #8 | ecosystem: Environmental > Aquatic > Marine > Coastal | place: USA: California | collected... | reverse complement strand
GGTCGCTGTCCTCGATGAATTCAATTGGGCACAAACGGCCCGAAGGCTCGTCGCGATCTATGACTCCCTGTAGAGGGTCTCTCCCTGTCTAGTCGGATCGACTCCACGGGTGTACTATCTGTTGAGCCGAAACGTGAAGGGGGCAGCCGAACGTGACCCAAAACCAACCATTTGTTGCCGTCGCGGAAGTCACGCGCGGCCTCGAGGTAGAGTCCGTGCACCGAGGGGCGATCGCGGTGGTCGACTCGGATGGACATCTTGTCGCATCAGTAGGCAATCCGGCAGAACCTACCTTCGTCCGGTCCTGCGCCAAGCCCTTTCAGGCTCTTGCACTCCTCTGCTCAGGGGCAGCGGACCACTTCAAACTGACCGAAGAAGAGATAGCCGTGGTCTGCTCTTCGCACAGCGGCGAACCGCAACAGGTCGCACTCGTCGAGCAGGTTCTCGCCAAGGCAGGACTGGAAGAGTTGCACCTGCAGTGCGGCGCCCACGAGCCATTCGATCGACAAACGCGTCGAGCGATGATTGAGCGAGGAGAATCTCCGACCACTCTTCACAACAACTGCTCCGGCAAACACGCCGGCATGCTAGCAACAGCAAAGTATCTGGATCTTCCGCTCGAAAACTACCTCGACCCGGACCATGGAGTTCAGCTGGCCATCCTCGGCCTTCTGGCGTCCCTTTGCGGACTCGAGTCCGAAGAGATCGTCGTGGCGATGGACGGATGTTCAGCCCCGGCCTACTACCTTCCTCTTCGAAGCTTCTCCCTCGCACTCGCTCGCTGGGCAGCAGAAGGAGAAGGGCTTTCCTCGATCGGAGAGATTCGACACGACGAAGCGGGCCGGCCCGACATTGAGCCGAACCCTGATTCCGCGGACGGCGATTCGATCGACACCGAGTTCCCGGTTTCGATCGCCGCCGGTCTGGCTCGGATTTGGAATGCGATGAAGAATCATCCGAACATCGTGGCGGGACGGAGGGGTCGACTCTGCAGCGATCTCATCCAGGTCTCGACCTCGTTGGGACGCCCCCTCGTCGGCAAATCCGGCGGAGAAGGAGTCTACGCTATCGCCACGGTCGACGAGGGTGTCGGGATCGGGCTGACGGTAAAAATCGAGGACGGTGCGCAGAGAGCACGGGACACGGCGGCCATCGAGACCCTCTTCCAGCTCGATCTCCTGCCCGACCGGGCCCGCGGCCCCCTGGCCGGCTACCACCGTCAGACACTCCTGAACCACCGGCGCGATTCGGTCGGCGAAGTTCGTCCCTGCTTTCGCCTTCATCGTGGGCTCCCCGGATAAAGACGTCACAGGAATGGCGGAAGCAAAAAGAACCGAATTGATCGAGCGAACGGGGTCGACTCCGAACACCGTGACCTCCCTCGTGCACGAGTTACGCCGCCTCGGAATTCGTCCGGGCAGCACAGTCCTCGTGCACTCCTCGCTGAGTGCACTGGGCTGGGTCGCAGGGGGAGCGGTCGCGGTCATCGAGGCTCTTATCCGCGTTCTCGAGGACTCAGGCACCCTCGTCATGCCCACCCATAGCGCGGATCTCTCTGATCCCCTCCACTGGACGAATCCTCCCGTGCCGGAGGCCTGGTGGCCGATCGTGCGTGAGTCCATGCCCCCCTTCGACCCGAAAAAGACGCCGACCCGAGGTATGGGGCGGGTACCGGAGTTGTTTCGGAACTACCCAGGTGTCGTGCGCTCTGGACATCCACAACTTTCCTTCGCGGCAGTGGGACCACGGGCCGCAGAGATAACCGCTTCACACTCGCTCGAGCACGGACTCGGGGAAGAGTCGCCCCTCGCCCGACTCTACGAAATGGACGCTCAGGTCCTGCTCCTCGGCGCGACCCACGCTTCGAACACATCCCTTCACCTGGCGGAGTATCGTGCGGAGTATCCGACCAAGCGGGTACGTATCGATGGCGCGCCTATTCTCGTCGACGGAGAACGTATCTGGGTCGAGATTCAGGATCTGGAGTTCGAACCTGACGATTTCTCGGAGGTTGGACAGGAGTTCATCGCAACTGGAGCAGTGCGAGAAGGAACCGTCGGCCTGGCGCGGGCACAGATCATGTCGCAACCGCGCCTGGTGGACTTCGCCGTCACCTGGATGGAAGCGCGACGGCGCTGACGAGACCGAGGATCACGAAGGCACTCGCGTCAGGCGACGTGCTTTTTGGGATCCACCATCGAGAGATAGGATCTGACGAGCCGGTTCAGCAAAGGCCGGTCGATCGGTTTGGCGAGAAACTCGTCCATTCCGACCTCTTCGCAACGACGACGATCTTCAGGAAGGACGTTGGCCGTGACGGCAATAATCGGCACATCTTTCGCCCGACTGCCGGACCGGATCGCCGTGGTTGCCTCAAACCCGTCCATGACCGGCATCTGGCAGTCCATGAATACGATGGCGTAGTTCGACTGGTTGAACATCTCCAGCCCAACCGCGCCGTTTTCGGCTACGTCTACTTCGCAGCCGAGAAACTCGAGCATCCGGCGAACGATCCGCTGATTGATCTCGTTGTCTTCCACGACAAGAACCCGATGATTTTGTTTCGCCGGTTGTGAATCAGAGTTGTGCATTAGCGACCAGTTCAGGGAGCCACTCGCCAGGCTCGGCAATAGGTGTTTTGTGCTGTAAGCCGGGCCAATGTTCCGAACGAGCAAACCCGATGGGGGCGTTCGCTTTCCTGCCCGACCTCATTCATTCATTCGTCGGAGAGGGCCTCTCACTTGAGGGATCACCCGCGTCGGGCCTACTGTCGAGGTACGGGAAGCCCGACGCAGATGCCGCCTCGCCGAGGGGTGCCCGTCCCTGGACAAGAGCGAGTCAGGCGAGGGCCAAGGGTAAGCGATTACTCAACAAAGACTTAGGGCTTTCAATGAAATGATCCCCCCAGATCCAAACCTGTATTTGGAAGAACCAAGACAGATTCGTCTTGGTTCAACAGGATGAAGATTTTTTGACAAAAGTGAAGGAACGAGAAGAATTCTACGGGAGATGCCGCAGAACTTCAGTCCAGTGGTCGGTCGGAGGGCGTGTCCGTCCCGCGAATTGAACGTTTTTTCAACGTCTTAGCCCGCACCAGTGCTTTCCTGCCGAAGCGCCCTTCGATCCCGTCCATCGCTTCCTGGAGACGCTCTCGCCTTTGCCTCGCGGGGTGGGGATCGAAGAGATCCAGATTGCGGCTCTCCGCCGGCCGGATCGAGCCGACTCCCACACCAAGTAGGCGAATCGGTGAACCGTTCCAACACTTGCGAAGCAGAAAGTACGCGACATCGAAAATGCGATCGGCATCCGACGTGGCAGTGGGAATGGTCTGGCGCCGGGTTAGGGTCGTGAAGTCCGCATAGCGGAGTTTCAGCTGAACGACCCGGCCATAGACGTCGTCCCGACGAAGGCGACGAGACACCCGAACAGCCTGGTCAAGGAGGACACTTTCGAGAACTTCCTCCTCCTCTTGATCCGTCGCGAACGTTTCCTCATGGGAATAGGACTTTGCCTCCCAGTGCGCCACGACGTTGCGCTGATCCTCCCCGCGAGCAAGGCGACGCAGCTGCTCGCCATGCTGACCGAACTTGGAGGAGAGCAGCGTCGAAGGCGCGCTCCCCAGCTGTCCGATCGTACGAATTCCCAACGCCTCCAAAGACCGCTGCGTTTTCGGTCCCACACCCCAAAGGCGTGCAATCGGCAGCGGTCGCAGAAAGTCCAGTACCTCTCCAGGGCGGACATGGACGAATCCGTCGGGTTTGTCGAGATCGGAGGCGATCTTGGCTACGAACTTCACGGGAGCGATGCCAACCGACGACGTGAGTCGGGTCTCCTCGAGGATATCCCGTTTGATCCGTCGCCCGATCTCTTCGGGTAGCCCCAGGGCCAGCCCCATCCCTGAGAGATCGAGGAACGCCTCGTCCAGACTGAGGGGTTGAACCGTCGGTGAGTAGCGAGAGAAGACCTCCATGATGGAGCGAGAAGCCTCCTGGTACTTCTCCATATTGGGGGGAATGCGCACCAGATCCGGGCAGAGTCGCGTCGCCTCGACCATGGACATAGCCGAATGCACTCCGAAAACACGAGCCTCGTACGAGGCTGCCGCCACGACACCACGTTGGTCGGAGCCACCGCCGACCACGACCGGTTTGCCCCGGAGTTTCGGGCAGTCTCTGATCTCGATGGAGGCGTAGAACGCGTCCATATCGACATGGGCGACTACTTTTTCGACAGATTCGACAGTGGCCATGTCCGGAGTGTAGGGAGAGATCCTCCCTCGGTCGAGAGGATGCCGAGAACGAGGATCGACAGCCCGCGATGGCGTACGCGAGCATGAGTCGCTATATTGAGGGGACGTCCGGCGAGCCGGGGTAGCTCTCGTGATGGAGGTCGTCCTTTGACATTCTCAGTTTTCCCGGCGCAACGTGCGTCCTGTTTACAAACCTGGACGCTGATCAGCGTCCTCCTTCTCTTCCATCCTGACATAGCCACGGCGCGATTGGGCGACGGATCCCTCGATCTCCGATGGACCGGCGCCGAGACGCTCCGAGACGGATCCAGCGTTCTTTTCGCCGGCACCGAGTTTCTGCCGGACGGAGATTTCGAACTCATCCTCATTGGTACGGAAGAACAGCGCTTCGTTTCGCTCGACACATTCGCGCCCCTCCGGCTCGACGACCTCGACTCCGGAAGCTGGCGACTGGAACTTCGCACAGGTCAGGGAGAGCCGATTCAGGATTGGACGTTCTTCGTCCGAAGCGAACTGACGACGATCGTCACTCTCGACCTGAGCAAGGGCGCACTCCGAGTCGCTCCCTACGCACCCGAGCCGTTTGGGAACTGGGAAACGTGGAGTGCGGAAGAACTGTCCATTCTCCCCGGGCAGGGCGAGTCTGCCCTCCTCGGGGTGGACACGAAATCCCGATCATCCCATTCGCGCTGGGTGGATGGGATCGACGCTTCGGGCCATGGGTTGGCCGAGAACCAATCCTTCGGTCTCGACGAAGGACTCGCTGGCGCCCAAACGCCACTCGGAACAGTCCCAGCGGCCTTCGCTGGCCCGGGACGCTGGCTGGCCACCCGCCCCGTCCCAGATTCCAGATTCCAGGTCGGGGGATCCGCCGGTACTTCTTCTCGCTACCTGGGCCGTGGATGGTTGGCGGCGCGGGCTCCAAACTCGACTCTGGGGTGGCTGAGCTTCTACGGGCAACTCCAATGGACCCAGTTCGAAAACCCCGGTCCTTCCGGAATCATCTCGAACCTGGATCACAACCAGCTCGACATGCTCGAAACGTACTTCACCGCGTCTGCCACGGAACTTGGACCGGGTCGGGCTCGTTTGGGGTTCTATGCCTACGGAAACTCGCGGGACTATTATCTTCACGAGTTTCGGGAAAATCTCCGCCATGCTCCACAGGAAGACCGAGCGCATCTCCTCGGCTCATTCGCCTACGACGTTCCCGTCTCGAACCATCACGTGTCCTTCGAAGGGCAGTACGTCCGTAACTTCTTCGAGACGGGCGATGGCGTTGCCTTCGATCGCTTCGATCTCTACGCCGAGTCCGAGGGTAACTCGAAAACGACCGCCGATGGACTCTATTGGGCGGGCGATCAGGCGGGAACGCCCTTCGACGATGGCAAACTTTACGACTACTACCGACGGACTCTGGACACGGAGTTGCGGGGGCGGATCGACGCGAACCTCACCCTCCTCTCGAGCGGCAGGACGAGAATTGGGGCAGAGCTCAATCTTGGTCGCTGGAGAGTCTTCGAACACCTTGCCCCAAGTCAGGCTCGGGGTGGAGGAGACTCTGGCTTCCAGATGACGCGCCGATTCGGTTACTCCATCGACGGCGATAGTCAAGCAGATCCAAGCGAGCACGAGGCGCGCGAGCCACAGCGGACCGCGGTCTTCGCCTCTCAGGAATTCGCCCTCGGATCGATCGACATCGAAGCAGGTGCCCGATGGAGTCGCTTTGAGTCAGGGCAACGAGCTCTCCTCGACTTCGAGAACCCGTTTGGAGCTGATCAGGATCTGGGAGAGGACGACCTCCAATCCGAATCGACACACGATCTCGTCGCGCCGATCGTCGGACTCTATGTACCGCTCGGGAAACAAACGCACGTTTGGCTCGATGGGGGTCGTCGTCAGATCGTTCCTCCCTACGAAGCAGTCTATTACGATCCTGATCTACTTCGAATCCAGACCGGAGTCGCGAGCACGACGATGGATCGCTTCGCCCGAGATTTCGTCTTTGGGCACGCGGACCTCGCTCCCGAAGATGAATGGTCGGGACACTTTGGGCTGTTTCATCAGTTGAAGCCAGATCTGTCGATTCAACTTGCCGCACAGGGCAAGCGTTCGGAGGATACGTGGGTGGTTCGCGAAGCACCGGTTGGCGTCGACCGCCTGCTCTTTTATGACAATGATGGTGCCCGTCGTTCCATCGCCATGCACATCGGACTCCGTTGGGAGACGAGTGCGAAATCGGCGTTTCGCGTGCAATACGATTTATCGCGCACGGAAACCAATGTCATCGAACCCTATCCGCTCTATGAGCATTCGAGTCTCGAGGGACATCCGGTCCAGAGTATCGCGGTTCGCCAGACAGCTCTGCCTTCCGACCTCTGGATCCACGACGGCGCAGAACGGGACTATTACCCATCCTTGCTTGACCGCACACACACTCTCTCGGCCGCTTGGACGACGGACATCTCCGCGGAGACGCTCGGACTCCGCACCGAGAGTGGGACGTCAGGCAAGTTCGGTGCGGTCTTTCATACCGCCTCGGGACGACCCTACTCGCCCACCTTTGTGCGAAAGGAGGGAGCGATCGAGGAGTCTCTCTCCCCCGCCCAACTTGTCGACGCGGACAATCTGAACAGCTCCCGGCTCCCCTGGGCCTGGCAGCTCGACCTGGCTTACGGTCAACCGTTTGACGTACTGGGCTATTCCATTTTCGGGCGGATCGAAGTTCAGAACGTGACCAACCGACGCAACGTCCAACGGGTCTATTCGGCAACCGGGGAGGCCGACGACGACGGTTGGCTCGACACGCCCGAAGGCCAGGCAGCGGTCGATAGCAAAGGCTCCGACTTTGAGGAGACCTATCGTGACCGATTGGAGGACCCTCGCAACTTCACCGATGGGATTCACGCGCGCGTGTCCGTTTCGGTCGATCTCTACTGAGGCTTCTGCGCCCTCGACTCCAAGCTGAAAGGCGACTCAGTCACGAGAAAGACCCTGGCCTCTCGAGCGGAAAAACATCGAAGCCGCCCTCGAAAAGGCCGCCGGAAAAATCTACGGTAAGGGCGGCGCGGCCGGCCTTCTTGGCACGAAACCAACGACTCTCGCTTCTCGAATCAAAGCCCTCGGAATCAAGAAGTAGAAGAGAACGCTTTGCTGCGGGTCGGATCCGCGAACCAAAGGAACACCTATGCGATCAATCGACCTCTTTGTTCTCCAGCTCGACTTCACCCAGTATGTCCTTCGGACGAATACGCAGGATGTGACGCATGAAGAGAGCCTGATCCAGCCCATGCCCAACGGCAACTGCATGAACTGGATTGTCGGACACATCCTCTTCGCGCGGAACCAACTCCTCGGCGTCCTCGGCCGGGAGGCGATTTGGGATGAGTCCATCGGAGCCCGCTACAAGCGCGGGGGCGAACCCATCCGCGAGGACGGTAGAGAAGTCCGCAGATTCGAAACGCTCGTCCAGGACGTCGAACTCACCTACACCCGAATTCGCCCGGCTCTCGCGACATGTGACGAAGGAAGGATGGAGGAGAAGGCTCCGTTCAGTCCCGTCAGCAACCCGGATGAGACATGGGGCACGCTGCTGGGAGGACTACTCTTCCACGAGTCCTATCACTGCGGTCAAACGGGGATCCTGCGGAGGATCGCGGGAAAAAACGACGGCACGATCACGTAGTCTCCGCGTTCTAGCCTGAAGGCTCTCAGAGCCCGCGGGCCCGCTTCTCCCAGGGTGTGAAGTGGCGGAGCGTTTCCGCTGGAACGCCGGCAGATCCCAGAATCTCCTCCGGGTCACGATCCCAGCGTGGGTAGAGGAAGTACCAGGGATGATCCCAACCGGGGACGTTAGCGGTGCGGAGCTGCACACCGTAGGATTGCGAGATCGACTCCGTCATCGTGCCGGGGTGAGCGACGAGGAGAAGATACTCGTAGATCAGCACATCTCCACCGATCACGACGACAGCCCGGCGACCATCTCCCTCCTCGCGGAGGAGCGCGGTCCCATCTTCGATCAACTCCGTGGTGTCATTCTGGATGGCCAGGTGATCCCGAAACATCCCCTGGTGCGAAAGGTAGTGCGAGACACGCCCGGTCCCCGCGGAGGCTCGGCCCAACCGCTTTTCGAGCCCCGGGAGGAACATCATCGAGACATGGGAAAGGACCACAACGATTGCGAGAAGGAGATCTCTCCTCCGGCTGAGGCTGGCCCAGTAAGCGAGCGGAAGGAGGGCCGCGGGCAAAAGCGGAATCAGGATCCGCGCGACGTGGACTCTCGTGAAGGCAAGAAAGAGCAGCGCTGGGGAGAGCCATAGAAGTGTCGTCCAGCGCACGCTCCGCCCATCCCGCCCGCGGATTGCCAGGAAGCAGAGTCCCGAGACAAGCAGAGTAAGCGGCGGGCTCTCGGTAACGAGAGAGACGACATTCAACGAGACAGTGCGGCCGATCCACGCGGGATCGCTCAGGCTGAGGTTCGAGTCCCAATGCCGTAGGAATGCGCCACCGCCGGAGGGGGAATCGAGAACGAAAAGCCGGAGCAGAAAGAATGTCAGTACACAGCCAGCCCCGGCCACGACTGTCGATTTCGCGCTTGGGCGATCGCGCCCCCAGACCAGATAGGCCAAAACAGCCGGGGCTATCATCAGGACGTCCGTCCTCACGGTCAGAGCAGCCGTTCCCAAGACCCAAACCGCAAGCCACCGGACGGCCCTCCCCCGATCGACCTCCGCACTCGGAAGTAGTGATACGGCCAGCGCGGCCAACGCGAGGCCTGCGACATTGGTGTTTCCATAGAGCTGGAGCGACCAGAAGGCGGGAGTAGCGATGAGGAGAAGCGTCAGTCGAAAAGCGACGCGCTCATCCCACCAACGACGCCACCACATAAAGAACGCGCCCACGCAGAGGATCCCAGAAAGAGCTGAGACCCGATTGAGGAGATCGGGAAGGCTGGCCAGAGTGCTATCAAAAGCCCGTTGCCAGATGTTCAGTCCAAGGTAGTAGCCGAATGACATCTCGGCATTGAAGAGAGTGGAAAGAGCTTCCTGGCCCCCGACCCAACGATGGAGCCCGAGCGCATAGCGAAGGGTGTCCATCTCGGCTGGACCCTGAAAGAGAAACGGCCAGGTCAGCAGCGCATCGAGCCCAAGGAGGATCAAGAGGAGTTTGGGTAGCCCCGCCCGGCGTTGCGAGGTGAAATCCGTCATGAGAGGCGCAGGGTCTTAGCAATCAAAAGGCAGAAACACCAACATCCATCGACCGGATTGGACTGGGCATGGCGCATTCTCTTCGACGTTTCGTTGAATGATCTCGATTCAGGAGAGCGGGACCTAGCGGTCAGAGGTTACGACGGCCCCCGGCATCCGTAAAGGGAAGAACGTCATTGGAGCCAGGCCTGATCCTCATTACATCCTCGACACTGCCACTCTCAAAGGTAACTGTCGAAAGACGGCGGCAAAATCGGATTCGCCGTCAAACGTGTTTGAGGATGCCTTTCCTGCCTCGGCAGCTGTAAGCCGACTTTCTTCGTTCGAACGAAGCGAGATAGGAGAACGGAACGAACCAGAGTGCGATGAGCAGGAAGCTGACCATTTGCGCCTGGTCCGGGTCTTTCTTGAGCATCATGGCCGAAAGGAGAATCGCTCCCGCGAACAGGAGTGACACACCGATATTGAGCGCGCCCGCCTGCTTGGCGGTGAATTTTGGCAGCTTGGCGTCCAACCCGTGCAAGCCTCTGACAAACGCGCTGCGATTGCGGAAGTGCTCGTCGGCAAGTGCAACCGCATCACCAAGATTCTTTGTCGCCTTGGCGAAGGCCTCTTCTTCGGAAAGCCCCGTCGCCTGGAGTGCCTCGATTTCACAGTGGAGATGATCTTCCAGCTCGGCTGCATCCAACCGGCCGCCACAGCGGGACCTGTGAACCGATCGACTCCATCGTTTTACTTCGTTGTTTAGATCGAACACGCCGACCCTCCTTCCAGTTTCTTCAACATTGCGTAGAGATTCCGCCAGCTTTCGCGCTGAGCATCCAGTTCTTCGAGACCCGATTTCTTCAAGCGATAGTACTTGCGCTTTCGTCCGGTCTCCGCGGTTCCCCAGTAGGACTGAATGAGGCCCCGTTTCTCGAGACGATGCAAAATAGGATAGAGCATCCCGTCAGCCCACTGCATTTCTCCCCCGGATAGCTCGCGTACGCGCTGAATAATGTCGTACCCATAACTATCTCCGTGACTGAGGATGGAGAGGATGAGCGGAGTCGCCGATGCGGCTACAAAATCTTTGGCAACGGTCATCTCTTCACCTTCCGGAGCATTGACTGCACAAATGAGGCCACGGCCACCCTATACATAGAACGGCTATGCTTGTGACGATACATAGCAGTTTTAGGTAAGTCAACATTGTTTTTCTCTCCGTCTCGAGAGCAGTGCATCAGTTTGCCGCAAAACATTTCCTATGATAGGTTTCGCTGGGACGCCCGCGTCTCGCTCCGAAGTCCCCCTCCGGAGCCGATCGAACTTCTCGTCTGGAGGCTGCGCCCCGACCCGCCTCGCGACGATCCAACGATTCCGCGATTCCTTTGTTTCGCGAGAGAGGGAGAACCCCATGATCAAACCAAGTCAAAGTTCTACTTTTGGTGTGGTCGCTGGAACAATTCTAGTCCTGGCCGCTTTTGGAGTGTCGTGGGCGGGGCCCAACGCCGGCGGGGTGTTGATCCTGAGCGCTCATCCCGAAGTCGTCGTTTGTTCTGACAACGAATCGTACTGCCCGGATCTTCTGCTCGATGACTGCGAGGCTGCAAACACGACTCACAGCGGCCGAGAGACTATTCTCTTTGGAGTCTATGCGGCATTCTCGGGCAGTCCACGGGTGAGCGGAGTTACGATCGGAATCGAGTACGATCCCGCCATCGCGATTCTGTCCTTTGGGAACTGTGGGGATTTTGAGCTGCCTCTTGGCGATTGGCCGGCATCGGGTTCCGGGACCGCCGTAACGTGGAGCGAGGCGCAAACGAGCCAGATCCAGCCGATGTACTGGTTCGTCGGCTATGAGTACTACCAGGTTGGAGGCACCTTCTCGCTCGTACCACATCCTACCGGTGGTTCCGTGTTCGCGGACGATTCCATCCCGGCGGTTATCGACGTTGTCGCCGCTTTTGGTGCCCTCGGATTTAATGGTGCAGTGGGGTCGCTGACCTGCCCGGGAGTACCCGAAACCGGAGCGTGTTGCTTACCGGATTGCAGTTGCGTGGTAGTTACACGGGACGAGTGTGAGGGCATGGGCGGAGGCTTCGCCGGCCCGGGCTCTACCTGCGACGAAGTACTCTGCCTCTGCGAAGGCGCCTGTTGCTTCGTTGACGGAACTTGTGCGATTCGCATAGAGCCCGATTGCGTCGACGAGGATGGGACGTTCCAAGGCATCGACAGCATTTGCGAACCAAACCCGTGCGATCCAATACCCGTGCACATCTCGACCTGGGGAGAGATCAAAGCGCTCTATTGGTAATCGCTCCCGGGAGGAGCCGAAACGGACGATGAGAGGCGGCGATGGAATCCCGCCCCTCATTACGTTTTAGGGAGAGCACCGGTCGATTTTCTCAGCCGTTGTTTCTCACGAATTGGTCCATGAATCCCGTCAGGGCCTCCACCCCGGCCAATTCCATGGCGTTGTAGATCGAAGCGCGGCAGCCGCCGACCGACCGATGTCCTTTCAGACCGCTGAGCCCGGCCGACTTTGCTTCGGCAACAAACTTTGCTTCGAGTTCCTCGGTCGGGAGGCGGAACACGACGTTCATGTAGGAACGACTCGCCTCGTCGACCGGGCAACGATAGAAATCGCCATGGCCTTCGATGGCGCTGTAGAGCAGGTCACCCTTTTCCCGGTTCCTCTTCTCCATGGCAGGCAGCCCGCCTTCGCCTTTCACCCAATCGAGAACGTTCCGAACCATGTAGATCGTGAAGGTTGGTGGAGTATTGTAGAGCGAATTCTTCTCCTCATGCGTTCCGTACCGGAGCATCGTGGGAATTGCCTGATTCGCAGTCTCCAGCCAGGACTTCCGAATCAGGACAACAGTTACCCCTGCCGGGCCGATGTTCTTTTGTGCACCGGCGTAGATCATGTGGAATCGATTCGCGTCGAAAGGCTGCCAGAGGAAGTCCGACGACATATCCCCGACCAGCGGCACCGAGCCACAATCGGGAAAGTCGTAGTACTGGGTCCCCTTGATCGTATTGTTCGAGGTGATGTGAACATAGGCGGCGTTAGGATCGAGATCCATTTCGCCCTCTCTGACCACTCTCGTGAACTCAGGCCCAGCCGTTCCTGCCTCCCGGGCCACCCCCAACATCTTCGCTTCGGCCAGGGCTTTCTTCGACCACGCGCCGGTGTTGATGTAGTCAGCCGAACCACCGGCGGGCAGGAAGTTCATCGGAAGCATGGCGAACTGTGTCGAAGCCCCACCTTGTAGGAAGAGCACCGCGAAGTCGTCGTCGAGGCCGAGCAACTCACGAAATGAGTTGGCCGCCTCGTTGTGAACCTGGTCGTACTCCTTCGATCGGTGGGAGGCTTCCAGGACGGACATTCCCGCCCCGTCCCAGTCGAGAAACTCAGCCTGAGCTCGTTTCAGGGCCGGAAGCGGCAAAGTGGCAGGGCCGGCAGAGAAATTCCAGATGCGAGACATTACGTGTCCTCCTCGTCCCTCAGACGCTTTGTGCAACGAAGTCGCGGACAATCCGCACGACCACATCACCGATTCGTAGCATGTTTTCGTTTGATGACGCTCCGATGTGAGGCGTCATGATCACGTTGGGGGCCGACAGGAGCGGGCTATCGTCAGACGGAGGGTCGGAGTACCAAACGTCTGTCGCGTAGCTCCGAACCTTGCCCTCT
>Ga0315338_1003662_pt1 | contig 13143 bp, 7 predicted proteins | sample ASW8metaG_FD_204518 | JGI IMG/M metagenome (GOLD analysis project Ga0315338, IMG submission 204518) | Ammonia-oxidizing marine archaeal communities from Monterey Bay, California, United States - ASW #8 | ecosystem: Environmental > Aquatic > Marine > Coastal | place: USA: California | collected... | reverse complement strand
TGCACGACTGAATGGTGATGACGCATTGTCGGATTCGAGTGTGTTCGAAGCGATCGCATCCGCAAGTCTTTGTAACTGCACTTCGACCTGCCGTTGATCATTGATCACCCGGCCCGAAAACGTGCCATCGAGCAGGGGGGCTGCCGCGCGAGACGCCTGTCCAGCAGCAGCGTCCAATGCGGCACGGGCCATGACGGACGATTCGATGGTGGCATCACTATCAGACAGTGACTGAATGTCATCCACCAGCGATGATTGTCGAACGCCGAGTTGCCGCAGTTCGAACCGAATTCGCCTGTCAAATTGCACATTGTCGACATGTGGCTGCGTCAATTCGCGGACACGAAGCTGCTGTGTGGCAATAGCCTGCAACTTCTCAATGAGTTCTGTTGTCATCCGACGCTGATCTCGACGGGCCAGGTCTCCTGATGCATCGCTGATTAGATCCAGCACGTGTACCAGATGAGACTCGACGGAGTGGGCATCAGTATGTGCTGTCACGGCATCCATCGGTGTTTGAAGTAAAGCCAGAATCGCGGAGGACTCCAAGGCGGCAGCCTCTCGTAGTGTCGACTCGATGCCCCGAGTCTCACTTCTGGCTCGGGCTGCACGCTGCACCGCGCCAAGCACACCACGATGAATCCGCTGTAATCGTTGAGCCATACCGTCACCGACATTGATGTTGAAGTCATCCAATGCCGACCGTTGGTGCTCCAGTAATCTGGTTACCAAGGATCGAAGGTCCGAAAGCCGTCGTTGGAGGACGGCTGTTTCTGTGCGTTGTAAGTGTGTGGCTTGATTGAGTTGGGTATTGATGCGTTCAAGTGCCCCAGCCGCCCGCGCCTGCGCTGACCGGGACAGACCGATTCGGTCATTCATGGCCTCATCTGCCGCCGTCTGCATGTCGGCCTCTACACGCTCGTCAACCAACGCCTGCCCAATGGCGTCAAGTGGTGTGCCTTGCAATGTGTCCGCTGTCTCTCGGGCATCGTCGGCTAAGGCTTGTTGTGCCTTGTGTGCCGCGTCAAGTGCACGGCGTCGGGCTGTGGACAATAGGCCGTCCAGGTCCGCCATGGTTGATTGCAGGCCGCGTTGTCGTTCCAGTAGATCCCGAACCATGCGACGGGCTGTCCATTGATCACGGTCTCCTGAGAGCCGATCGGCCAGTGTGCTCAACGATTCTTGTACAGCCGTTTGGCTGTCGTGGCGACTGTTCTCACTTGCACCGGTCGTCATCGCAAGGTTGGCTGTCTCACCCAGTACCAAGACAGCCTCATCGGCGAGTAGCCTCAAATCCAAAGCGTCAACCTGACCCATGTCGAGTAGATCCAAAACGGATGATGCCTCTATTGAAGTTGATCGAATGTCCCGCGCCAATCTCGTCTGGGTGGTCTCAGATGTGTGCGTCCAATCGCCGCGCCTTGATTGGTCCGACAATACACGTTGGCGTTGTTCCATGTCTCGAACCCGGTCACCGATTGAGGTCAGTTCCTGATGGGCGTTGTCGAGAAAGTGATCGATGGAAACAACTTGAATTGTTCGGGCCCTACTCTGCACAACACGATGGCCTGTTGTTGCGTCACCGAGATCTTCTGCTTCAACACGGAGTTCCAAGATGTCACCTGGTGATACACCAAGTGATTGCATGGACACGGTGGCCTTAATTGAAGCCTTGTTCCCAGGTTCAGCCATCGACTCGATTGATGGATTGAAAGCCCCAATGCGGGGATCGACTCGCAGCGACAATCTATGCAACGGATAGTCGTCCACAACACTGCCGTGCATGTCGATGATCGCCGTGGGTGGAAGAGAGAGGTCTGTTTCGGGTTGCAAGAGCTCCATGTGTGGAATGGTGTCGCTGCTGCTTGACAACGTGAATTCCGGGTGGTTCAACGCCTGTAGGCCGTGGTTGTCCTCCATGTGCAGTTGCAGCCGACAATCTGCATCAACCACCCATCGAACGCTCCACCTTGACGCCGTTCCATCAATGTCCGGCAGGTAGGGCATGGTCCAGCCCAAGTACGTCTGCACCCATGACTCCACCTGCTCACCCGACCTGATGGGCGCCTGCACCAATGGGTCGAACTCAATAGTCAACTCGACGGTGGAGCCGTGCAACACTGGCCTTTGTAGCTTCGGAAGCGATTGAGATACCTGGTTGGTTGTGGGGTCAATGACCAATGCGTGGGTCCACGGTGGTGTCACAGTCACCTGCGCAGCCTTGATGGCTGGCAGTGGAAGAATGGGAATGTGTTGGTTGGGTGTTCTGGCATCCGCCGTCTGAAACCACACCGTCGCCTGTGCTGCATTGTATGGAATATTGATAATCGCGCCGTGCAGGTCGCCACTGTGATGAGTGAGCAACACACGCATGTCCACAACTGATCCATCATCGAGTGTGGCCTGAAGCATCGCCTCAACCGGCTCCATGGCACCTTGTGGTGTCGTGTTCCGGGCTTCCAATCGTAATGGAAGACCACGGCCGTGAATCAGATCCTGGGGCAGCGTTGACTCGACGGAGGTCCGGGCCGGCCAGTGGGTTGACCCAAGTGGAAGAAGGACCCGCCTTGCGGCTGTGGTGGCGGTCGTCGGTGCGGCGATGAACAACGCTGCAATGGTGATGATGATCAACAACAGTGTCCCAGCGGCGAGCATCGGGGCGTGGTATGTCACGCGAATGGGTCCTGTTTGAACCAACCGTTGTGATGCTTCTTGGACACATCGTGCTGCAGCGTGACCACGTTCGTGCCGAAGTTCGATTGCTGCAGCAAGCCAACCACGCAACGTCTGACGCTCTTGCTCCAAGTGCAGCGCAAGTGCAACTACATCTCCAGAACGCCTTCGTGCTCGCATGACACCCACAACAACCAGTGTGCCGAAGGAGGCCAAGGCACTGAACAACAAGACCATTCGAATCCACTTGTTCATGTGCGCGAACATGTCAATGGAGGCAATAAAAGCAAGTAGCCCAAGAACCAGTGCGCAAGCCATGCAGCACTGGATGATCATCCGACGGCGGCGAAGTGTGGTCGCCATGTTGTCAAGTGCAAGGAGTGGGGTCTCCGACATGGTGTGTTGATTGTCTCCGTGATGTGTCATGCCAAGGCATTCCATCTTCGAACACCCCATTCAGTGGCCAAAAGGGCCACCAGCACACCCCAAAGCAGCCATGGGGCCATTGGGCCATCATTCAGGAGCCGGGTTGATTTAGTTGACCGCCCTGGAATGAGCTTCAGGACCTCAGACACCGAATTGAGATCCATCACTTCACCACCGGTCCGCTGTGCCAGTGTCTCCAATACATGTGTGTTCACACCGGGCCGCATGTCCTCTGCATCTGCAGATCGAACGAATACCTCTTGTTGGATTGGGTGTTCACCCAATGTGATGGTCAGGTGTCGAACCCCTGAAGACTCAGGTTGCCACAGGCACCGCCAAGACATGCCTTGCGACGGCGGAACGCCACTGGTTGAGCTCTTGTTTTGCTCCGGCTGCAAATGTACACGCTGACGAAGCACACCATCGGCATCCAGAATGCTGACTTCCAAGGTTGGTGTCCCTTCATCAACCACAGCACCTTCTAAGACAATGGTTGTTGGTTGTCCTGCAACTGGATGTGGAATCACCCGGAGAATCGGAACTTGTGGCGCAACTTGTCGGGCCAAGAGTCGAATCATGCCAAGCAACAACGACCCACCGTGATCATTATCTCCGACTCGGCGCCATCGCCATAGATCATCTGTCGCCAACCATCCGGCGTGGCCCTGTCCTGTTGGCATCAACAGAAACGCGGGCCACACCAGACCATCATCGCCGATCATCTGCATCAGGACCCGTGCTTGTGGACGGTGGTCGTCAACAGCCACAGCCCATGCCAGTGGTTCATCGACCGGTGGTGGCAACCCAAGTGCTTCACCCTCCGGCACAGGCATAAGTTGAGCTTGAATGACATGCCGTGATGTCGTCGGTGACACTGGAAGCAGGGTCTCAAGTGGTGTGTTGTGCCAAGCGTCGGGATCCGTGTTTGATCCAGGAACCCAAAGCAGTCCTGCTCCATCGAGCAAATGTGAACGCAACGTGTCAAGTTGCCCTTCGGTAAACCCAGATGGATCCACGTCTCCGAAAATAATGAGATCAAATGGTTTCAGTTCGATGGTGTTGTCGGGAAACCGACGAATCGGATGATCGCCCACCGGTGCGGCATCTTGGTCTGCTGATTGGAGCAGAATGGACACATCGATCGACTGTTCGCGTGTGAACAGTGGCACCAGGAATCGATAGAGAAACCTTGGCCTGCCTTCCACATACAACAGCCGCAATGGGCGATCGCGAATGTCAACTTCAACAGTGGTGGAATCCAACAGACGATCGCCAGCCCACACGTCCGCCCGCCATTGCGCCAAGCCGGGAATGTCCGGATCGATCATGAGTATGACGTTGTTGGATGAATCACCACTAATCGACAACTCGGCCGTGACCAACTCGGCACCGCCGATTTCATCCATGACCCGAAGCACTACAGGAACAGGATCACCTGTGTCCACACCATCACGCTGTAACACAACACGAATCGGAATACGGTCTTCACTGAACGCGGTTTGAGGCGCATCGACCCGCTTTATGTTGATATTCGGAGGTGGGTCTGGATCACCGATTGGTATGACCCAAACACCAGCACCAATGCGTCGCAACAAGGCCTCAGCTTCCGCATACTCACCCCACCCGTCTGAACAGAGCACAACACCAGCCACCCGATCACCATCCAAACCATCAAGCACCTTCAATAGTGCTGAACCAATCAGCGTTGGCCCGCCTTCCGGAGATTCAAGCAGTATGGTTCCATCATCATCGATGGGTGGATGACTGATCTCGTCGGAGAATGTGAACCAATCGATCCGACGGTGCTCATCCGATGTTGTTTGTTCCGCTGATTTCTGCAATTGGAAAGCAACGGAAACCATTTCATCAAACCGTACCTGTCCACGCTCGATGATCGACATCGAAGCGCTGGTATCCAGCAGGACAGGAACAATGTCGGGGTGAGTGGATTGAATCACTCTTGTCCATGTCGGCCTTGCAAGTATAAGCACACCAACAGCCATCACCACGATGCGGCATACAAGAAGTAGTCGGCACAATAATTTATTGACCCGGCCATGGGGCAAGGTCCACACAACCAGCAGAATGCCCAGTATGCCGATCATGATGAACACCCACATTGGAAGTTCTGTCACAAACGTCACATGCATGGTGTGTGCCAATGCTGATGAAATTGTCACTAGGGGCGTCAAGGCTGCACCACCCGACTGACCCGACGCCGGTCGATAATGTGCGCCACAAACAGTTCAATAGTCAGCAGCACAAGCAAAGCGATCGCCAAGGGGGTGGTCCACGCTTGTGTTGTTGAGGCTGCGTCATATGTGGTTCCGGTTGTCCACCCGGCTTCTGTAAGTTGCTGCAGCATTGCCCTATCCGGCTTCGCCTGCGCTGCTGCCGCTGCATTTGGTTGCACAAGCCCACCATTCGATTGAGGTCCAGCAACTCTGGTACTGGAAGATGAGGCAATCACATCACGTGCCCCTGAGCCACCTGACTTGGATCGAATCAACTCTTGTAATATGGCTGGTGCCGCACCTCGAATCGGTAGATCCGACCAGGATGGGTGCCAAGAAAGTGCTGAAACAATGATGTTGGATTCATTGATCTGCGCAAACAAGGGTTGGTCGCCGATGGATACAACTGCCGAAGCAATTTTATTTTGAATCAATGGATTCAAATCGACCAACCGTTCAATGCGTACCGGCCGCAGTAAATTCTGCAACTCACCGGATAGTAATTTCAATGGGTTGGATTCCTCAGAAACCATTGCTTCCCCACCCTCAATGGTTCGGTGTGTGATCGGGAGACCGTCAATCGATTCAAACCCTTCGAGTTGCTCTAAGAAACTGTTGAACCATGATGTGGATGCATCGACCGATGGAATAACCAGTGTTGGACCAGCACCCACCCTGTCTCGCAATGTGGACCAAGTGGATCCACTCAACAACTCTGGTTCAATGACGATCAACGGCATCGACGGTGGGAGGGCATCCACCTGCAGATCATGGTGATCCAACCACCGCACCGTCAGGCTTCTGTCTGATGAACCGGCAATGACAGCGGCTGCCACCCAAGATGCCGCGGATGATGGGTCAAAGTCCTGCTTTCGCGCATTTGTGATCATCGTCACTTCAGCTGATGTGTGATGTTGAACTCGAACCCACCATTTTGATGCAGGTGAATTGCTCCCTTCAACATGCATGTGTAACAGACCATCCGAAGACGCATCGGTTGGAATGGTCATGAAGACAAGTTGGTTCCGCTCCCCGGGCTGCCAGACAACCGTCTCCGCATGGCGGTCATCCACTGTGGTGCCATCCGAAGCGAGCAGATCCACCAAAACTTTTGTCTCTAGGCCTGTGATTGCATTGCTTCGAGTAAGTGAGATGACCAATTGCCCATGTTTGAATGGATCACCCGGCAGGAGCACCTTCCGTGGTGCATCGACACCGGTGATTCGAATAGTGTCACGAATAGTGTCCTTTGGGGATTCGTAGTGCACGGCTACAGCGGGTAATTCATCCGCGTTGAATGTGATCAATGTGCCACTTCGAATATCACTAAGTAAAAGCGCATGATCAATGCCATACAAAGTCGTCAGGTGTCGAACTTGCTTCAATGCCGTTGTCCAGTCGGGTCCGGATGAAACCGGCTTCAGTGCTCGAACTTGTTCAGTGCCCGACGACAAAAGTCTTCGACCAGACAATAGGACCACGTGCATATCATCGTCTGATAGATCTTGTAGGCGTTCCAAAGTGTCAAGGTGATCATCCATTGCACAGCGGCCATCCAACCCTGTAACCCAGGCACCAATCGCATCATCAACAATGATCAGTTGTGGTTGATTGGATGATGATCCAACACTGAGAAACCACACACCTGCAATCGCGGCTGCCGCAATGGGCAACACGCTGGATCTGATGATGAACAGCAGTATGCGAAGCAACTTCAATCGTGCGCGTCGACGAAGTGTCTCTTGCACGAGCCACATCGCACCCCACGACAAACGCTTTGATCGCCGGCGAATGAGCAGCAGAACCAAAAGTGGAAGTAATGCGGTGATCAGGCCCGCAATTATTAATGTTGGTATGACCGCGACCAAATACATAGACAGGGTGGGTGCCGTCATCCCGTCCGACGTGGAGATTCGTGACTTCCGCTGCGTTGTTGCAGCATTGCACGCAACGCTGGAATTGGGGAATCGTGAGGATCCACCAACATGTGATCTACGTGTAATCCGCGACATGTGCGGAGAATGGATGTCTGATGACGGTTCAGCGCATCAAGGTAGTCGTCACGGACCGCTCTGGCATGCAGTCGTCGGTTAGAAGCACCCTCAAGGTCTTCGAGTCGAACCTCGTCAGGCACATCAAACAACCGTTCGGCACGATCCAATACTTGAATGACAAGTACATCATGGCCCGCATGACGAAGTTGACCAATTCCTTTCTGAAAGCTTTCTGGTGGATCAAGTAGGTCCGACAACAGGATGACTAATCCGGGTCGCTGAGTGACGGCGACAACCACTCTGGACACTTCATCGAATGTCAACCTCGTACCACTTGTTGCTGGTGATTTCAACAGCTCCATAACCTGTGCCAAGCCTGCACCACCAGCCCGCGGTAGGCAAATGTCCGTGTCCACACCGGCACATCGACATGCCGATACCCGATCACCAGACTCCACCGAAAGCCACGCCAATGCTCCCGCAATAGCAGTCGCCAATTCGAACTTCGACCCCCAGGAACCACCTGATCCAAATGACATCGATCCTGAGACGTCGACGAGCAACAAGACATCAAGCGTCGTCTCCAACCTCGCTCGCTTGATCACCAACCGCTCTGATCGAGCAAAGACACGCCAATCCAAGTGTCGAAGGTCGTCTCCGGGTTGATATCCACGATATCTGTCGAATTCCACCGATGCTCCGGCCCGAGTCGACACGTGTCCACCTGCTCGCAGCCCCTCGATGATGCGTCGCGCATGAACCGTCAGATTCGAAATCGCCGAGCGGAGCTTTATCTGCTCTCGCGTCATTGAATGATTCCATCAACAGCAGCGTTGGAGTCAATCACACTTCCGACATCTATCGCCGCCATCACGTCTGACAGCACGTCATCAACAGTAATGGACTCAGACTGCGCGGTGAAGTTCATGATCACCCTGTGTCGAAGTACCGATCGGAGCACCATATCGAGATCCTCGGCGTGTACATGTGATCGACCATCAAGCATCGCACGGGCCTTGGAGACAATGACCATCGCCCTGCTCGCCCGTGGTCCAGCACCCCAAGCCACACAGCGTTTCACCAGGGATGTTGCACGTGTGTCTCCGGGTCGGGTTGCTCGAACCAACGCCACAGCGCGAGCTGTCACATGACTTGGAACAGCGATGGCTCGAACGATCGCTTGTAAAGACAATACATCATCCGCGTTCATGACGGAATTTGGCGCTTGTGGGATCGACTCCGTGGTTCGAATAACAATTTCACGTTCCTGATGCTCATCTGGGTACGGCACGCGGATGGATAATAGAAAACGATCTAGCTGCGCCTCAGGCAGTGGATATGTGCCTTCTTGCTCAATGGGATTTTGGGTCGCCAACACAAAGAATGGTGGTGGAAGAATGTGCCGGGAGCCACTTGCTGTCACTTGACGTTCCTGCATCGCCTCAAGCAGTGCCGCTTGTGTTCGCGGCGGCGTTCTGTTGATCTCATCAGCAAGCAGAATGTTGGTGAAAACAGGCCCGGACATGAACCGCATTTCGCGTGTTCCCGTTGCGCGGTCCTCCTGAATAATCTCTGTCCCCGTCAAGTCACTTGGCATGAGATCGGGCGTGAACTGGACGCGAGAGAACTTCAGATCCAAACAACTCGCAAGCGTGGAGATGGACAGGGTCTTCGCTAAACCAGGAACGCCCTCAACCAACGCATGCCCATCGGCCAGAAGGGCCAACAGGAGGTGCTCAACGAGTTCATGTTGACCAACGAGAACCGTAGCCATTGCGGAACGGACCGCATCCAGTTTGGGTCCAGCATTGGATACGTCGAGTGTCATGTGGGAAATCTCCTGCTAGCCAACAGAATAGAATTCGAATGTCGCCCACATGCCAAATCAGCATTCAGGAACGATTTATGGTGAGTCCAGCTCAACCATCAGTGTTGGGTGGCTTCTTGCTTCCCCCATAGATCTCTTTCATCGTCCTAGTAATAGCGCTGGCGCAATGTGGATTGTAAGTGTAAAAGAAGGCATAACAAGCAACTTGGCAAACGCTTAGGTGTGATATTGAACAGGTGTACATGCTGTCACTTGTGCGGTTACCAATTGTTAGTTCCGGTGCGGCAACAGGGACCGTACTGGCTTTGGTTCAGAGTCACACACCAGAACAATCAGCCAGATGCTGTTTGACAACAGTGTGGAGACAGGTTGTCCACATCACACACAAACCAACCGACAGGTTCAATCGTGAGGCCCACCAAGCGATTCAATTGGTTGAGGCACCCATCAACACCTCTTCCAACCGCACCAAATCTCGGTCAAGAGACTCGTCCTTGGCTCGTTTGCCGTCGATGGTTCGAATGGCATGCATGACAGTCGTATGGTCTCGGCCTCCGAAGTAACCACCAATCTCACCGAGGCTGAACCTGGTGTGTCGTCGGGCGAGATACATGCCAATCTGTCGTGGCAGGGCAATACTGCGTTGCCGACGCTTGGACAACAAATCTCCGACTCGGAGGCCAAAAAAGCTGCTGACGGTGTCCAGAATCGACTGTACAGAGACAGATACTTGTCCATTGGGGTCGGCGATCACCTTGCCACCAATGCACGACTTGGCCAGTTCCAGGTCAATATCTCTGGAATCGATGACAGCCAAACTTTGAAGGGTGGTCAACGCCCCTTCTAACTCACGGATATTGGAGTCAATTCGGGCGGCCACATATCCAGCAACCTCGTCGGGAATATGGATTCCACGGAGCGAAGCCTTGCTCTTAAGAATGGCGACACGGGTTTCGTAGCAAGGTTTCTCAATTGGAGCGACCAAACCACTGTTGAATCGACTTATGAGCCGTTCTTCGAGGTCTGGAATCTCACTTGGTGGCGCATCAGAACTCAACACGACCTGCCGGCCCGACTGATACAGCGAGTTGAATGTGTGGAAGAACTCTTCTTGTGATGGACCACGATTCGTGATGTCGTGAATGTCATCAACGACCAATACGTCATACGTTCTGAATCGGTGTCGAAAGTCTCTCATCTTGCCTTCCTGCACAGCGTCCATGAAGTTGTTCATGAAGCTGTTGCAGGAGATGTAGCAAATACGCATGTCGGGGTTGGTGCGCATGGATGTTTGACAGATAGCTTGAAGCAAGTGTGTCTTACCAAGGCCAACACCACCATGGATAAAGAATGGGTTGTAGGCTCGTCCAGGCTGTTCGGCGACTGCGAGCGCGGCTGCGTGTGCGAGTCGGTTGTCAGGACCCACGACAAATGTATCGAATGTGTAGTCCGGGCTCAGCAGAATCTCATCTTCACCACCATCATCTTGGTGTTTGAAAACGCCACCAGGCATGTTGGTTTCAATCTGTGGAATTTCACCAACAAACGAAACCGGGAGCAAACGTCCGGTGACCGATTGTGTAGCTTCCTTGAACGCTTCCAAACATTGCCGTTGGAGATACCGCCGTCTGACGTCCTCGGTTACGAGTAGATGCAACGTGCCATCGATGATGTCGACTATTTCGATCTCGGAGAACCAGTGACGGCAGGCGGCTGGATAGTGTTCACGCAGATAAGCCAACAACCCCTCAAGGACAGACCTGTCTACGACCGCCATACGACTTCCCTTCTCATCTCTCCAGACCGACACGTCAGCCAGACGTGGACACTACGCTTCATTGCCAGATGCGTCAACCATCTTCATCATCCATCGCCAATCTTTGAGCATCCAAACGAGCTCGATTTGTCCGATGATCCATAAGCAGGTGCACACGGGCAGCCTGCTCTGGACCGACAAAATCTACCACTGCGGCTCGTGCTTCTTCGATGGATGTCCGTCGGGACACATGCAGCAACACAACATGCCTCGCCTTCCACGCCTCCAAGAGCACAGCGAGATCTCGCAGGTGCAGATGTCGCCCGATGCGCGCTCGTTCTCGGTGTGACTCATCGAAAAACGTGCACTCAGTGAGGATCAACGGGGCTTCGATGAAAGCGTCACTGAGCAACCCTGGATGCATGTCCGTATCGCCCGTGAAGGCCACCAGTGGGATTTCTGTGGTGTAGGTGATGGTCTCACCCCTCAACTTTCGCTCACGCAGCGTGTCTTGTGGTTGCCCGACAAGTTCCGGCAACAATTTACTTCGCCGCTCGATGGCCACGTAGCCCAGCGTCGGCACGGCGTGGCTCATTTGTATCGCCCGAAGGGTGACGGAGGGCTTGATATCAATCTCATCACCATCGGCGAGCCCATCTATCTGAAATGGTGTTCGCTGCTTTTCAACATCAACCCAAGCCTCCATCATCCCCCGCAGCGGATCGGCTAGTGGTTTGGGGCAGACCAACCGCCCCAAAGGCATCTTCTGGAAGCTTCGTTGACTGAACCAATAAGGAACACCACCGACATGATCCATGTGACCATGTGAAATGGCGGCGACCGTGGCGGAAAGCGCAAAGCGTGGGCAAGAGCCGAGATCGAACACCACACCTAGTTCTGGAATCTGGACGACGGTGTGCTCACCGGCAATGGATATGCCATGCACACGATAGGGTGGGCAAAAGAGGAAGCCGGCACGATCGCCGGAAACCGGGCGTCTTGGAACCATTGTCTTGGACCTCCCACGGAAACGCCTTCGCGACTCCGGGAACACATCTGAATTGAATCAGGCTCAGTCTACCAATCAATGTAGCAGCAATGGAATCGGGATTATGGACTTGAATCGAGCTCAACCGCGGATGACATATCAGACGCTTCGATCCAGAACTCCATCCGCAAGTACGTGCAACACGGCCCGTGCCGGGGAGTCCGGCAAGACATCTAGCCGCTGCCGCGCTGAGGTGACGAGATCTGCGGCGGTGACTCTGGCTGCTTCAATCCACCCACCTTCGGTCAGCACAGCTCGCAGTGCGGTGCGATCGTGTCGTTGGATCAAATCAACGATTCTGCCTCTGGCAGTGCCACTCAGGGCTGCCAAAGCTCGAATCGTGGGGAGTGTGAGTTTGCCTTTGGCAAGATCTCGACCAACAGGCTTGCCAACCAGATGTTCCTGGCCATCGAGATCAAGCAGGTCGTCGGTGATCTGGAAGGCGATGCCGAGGCTCTGCCCATATCCGGCCATGGCTTGGCGTGAAGCTGGTTCATCCCGAGCCAGCATGGCGCCAAGTTCACAGGCGGATGAAATCAAAGACGCCGTCTTCCGGGCGACGATTTCCATGTATGTCTGCTCATCGAGATCAAGGTCCCCACGGTGATGTAGTTGTACGACCTCACCCTCACACAACGTGTTTGTTGTGCGGCCCAGCAACAGGTTGATCGCCGGGTTGCCCAATGTGGAGCACAGGTGGAAGGCATTGGAGATGAGGTAGTCGCCGAGCATGACAGATGTCTCGACACCATGTAGGCGATTGATCGATGAGCCACCACGACGAAACGCGGCCTCATCGAGAATATCGTCATGAACCAGTGTGGCCAAGTGGATCAACTCAACAACACCAGCAACTGTTCGATGCGCATCTCCCGGGCGAACCATCGACGGTTCCACAGCCATGCCGGACAACAACACAAACAATGGGCGGAGCATCTTGCCGTGATACCGACCCACATGAAGACACAACGCATTGATAGGTGCAAAGTCGCTAGCGACCTGTATTTCAATGCGACGCACAACCTCATCGAGTTCAAGTTCGAGCAGTTCACCCAATTCCGAGTCGATTGTGGTGAGATCCAGTGGTTTGGACATTTTTGGAGTGAACACCTTGTCTTGTGTGGTCAACGCTCAGGGCGACGCAACTAAATATGCCACCCAACCCTCATCCGCATCACCCGATG
>Ga0315338_1003661_pt1 | contig 13143 bp, 17 predicted proteins | sample ASW8metaG_FD_204518 | JGI IMG/M metagenome (GOLD analysis project Ga0315338, IMG submission 204518) | Ammonia-oxidizing marine archaeal communities from Monterey Bay, California, United States - ASW #8 | ecosystem: Environmental > Aquatic > Marine > Coastal | place: USA: California | collected... | reverse complement strand
AAGGAGCATTTTGTCATAATGAAGAATGGGAGAAAATTGAGGTTAGCATGATGTCAGAAATACAAAATTGTCAGGCTTTAGTTAGCAGACATCATCTTTCAGAAAAGGAGAAAAAATTGCTAGATGAGATGGAGATTTCAGTTGTTACAAGTATTGGAAGTTCTCTAAAAGTAACAGAGATTGCATCTGGAGAAGCAGAGATTTACGTAACTACAACAAACAAGATGAAACAATGGGATACTTGTGCCTCAAATTGCATAATTTCAGAGGCAGGTGGAAAAATGACTGATATTTCAGGTAAAGAATTAGCATACAATACTGAATCAGTAAATCATGAAAATGGCATATTAGTTACAAATGGAATAATTCATCAAGATGCTTTAGATGCCGTATCTAGATTAAATTCTTAGATTTCAAAAATTCTAATACTTCAGCAGCACTCTCATCTAGAGACTTGTTTTCAGTATCTAGGACTAAATCAGCGTTATCTGGTGCCTCATATGGGTCGTCGATTCCTGTAAATCCCTTAATCTCTCCTGAGCGGGCTTTGGCATACATTCCTTTGACATCACGCTCTTCACATTGTGCTAGTGATGCATTGACATAAACTTCAAAGAATTTTGTGTCATCACCGATAATCTCCTTTGCATTTGCACGATTCTCCTTGTATGGACTGATTAGTGATACGCCCATTGGGACGTTATGCTTTAGGAGTAATTTTGACAAATGAGCAACTCTTCTGTTGTGTTCATCTCTTGCTTCTTTTGAGAAATCCTTTGGTGAGAACCATTCTCTTAGTTCATCTCCGTCTAAGATAGCTAAATTTGGTATGGTTTCAGCAAGTTTTCTTACTATTGTAGTCTTACCTGAACAAGGCAATCCAGTCATCCATAAACAAAAGGCCATTGTTAATGACAGAGAAATTACCGCTTAAGAATGTTATTTTGCCCAGTCTTGAGATTCCAGATAATTGATATCTTCTAAAAGAGAGGTCACTTTTTCTGTGATCGCAGAGATTGATTGGAACTGTTCAAACATTTCCTGCTCCTCTTCTCTTGATAAAATCTCTTTTTCTGCTTTTTCAAAAAACTGTTCCTCTTTTTGCATATGATCTATTAGGAATATGGAATATGTTCTAAGGAATCTGGCAACAGGTTCACGTTTGTCTTGTCCTTTTTTCCATAGTTTTAGATTTTCTGATATTTGTTTGGCAATATTTCTACTGAACTCATGTTCAATTAACAAAGCACGGATTTCTTTATTCAAATGATCATATGTCGCAACACATGGAAAATAGGATCCCTCTTCTCTTGTAAAATGTACAGAGTCTAGAAATTCTGCAATTAGAAAATTAATCTTATCAATATGAGAAAATGGAATGTCTACACCATCATACAATGCTTTGTATGATTTTGTAATTACTTTTTCAAGACGCATTATGTCCTGATGTTCTTTTCGTAAAAATTCACTGGCACTCATAATTCTACTTTTTGGATTTGGAGAAAATAGATTTTATTTTTTCTTTGTAAATATCAAGTTCCATCTTGAGGTTTTGAACCATTTCATCAGATTTTTCTCCCATGGGAATTATAAGAATTTCAGATTTTTAAAGAGATCTATACGCCTAGCGCTTCAACTTTCGAGATATCTAGATTAACCTTATCTCCAACAGATAGGCCTAATTGTTTGTATTCGTGCATGTCTAGTTTGAGTGATGTTGTTCCTGGTCCTGCGCCACCCATCATGCCCATTCCTCCACCTGCTATCATTTTGTTAAGATTTTTCATCATATCGTCCATGTTAGAAAATCCCATGACATTTGTTGTAGATGGATTTGGAGGTTGGTTTCCTTCTGCCATGTCTTTTGCTAGAGAAAGAGTAACTAGAACGTATGGAGCGCCATCGGGGGCTGCATCAATTCTCATAACTACAAATTCTTTTCTCATATCATATTACCAATAAAATCCATATTTTAACTATTCATGTTTTTGAATTTTTGTTCTTTAATTTGCTTTAATTCATCTTCAAAAAAGAACTTATCTTCAAATGCAGGTTTTAGATCATCAAGCCAGATTGCATTTTCATCGTATTTTGCAAAGAAAGGACGATTTACCCACTCTGGATTTCTTCCCTGAAGCATTCTCAATACAATTACTTTAGTTCCATTGATTTCAGCAACTCCATCAACCTGAACTTTTCCAGGAGTGGCTGACATGCTTGGTCCTCTAACTGTTCTTGCCAAACCACTTACTTTTTGAATTGCTTGTTGGAAAATTTCATGTGCTTTGACTAGAGATACACCAAAGTAATGTTGTGCACCAGTATCTCTTACTACAAACATGTAGTATGGTACACAACCAAGCTCAACTTGTTTTTGCCACATTTGAGCCCACATATTTGCATCGTCATTAATGTTAGTTAGAAGTGGTGATTGAGTTCTGATTTGTACGCCGGTTTCACGAACCTTTTCTATTGCAAGTTTGACTGAATCGGTTTTTAATTCTGCTAAATGATTAAAATGACCCATAAGTGCAACATGAATTCCCTTTGATTTTATTCGTCTAAACGTTTCAAGTGTTTCTTCATGATCGTTATCCGAAGTAAATTTGTATGGCCAATATGATAAAGCCTTTGTTCCAATTCGAATTGTTTTAAGATTTGGTAAATCTGCATCTAATAGTTTGTCTATGTATGTGGCAAACAAGCTTGCTTTCATAATCATTGGATCTCCTCCAGTAAACAAAATGTCTGAAATTTCAGGATGTTCTTTTACATATTGAGCTAAATCATCACCTTCTTTCATTGCAAACTTCATTTCATCCATACCAACAAATTGTGGCCATCTAAAACAGAAACTGCAATATGCATGACAAGTTTGTCCTTGACTTGGGAAAAAGAGACAAGTTTCTTTGTATTTGTGCTGCATTCCATAAAGTTTAGTTCCATCTTTTAGCATTGGTACATTTAGTTCCATTTGTCCTGCAGGATGAGGATTTAATTCTAATCTGATTTTATTTGCCATTTCTTGGATTTCTTTTCTATCAGGATTATTTTTTAAAATTGAAGCCATCATGTCATAATGTTCTGTTTTTAGCATGTGTTTTTGTGGAAATGTGAGATTAAACATTGAATCTCCAGGTACATTATTCCAATCGATCAATTGCTCAATTACGTAGTTATTTGCTTTGAAAGGAAGCACATTTCCAACTACTTCCATCTCAAAAATTTGCTCTTCTGAGAAATTTTCAATTTGCGGAAGTTTTCTTAGATTTGTAAGAGTAACTGATTGAAGGGATGGTGAAGAATCCACCGTCCAAACCGATTCTTGTTGATTGGTTTGAGCCATTCCATAATTATGGTAAATCCTCTGTTAAACTTTAGGATCTGCTCTATGCAGTGAAATTGTGCCTAGAAATACGATTTTTAAAAAAATTTGACAGTTTTTTGAAAACTTGACGACAAATCTACTAACTTAAGTTTAGGATTCTCAAAAAATATAGAGATGGCAGAAGAAATTAGTGAAATTTCAGTTGGTCAGTTTGATACAGTTTCACAATTGATTGCATCATCAGTATCTTTACAATTAGCTGTAATTGGATTAATAATCGGAATTATCATAATCAGTGTAGTTTATAGAAAATTTTCGTTTTGGATTAAAACACAAAAATTTAACCACACAAAACCACATGTTGCAAGATTTGCAAGAAAAATAATCTTACCGTTTTTGGCAATTGCTTTAATTTCATCGGTTAACATGTACATTCAAGTTTTTGAATTATTTGATGAAGAATCAACAGTTATACAAATAGAAGGAGAATTAGCACCTAGTGAAGTTTTTGCAAAGATGTTAAACACATTGAATATCTTAGTGATAGGGTATACAATTTCACAGTTAGTACCAATAGCATTGACAAAACGTGATAGTTCACGTCTTGAGCGTGAAGATTTTGAAGCTTGGCGAGAAATGAGAGGATTTCCGGATGATGAAGGAGATTTATTTCATAAATTATACAAATGGATTCCACCGAAACAAAAACCAGATGATCTAACAGAAGAAGAATTCAATAGTTACTTGCAAACTGAAGAAGGGGTTCTATACTTGGAAAATTTTCGCACATCAAGAGGAGCGCCGATTGGAAGTTATGAAAAAAATATCAAAGAACCATATGAAAAGTGGAAAAAATCTGAACGTAAAAAATATGAATTATACTTTGAAGCTTGTATAACTGGAAACAATATATCTGGAAGAAAATTATTTCCAGGTGTATTACCCGAGGAGATTTATCCTATAGATATTTGGAGAGAACAAAAAAGGAATACTGGTTATGAATCAATAATTTCTGGAAACAAACCACCCGGATACTCACGTAAACAAAAAGAAGGGGTGCCAAAATCTGCAAAACAAGTTTTACCAATTTTAATTTTTGTCGGAGTGTTAGTTGGAGTTGTATCGTGGTGGGAAGTAGATTTGATAGTTTTGGCAACTGCAACAGGAGGACTTGCATTTGGTGTAGGATTAGCACTAAAGGAGACATTAGAAAATTACTTTTCGTATATTCTTATCAGAAAAGATAAGGTTGTCAAAGAGGGAGATAGAATACAATTACAAAGTGGATACAACGGATATGTACACAAAATTACACCAAGAGTTACATACATTCGTCATGGTTTGAATGAATCAGTTGCAATAATCCCAACACGACAGCTAGTTAGTGCAGAAATTATTAACTATACAAAAGAGATCAAACTTGTTCCTGCAGTGGTAAACGTTGGTGTTTCGTATTTGAATAATCCAAGACAAGTCACATCAATTCTAGTTAAAGTTGGTAAACGTGCAATGGTAGAGGCTAAAGATGCAAGAGGAAGACATCTTGTTAGACAAAATAGATGTCCATACATTGAGGAAAACAATCCAAGTTGTGGATGTGACAAAGATATTCATGTAGATGTTACACAACCTGTCGTAAGATTTGATAAATTCAATGATTCATCTTTGGATTTTTCAATGTGGGTTTACGTTAGAGATTATGGTGCACAGTTCAAGACAAAAAGTGATATGCGTCTAATAATGTATGAAGAATTTAAGAAATATGACATTAGAATTCCATGGCCAATTCGAACTGTTTACCAAGGTGATGAAAAACGTGAAGAACAAGAAATCAACCAGCTTGATGCTAAACGTAATGATGTAATGGATGAATATGGTATGGGTGATTTGGGTCGTGGTGAATCTGCGGATGAATAGTAATCATTAATTTGTTCAAAAATTTGTTTTGACATTATGAAAGATCATTTTAAATTCATTTTAAAAAATTCCATAATTTTTGCGGGAATTTCATTCGGATTTTCAATAATTGGAGGATTATTTCCAGACAGTGAACATACCTTTGTAATTGGAAATCCATTTCTTGTAAGTGGGATTACCATTGAACATGTAATTGGCCATATTTTTTGGGGAGCAATAATTGGATTAGGAACATTGAGTATTAGGTATATAGTAATTGGTGGAAGTTTTGCAATTTTATTAGATGCAGATCATTTACTACAATTTTTAGATATTGAAATGGTCTCAAGAATGAGTCATTCAATTCCATTTGCAGTTATAGCATCTGTAATTTTTTTCATAATTTTTCGTGGAAAAGATCTAAAAATTTGTGCAGTTGTATTTGGAGCAATATTATCACATATTGCATTTGATATATTTCTTGCAGATGTAGCATTTGGAAATACTACTACATTTCCACTATTTTCACCATTCATCTTAGATAGAATTGAATTTGGTGGATTGGATTGGCTTGGTATTGAGATCATTGGAGTAGTGATTGTTGCCGTTGTTAGCTACATATACAAGAGAAAAGAAATTAAACCCAAAAATAATCTTACGAAAACTTAAGAATCCGTTTTGATTCGTTGATTTGATGACAAAGTTTACGGTAATTGGTGGAGATTCGTCATCAGATTTGGCAAAAAGAATTGCTAGAAAATTGAAAGCCCCATACATCAAAACTGAAAAAAAAGTGTTTCCGGATGGAGAAAGCAAAATAACAATTAATCGAATTCCAAAAAAGAGTATAGTATTAGTAGTTCAGTCAACTTATCCTCCAGTTGATACAAATCTTTTAGAATTGTTAAGCATTGTTTCAAAAGTTCAAAAATTTTCATCAAAAGTATATGCTGTAATTCCTTACATGGGATATGCTAGACAGGACAGAGAATTTCTAGGTGGCGAAATAATTACTATCGGAGTTGTAGGGAAATTACTCAAAGCATCAGGTGTAAAAAAAGTACTAACAGTTGATATTCATAGTAAATTGGCGTTAAAAGAACTAAAGATTTCATCAGAGAATGTTTCAGCAATGGAAGTACTGGTAAAATATTTTAAGAAAATGAAAATGAAGAATCCATTAGTTGTATCTCCAGATTTGGGAGGTAAAGAAAGAGCTGAAAAATTTTCCAATCTTTTGCAGACAGATTTTATTGCATTAAAAAAACATAGAGACAGAAGGACCGGAAAAGTAAATATTCTTTCAGAGAAAGTTGATGTAAAAAATAGAGATTTAATCTTAGTAGATGATATGATTAGTACTGGAGGAAGTATTGTCAAAGCAACTAAATTTTTGAAGAAACATCAATGTAAACGCATTTTTGTTGCATGTACTCATGCATTACTCGTTAATAATGCTGCAAAAAATATCAAAAATGCAGGTGTTTCTCAAATAATTAGCACAAATACAATACCTGGGGATTCAGCAAAGGTGGATGTGTCAAAAGTTATTGCTGATGCATTAAAATGAAATTAGTTTATCTTGGAACATCAGCTGCAGCGCCAACAGTAGAACGTTCTTTAACATGTATTTGTCTTGTACGTGAAAATGAAGTTCTGATGTTTGATGCAGGAGAGGGCGCACAAATTGCATACTTGAAAGCAAGTTTGCCATGGAATAAAAAAATGAAAATATTTGTTACACATCTTCATGGTGATCATTGCTTAGGAATTTTAGGATTGCTACAAACAATGTCATTACAAAAAAGAACAGAAAGTGTTGAGATTTATGGTCCAGCTGGAATTGAAGAATTCATTACAGCAAATATCAAGGTGTTAAATTTTGGATTACCATTTCCAGTTTTTATAACAATTGTAAATGAAGGTAATGTAGTTAACGAAAAAGATTATCAGGTAAAATGTTGTGATGCACAACATGGAATTCCTGCATTTTCTTATTGCTTTGAAGAAAATGAAAAATCAGGAGTTTTTTATCCTGATAAGGCAAAAGAGTTAGGAATTCCAGAAGGAAAATTATGGCAAGAGTTACAAAATGGAAATTCTGTAGAGGTAGATGGTAAAAAGATCGATTCATCAGAGGTTACAGGAGAGAAAAGACCAGGAAAGAAGATTGGAATTTCAGGAGATACCCGTCCAACTGAAAAATTACAGAAATTTTTCAAAAATAGTGATTATTTGAGCTTTGATTGTACATTTTCATTTGATCTAAAGGATAGAGCAATTGAAACAAATCATTCAACTGCAAAGGAAGCAGCGGATTTGGCAAAAAATGCAAATGTAAAAAATTTAATTTTAACACATTTTTCTGCAAGATATAATGATGAATCACTTTTGTTGAATGAAGCAAGACAAATTCATGAATCTGTCATAGCTGCAAAAGATCTACTTGAAATTAAAATTTAATTTACTCTTCAAATTTTAAAAAATCAATTTCAGGAATTTCTGTTTCATCAATTGTGTTTTCAATTTGACCTGCAACATCAACCACTGTATCTCCAGCTTTTAGTCCTACATCATACAATGTATCACCTACTTGCTTTGTGTGCTCATTGTATTCCTTGATGTTAGTAGCATCTGCAACTAATGAATCAAGAATCATTGTGCCAACAGGAAATTGGCTCATTGTTTCAGGTAAGAATAAGATTCCTCCAGCTACTAATATTGCACCAATTATTGCTAATTGTATCTTCATGAATAATCTTGTAAAAATTGATTTTTCATGACTGAGCTAAAAAAAAGCTCTCAAAATGGCTAGAAATAGCTAGTCGATTAATTCGTTATAGAATTAATTACTTGTTCAATATCATTTGAGCGTAAAATTACTTTAATTGGTCCTAAAGATGATTCGTTTGCCTCACTGCATAATGCTACAGTGTTTGCAAATGCAGCCTGTTTGTTGAGATAAAACCAGGAGGAATCACTATTGCTATTATTTTTAAGAATACGCTGGTATGTTTTTTTAATATTATTTTCATGAATTGATTTTGAGATTTGTGATAAAATTTGAACATTGTTTGATTTTCCAGTTATATCGGTATCAGTTATTTCTAATGTTAAATCAGGAAAAATATTATTAACTGCAAGCTTTACTTTCTCAGGATCTTCTGAAGGATTTATTTCGCAAAAAATTTGAATTGTTGTTTTTTGATTCATTATTCAATCCATTTTTGAAAAATTTTGATTGCAGAATCTACCATTTGTTCAATTGTCACATTATTATTTTCAATGGATTCATCAGCAAGTTTAATTATTTCTTGTAACCCAACACCAATTTCACGATTATCACGCTCTTCAAATTTTTCTCTTGTTAAAGGATCATCAGATCTTTTACGTTCACTTAAAAATACAAATCTTGTATCAGAAGATGCTTTTACTGCTAAAAGTTTCACATTTCCAATTTCCTTTAGAACATTAATTTCATGTATTGAACGTATACCATCAATAATTATAATTTTATGAGTTGAATTTTGAATTGGATTTTGAATTAATTTTGCAATGGCACCTGGTCCATTTTTTTCACGCAATTCTAACATCAATTTTCCTAAATTTTCGCCAGTGGGTTCTAAATTTTGCTTTTTAGCTTCAGCTCGAACACCATCACCAAGACTAAAAGTTTCATATCCTTGTTCTTTTAGTTTTGAAACAATGGTAGATTTTCCAGCCCCTGGCATTCCAGTTAAACACACAACCAGTTTTGACAACAGATTATTTTTGAATGACTAGTCTATGAAGGTAGCGATAAATAATTACAAATATTTTATTTTTTATGAGAGCATTTATTGCAGTTGAAATATTAGATGCAGAAATTTTAAAGAAAATTCAAAAATTTCAAGATAATTTAGAGATTAATGCAAAACCAGTAAAAATTGAACAAATTCATTTTACATTACAATTCTTAGGTGAAATTACTAAAGAAAAATGTGAGGAAGTGAAAGATGAATTAACAAAAATTACATTTTCACGATTTAACTTAGTATTGAAAGGAGTAGGTGGATTTCCAAATCTGAAAAACCCACGAATAATTTGGGTTGGAATAGATGAGAATGGTGGAGAAAAACTAACTGCCATAGCAAATGAAATAGGAATAAAACTGACGACGTTAGGTTTTAAAAAAGATAAAAAATTCAAACCCCACTTAACAATTTTTAGAGTGAAAAAGAAAATTAGTGATATTTCATCTATGATGAAAGAATATGAGGCACTAGAGTTTGGGACTCAAATTATATCAAAAATTAAATTAAAAAAAAGTGTTTTAAGTCCAAAAGGACCAGAATATTCAGATTTACTGGAGGTTAATGAAAAATGAAAAGTGATATTATAAAAAAATCAAAAGAAATGGCAATTCCAAATAATGTACAAAGAAAAAAGGTCGATAAAATTGCAAATCAGGTTTTTAGTCTAGTAAACAAAGAGGCTGAGAAACACAAATCAGTTGTATCAGTACATTTTGGAGGATCATACGCAAAAGAAACTTGGACTCCTGAAAAGATTGATATTGATATTTTTGTAAAGTTTAAAAAAACAACATCTGAAAAAAATTTTGAAACAATAGGCAAGAAAATTGGATTTGATTCACTAAAAAAATTTAAACCATATGTAAGATATTCAGAACACCCATTTGTTGAAGCTGACATTGATGGTGTGGGAGTAAATGTTGTACCATGCTATGATATTAAAAAAGGAGAGTGGAAAAGTGCAGCTGATCGATCAACATTTCATACTGAATTTATGAGTGAAAAATTAACTGGTTTGATGAAAGATGATATTAGAGTTCTGAAATGTTTTTTGAAAATTAACGGGATGTATGGTGCAGAGATTGCAAAACAAGGATTTAGTGGATATGTCTGTGAAGTTTTAGTTTACTATTTGGGCAGTTTTGAAAATGTCTTAAAGAAAATTACAAAATTACAGAATAATGAAATGATTGGAGAATCTCCAAGAAAATTCGAGTCCCCAATAGTAATAATTGACCCAATAGATAGGAATAGAAATCTTGGTGCAGCAATTTCAATCCAAAATGTAACAAATTTCATTTTAATTGCTAGAAATTTCTTAAAGAAAAATGAAATTTCATACTTTAAAGAAAAATCAAGACTAAAAATTCCTCTAGAAATAGCAAAAAATGTGTTAATTGTAAATTTCACATACAAAAAAAGAAGTGATGATATAATTTATGGACAGATTAAACGTGCAACTAGCTCAATTGAATCTCAAATGATCAATGAAGGATTTAATGTCCTTAGAAATGATGCCATAGTATATGATAAAACAAAAGCTAGTTTGTTGTTCTTGTTAGAATCATTAACTATATCAAAAAACGAAATTAGAACAGGGCCGGAGGTATTTTCTGGTGATTTTTCAACTAAATTTATCGATATGAATTCTAAAAAATCTAAATTAATGTGGACAGATAAAGAAGGGAAATTACAATCATTACAAACCAGAAGATATGAGAATGCTAAAACATACCTTAATGATCTAATAAAAAATCATATTGGTGAGTCAGGAATTCCAAAAGGACTAAGAACTGATTTTAAAACTGGATTTAAAATTAAAAGTGGAAAAGATAAACAAAGCAAATCTGTTAAAAAGAGCATTTCAAAACTGATAACTACGGATGACACAGCATTTTCAACCAATTAGTGTTTTCACAAAAGAATCTTACAAGAAAATTCTTTCATTTCCAAAACCAAGAGATACAGAAATTAAAAAACGAATAATTGAATTAAAAAAATTAGGAGTATCTCATGTTTCTTTTACAGGACCATTACAAATTGAGAAATGTCATATACTAGGAAAAGGATATGTTGGAATGGTTGTACTTGCCAAACAAAACCACAAGGTAGTGGCATTAAAGATTAGACGAAATGATTCTCCGAGAAAAAATATGACAAACGAGGCTAAATTACTCAAAATTGCAAACAAACTAGAAATTGGTCCAAAATTTATCAAAAATTCAAAAAATTTTTTGATTATGGAGTATATTGATGGTGAAAAAATTATTGATTGGGCAAAAAAATCAGAAACAAAAGCCAAAGAAATTCGTAGTGTTGTAAAAAATGTATTAAGAGAATGTTTTCTCTTAGATGATGCAGGGTTAGACCATGGTGAATTAAGTACAATAGACAAACATGTGATAGTTAGTAAAAAACGAAATACAATAATAGATTTTGAGAGTTCTAGTGTGAACAGAAAACCTTCTAATGTTACAGGTGCTACACAAGGAATTTTGATAGGTACGGGATTAGCAAAAATTATTCAAAAAAAGATTAAGATTCCAACAAAAAAGAAAATTATTGATCTAATTAGGATGTATAAGAAAAATCCAACATTAGAAAATTTTGAGAGTCTCATAATTGGTTTAAAATTAGAGAAAAAGTGAGTATAGAAGATGCAAGAAATAAATCGTGGTGTGAGTAAATAACAATATGAAAACTTGTTCTATCTGTAAAAAAATTTCTGCAACAGATAGTGATCATTTACACTGTGTAGAAAAAAGACGAATTGAATTAGAAAATTTACAGTTGAAAGATACTATAACTGAAAAATTAGATTTGGGAAAAGATGCAAACAATATGGGCAAAGAGATTAAAGCTCTCTTAGGACATATGGCTAGAGAAAAAGAAACTAAATCAGAATAATTATACTTCTTGTGTAGTTGGTCTTATTAGAATTTCATTTACGTTAACATGATTTGGCGCTTCAATTGCAAAAATAATTGCATTTGAAATATCCTCGGCTTGTAGACCAGCCATACTTTTTCCTTTTTCTATGAATGCTTGTAACGCTCTTTCAGTGATTGTATCAGTTAGTTCCGTTTGTACTACACCAGGTTCAATACTAGTAATTCTAATATTTTTTCTTACACTGAGTTCTTGTCTAAGACCTTCTGAAAATGCGGTTACTGCGTGCTTTGTAGCACAATAAACACTTCCTGCTGGAAAAACAATTCTTCCTGCAACTGATGAAATGTTTACAATATGGCCAGATTTTTTCTCAACCATAGTAGGTACTACTGCAGCAGTACAATACATCACACCTTTAATGTTTACATCAATCATTCTATCCCATTCATCTATTTTTAGAGATCTGACAAAACTTAGAGGCATCAAACCAGCATTATTTATCAAAACATCTACTGTTCCATATTTGTCAATTGCTTGTTTTACTAGATTATCACAATCAGATTTTTTTGTAACATCTGTTTCACAAATAATAATTTCACCACCATCTTCAGTAATTTCTTTTTTTAAATTTTCTAGTCTATCTATTCTGCGTGCTCCAGCAACTATTTTTGCGCCCTTTTTTGCAAGTGATTTTGCAGTAGAATAACCAATTCCACTAGATGCTCCAGTAATTACAACAATTTTATCTTGTATCAAAACTAATTTTTATAAAATTTTTTATGTGTAAATATGTTGCTTGATAAAGAAAAAACAATATTGTAAATTTATTAAAGAAAAAATCTAATGCTTATCATGAAAGCAGAAAAATGTGCATATTGTGGCGATATGGTAGATATTCCATTTGAATGCACATACTGTAAAGATCCATTTTGTGATGAACATAGACTTCCAGAAGATCATCGTTGTGTAAAATTAACAGTGATTAGAGCTAAAAAATTTGGAGAGAGAAGAGTCATTAGAGATGGTGGACCTGATTCTAGTAAATTGAAAAGATTCTTTGGACGATTTCGTTAATTAATAGTCAACTTTTGTTGGATCAATTTTTGAACGCCTAGCTTGATAAAATAGTGTAGCAGCTAATGCAAGCATTACCAAAATTGACATCCATAATGGTTCAACATGAGTATTATTTTCTTGGGTAACAATCATTGAAGGAAATACAACATAAATCAC
>Ga0315338_1003659_pt1 | contig 13149 bp, 16 predicted proteins | sample ASW8metaG_FD_204518 | JGI IMG/M metagenome (GOLD analysis project Ga0315338, IMG submission 204518) | Ammonia-oxidizing marine archaeal communities from Monterey Bay, California, United States - ASW #8 | ecosystem: Environmental > Aquatic > Marine > Coastal | place: USA: California | collected... | reverse complement strand
ATCGCCCGGCGGATCGGTTCAAACAGGTCTGCGACCCGCTGAGAACGATCTATGGTGTAGTAGAGGATTCTAAGTGATTTATCTTTTTTCAAAAAACCTACACTTTATGCTTGACATCCATCAAGCAATGTGTTATACTATAAGTGAGGACAGGGAGCACACCACACACAAGGAGAAAGACAATGCCAGCGATCACGATGAGAAACAGAGACGACCATCACCTGACGGTCAGGATCACAGAGAACGAACCCGCGTCTCCCAAATGCCTGTCATCTGGCGACTCGGTAAGCGTGCAACACTACGATGGGAACTACTGCCTCGGCGAAACGACCTGGAGCATATGGGAAGTAGACAGTAGAATTTTTGACCTGATGCAACGCGGATACAGAGACATCACCTCATACATCTTCTAAAGGAGCTTAAGGTGCCACGTATCGAATGCGATGTCTGCAACGGGACCGGTCAGGACCACAACGAAGAATGCCCGTACTGCCTCGGTAAAGGATATCAGACCGAGGAAGACCAGGAGTCCGCCGCCATGCACGATCAGATCGAGGCCGAGAGGTTCGGAGAGTACTACAACCAATGCCGCCTCGAAGGCCTTTCACACTGGGACGCAAAGCAGATCGCCACCAACCACATGAGGAGGAACTAGACATGGGACTCACCGTGCACGTCTACCGTAACGGCAATTACAGCGACTCCACCAACGACGGGATAAGTAAATACTACGACCGGATCCTCCTCGCGAACGTCGAGGGACCGGATTACCCGGACGAAAGCGAACTCCCCACGGCCTACCTCGTGGAAGGGAACCTGTCCGGCACGATCAAGATCATCCCGGCGATTAAGCCTGAGGGATCGTCTGGGCCGATGATGGGTGGGAACTATGCCTCCTCCTGCGACAGAAGGTTCGGCGAGGCCTGTGAGGAGATCACCGGCAACAGGTTCTACGGCGCGGTCGCGATCCACGACAGGTTTGAGGACTAGCAACGGGTCGACCCATTCTCGGTAGTCCGCGCAATCTCGTAATCTAAAATAGCCGTCTCACTGAGCCCTCGGACGATCCTAAGTCCGGGGGCGATCGGCGGTTGTAAGGGTATTTGATCTTCTGTGTACCAGTCCGCGAGGATCGCCGGTCCATTGAATCCAGCCATAGCGCAACAGATCGTGGATCCAGGGAAGCGTGCGTTGACCTCGAACGGGTATATCGTCCCGTCATCTGCTCGTATCAACTGGACGTTGCACGGCCCCTCGATCTGTAGCTGGTCAGCAATGGCTTTCGCCGCCGCCGCGATCTCCGGTTCATATACTGTCCACCTCGGGACCATCTGGTTATAAGGTCCGAGCTTCTGGCCTCGCGCCAAGACACAAGCGAGAGTTGTATACGCGCCGCACCTGACGACCGTAACGGTGTATTCCTGCCCCTCAATGTAGTCCTGTAGGATATGAGGCTCCACAAACCCGGAACTGCCCGCAATGCGGTCGTATGCCCGTCTGTCTGGGATTACATGGACCCCTCTGGATCCGGATCCTCGAGTTGGGCGGAGGATCATTGGGAACGTATGTTTGGGGTCCGGGTGCTCTGGCAATGCGACCACGTATTCGGATGTCCACGGAGCGTCATGGACGTGGGCGTTCCTAGAGGTCCACACCGCGAACTTGAACTTGTCCCGGCAGGTCAGGACGGCCTCGAAATCCGATATCGCCGTCGAGGTCGACGGGGCCGTTTCCTGTAGCTCCCGTTGGCCCCCTGATATCACGAGCAACTCGGGGTCACATCCAGGAAAAAGCACGTCGATATCGAGGGCATTGCACATCCCTCCGAGCTTCTCAAGGTATCCGGAGCTCATGCTGTGTGGTATCAGGTGGCCTTGGTCCGCCAAGTATAAGCCTGCCGCCGACGGGTCCGGATCGAAACCAATGACCCTGTAGGCCCCTACCATTCGCAAGGCCTTTATGATCGCAATGCCTACCCCGCCTCCTGCCGCTGTTACTCCGACGGTAGTCATTCGTATCTCCTCACGGTCTTAAGGAAGCGTTCGGCGATGTCCTCTATCTCCCCGTGTGAATAGAAGTGGGCGTTAGGTAGGCCGATCACCCGCCCTGCCAACCTGTCCGCATAGAAGCAGTCCTCTTGACGTCGGGAATCATCGCCGAAGTCCCGGTAGTCCGGGTATTCGCAAGGCGCGGTTGTTGGGAGGGTGCCGCACTGCCCCGCGAAAACGTCCTGGTAGTAGAGCGGCCTTTTGTAACGATACCGGCACTCTACGCCATTATCTCGGAGCTCCTCCACGAATTTGTCGACGTCGATCACATCTTCTAGGATAACAGGGGCCCAAAAGTAGGTCGTTTTCCTGTCCGCTTGTCCTCGTATCGTCCTGAATGCCTCTGAGGATCCGAGGCAGTCGAACAGGTGCTCAGTGTTCCCTATGCGGAGGGAGTTCCGTCGGTGCAGCTTGCCTAGCTGGACCCGGCCAATCGCTGCACCTACCTCCGTCATCCGGTAGTTGTATCCGAGTTGCCGTCCGTGCGTGTGCCGGTCGGTCATGTTGTGTGACCTGATACGCCGGAGGTTGTCCGCCGACCCAATGCTGTTAGTCAGAATCATCCCTCCCTCCATCGTCGTCATGTGCTTGGTGGCGTGAAAGGAGAAGCATCCGTAGTGCCCGAACGTACCGCAATACTGCCCGTACAGCTTGGAACCGTGGGCTTGTGCCGCGTCCTCAATAAGCAGGAGGCCCCGATCCTTGCATATGCCCATGAGACGGTCAAGGTCCGCAGGGAACCCCCACAGGTCGACAACTATAATAGCTTTCGTATTGTCGGTCAGTCGTCTTTCAAGAACGTCGTCGACACACAGCCCGCCGTTCATAGGGTTAATATCCGCGAACACCGGTATCCCTCCGGCCATTAGAACAGCCGTGGCGGTCGAGGCGAACGTGATGGCCGGGATCACCACTTCGTCACCGGGAATGATGCCGCACTCGCTGAGGGTCAAGTGCAATGCAGCAGTCCCACTCGATACCGCCACGGCGTAAATACCCGAATCATCCGGCCGCATATACTCTGCAAACTCCTCCTCGAACGCCTCCACTTGGGGGCCGGAAATCAGACGGCCGGACTCCAGCACGCTCACGGCGGCCGCGATCTCCTCGGCCTCAATGTCCGGCCGGGCAACCTGATAGAAATTAGATGGGATGATCGATGCCTCCCTTCGTCGTCTCCTCGTACCACCGCACGCAATCGTTTATCCCTCGCTCCAGGTCGACCCGATAGAACCATGTAGGGTATTTCGGAGGCAGTTTCACTATGTCCATAGGTTCGCCGTTGATCGGCGGGCCGTGCTCGACCTTAACATCCTCGACAAGGTCCCTTAGTATCTCCACGCAGTCCAACAGGTTGTGAGTGTGACCTTTGCCTACGTAGAACGTGCCGTCGTGCCCTGTAGCCGCCGCCGTCAGGATCGCCGAACAGATGTCCGTGGAATGGATAAAGTCCCGGCGCTGTTCGCCGGATCCGTGGATCGTCAGAACCTCCCCTTTCGCGGCCGCTCGGATAGCCTTTGCGAGGAACGACTCCTTGCCTTGAGAGTGAGGGCCGTAGACGTTAGCGAACCGGAGGGTCGCGATCGACATCCCATAACACTTGGTATAGGCCGTCGCGTATCCCTCCATTGCTCGCTTCGATGCCCCGTAAGGCGAGAGACTGGCTTCAGCGGCCCCGGACGAAACGAGGATCAGGCGCGGTTGCTTTTTGCGCTTACGGATCCCCTCCAGCATGATCAAGGGCCACGTCACGTTGTCGGCCACATCGCCCTGTGGATCCTCAATGGACGTTTGTACGTCGACCTGTCCTGCCAGATGAATAATAACATCGGCGCTCTCAATAGCTACGTGCGCGGTCATTTCGAGATAATCGCACTCGAGGTACGTAACATTCGCCTCCACCGGTCTGGCGCGATGTCTGGAAATCGTCTTATCGACGACGACGATCTCGTCAAAATAGTCTATGAACTTCCGGTAGTGCAGGAGGTTGGTCCCTATAAAACCTCCCCCGCCAGTGATGACAGCGTTCATTCATGCACCTCCCTCAGATGGTGTTTCTCAAGGAACCGGGCACGGTATTTGGGTAACTCTTGGTGCCGCAATTCCCGATACCGTGGCGTACTCTCATTTCGATGCAGGACGGAGACGGCCGGGCAATACATCGGTTTCAGTCCGGCGAGTCCTGCTGTGATGAACCAGTCCAGGTGTCGAAATAGCTTCTGGTCCGGATCCCACGGGGCCCGAAGCATATCGGTCACACGGGCCATAAAGAAATTCATCACTACATCACAGAAAAACGGAGCCACGTTGCCCTCCCCCACTTCTCGGCGGTGGAGGGTCATGACTCCGTTTTTCGCAGCAAGGTCGCCTACAAAGTTCTGGTGGAGACCCGTTTTGTAGTTTAGAACCGCGCCGCCGATCACCTCCGCAACCTCTAGCCACGGGATGAAACGCTCGACCCTCGTACGTTCCGTGAATACAAAGTCATCGTCCAGTAGGACCATGAGCGGATTGGTGATGGTCGGGAGGACCGCATTGTAACACGCCGGAGCGCCGGTGTCGGGCGGAAACATCACGTAATGGACGTTGTGATCTGTAAACTCCTCGATCTCTCCGTCCGACGCCACGTAGACCGGATTGTCCGGGTACTGCTCCCTCAGCGAATGAATAAGACGGCGGAGACACAGAGGGCGCTCGACCGTCTTCACCATAAACGCTATTTCATCAACCTGATACCTCTGCGAGTCTCGCTGCAATAGCACTCAGGGCCGTTTTCCTGCGTTGCCCCGCCTCCTCAGTGTGTAGCATGGCGGTCAGGAACTCCGAGCTGTTCAGAGTGGGCAGCGCCAACCGTATCTTAGGCACGGATGTCGCCAAGATCGCATCAATCATGTTCTGGTCGGGTGGAGGTCCCTCCGGGACAGGAGGAGATTCCGCCACTGGAGGCGCGTCGTCTTCCGGGGGTGCCTTGACGATGTCTCGCTCCTCGGGGTCGACCATCATTACTTCTGCCCCAATCCCCTCAAACGCCTCTGCCACATGCTCATATCCCCGCTGACATACGACAAAGGACAGTTCAGGTATTTCCAAGTCCTGGACGGTGTAACGTGCCGGGTTCCCGAGACTCAGCGTCTCTCCGGGGTACTTGGTGCCGAGGTGCTCCCTTACCCGATGTAATAGCTCCTGTTGCTCGTTCGTGATGAATACTGCGATCATTGTGCAACCTCCATAAAAAAAGGGACCCGTCTCCCCCAACGGACCCCTCATCGAAAAGGCTGCCTCACACCTCGCTATAGTTCCCCCAGCCTTGCGACAGGCTGGGGGGTCTCAGTGTGATCAAACCTGATCGAAATCTCTACTGGCTTGTGATGCGGATACCCGGCAGTGACTTATCGTCACTCGCCACCTTGGTCCAGTTACCGGACGTTCCGAGGTTTGCATCGGTCGGGTTGGCGCTGCCTGCCCACGTCAAGCCCTGAAGCCCGATCGTGTAGGAGAACTCGCCCTGTATGCGTACCACGAGGTTATCAAGCCCCGTCACAATGTCGGAAACAATGTCCTGGTCCTCGGACTGCATCACCACGGTTGAGTCGGCCACCAACCCGAGGGTTGAATAGGTCGTTGTGGTGCCAGCGGTTACAAGGTCCGAACTGTCTGTGATGATGATCGGACGGTTGAACCCGCCGATCTCTGCCCTGAAGATCGCCACGTCTGCGATGTTGCTGACGTTGCCAGCAACCGAGGCCTTCAGGAGGTCGTTTGCTACCTTGGAGTGCATCACCCACGCGAGGATTTTTACGGCCTGATCGCCGAACTTGTTCAGACCTTCCACGAGGTCGGCATATGCGAGGGTGCCGTCGGTGGCATCGTAGTTGACTGCGGCCTGACCCGAGAGGGCGGCCTCAACCGCGTTGATACCGGCGTTGAGCATGTTCTGCGTGACTGCCGGAGCGATCTGCTGCCCGAGCATGAACGAGAATGTGTTCTGGTTGATCTGGATTTTGCGGAGGGCATCGAGCGTTTGTGCTACCGGCCCGATGGTCCTGTTCAGTTTGACCATCTTCTCCTCGCCCTGAGTCATTGCGAGGTCGGTCGCCGATCCGACGGAAGTTGTGTCACGCCTAGAGATCAACGAACTAATCTCTTTGACGAAAGACTCCTGGATGTAGTCGCCCCTGTGTCGTCGCGGGACCAGACGAATAGCGTTGCGGGACTGAGCATTAAAGAGCGCCAAATTCTGCTGGACGACCTCTGTCATCCCCGAAAAGAACTGCTCGTCATAGATTTGAAAGTCTGATGCTTTTCCTATAGCCACGGTGAAACCTCCTAGTAAGGCCGGTTGTCACCCCTCAGACTACTAAGCCGCGTCCGCTGCCGGTTCCGACATCGGAATGGCGAAGTATGCGTCCTGACCATGTTTGTCGATGAATGTTGCTTTCTGGTCCGGGGTCATTTTGGAACGGTCTGTAGGTGCTCCAGGAGGAAGGTCCTTGGCGTGATGCTCACCGCCAGCGCCTTTTGACGGGGCAAACAAGAAAGCGTGCCCATCCTTAAGCCCCTCAACCCACTCTGCCGGAGTCATTGGTTCTTTACCGTCGGGCCCGTAGACGATCTGCTCTTTCCCGTCGACCATCTTGAAATGGCGGGGCTCTATGCCCTCCCGCTTCCAGGCTCCGTTAGCCATCGTAACGACGATCGAGACGGCCTCCGGGAGCACGTTCGCTCCCTGAGCGGCTGCAAGGATCGCATTATCAACGACCAGTTTGTCCGCGAGGGAGGTCAGTTCATCACGTTCCGCTGTGACGGTGCCGATCTCTTTGTCCTTCGCGGATAGGGCCTCATCCACACGAGTCGTTACTATCGCGTCGATGTCGCCCGCATCCTTCAGACCTTTTTCCTTACGATCCCGCTCCTCCTGCATAAGACGGTTATACAGTTCGAGGTCCACCGTCTCTAGGTCCGACATGCTTTTGAGCCTGTCCGAAAGTGCCGCACGAGCCTCCCGCTCCTTGTCGAGTGCTGATTTCAGCCCCGAAACGTCACCCGGAAAAAGCTCATCTGCCGTCCCGTCTACATCGAGGAAGAACTTCCCGTCCTTCTCGGTGTACATGCCCTGAATAGCATCACTGACGCCGTCCAGAGTCTCTAGTACCGCTTTAAGTGCCATTACACAACCTCCCGTCGTGTGTGAAAAATGTGAGCGACATCCCGCCGCTCAACAAGAAATCTATGTTGGTTCTTGTGAAACGTCAAGGACTATTCTCCCAATTTATTTTTTAGCTCCGCCACGGTCTGCGGTCGGCCGTTCTGATTTACGAGGTCTTTGGTAGTGATCTTGCCCCTCCTCCACATACTGAGCTTTGTGGGCCCGAGGGCCTCGCGTGCCGTTGCTTGGTCTACTCTGTCGATCCACTGTTTAAAGGTCATGCCGGGTAGTGGGTTTCCGTCGAGCTCCTTGGACGCTCTCGGATTAAGGGCATCAAGCTCAGATCGCAACCTCCGGCCCCTGCCGCCCGAGGCCGCGTTCCTGAGCGCCGAGGCGGAGCGTAAGACCGGCACAAGTACGGTCCGGCACGCCCAGTGCCACGGCGGAGCGCCCGGAAACATACCTACCCACGAGAATCCAGGCAACGGTTGGCCGGTGCTGAGGTACCAAGCTGCCCCAGCGCGTGACCGGCATATCGCCGAAGTCCGGGCATCGAGCGGGTTGATCGCCTGCACCCCCCGGACGACATCGTCGTTTTCCTCGTACATCGCCAGACGTGAATCGTTGACGGTCTGTAGCGTGGCCGTTCTGATCAGGCCCTCCGCCTGTCTCTGTGACAGGCCAACCATGCCGTCACCAAACCCTGCCAGACGTGTTCCGCGGATCCGGGACGCCAATAGAGAGAGGTTCTCGTTCTCACTCAGTCCTACTTTGAGGGTCCTCATGAGGTTCTGGTCGTAGTTTTCGGCCTGTGCTTTCCACCAAGCCGCGCTGGTCTCTCCCTGCACTAAGGCGCTCTCTACGATACGTTTAGCCTTGTCCGGACCAAAGGGCCTACGGAACAAATTGATCCCGGAGGCAGCGTCAACGGCACGCTTAGTGCCCCTAGCGGCCATGTCTGCCATGTCCACAAGGAAGCGGGTCGACCGGGTGCTCTGTTTGTTGTATACGCCCCGGACGGATAGGCGGACTTGGACGCGGTATTTCTCCATACGTGCCGCCTGTCCTGCTGCCGTCGCCGGTGCTGTAGGGTCGTTCTTTTTTAGAGTGAGGACCAAGAGCGCTCCGAGGGCGAGAAGCTCCTTGTTGAATGCATCCCGCTCCGAGACAGTCGCCCGGTCGAACTGGACGTCCTGCATAGTCAGGTCGTCCGCAACATCCTCATTGGTAGGCATTATGCCACCTCAGTATCCAGGATCATAAGGGCGGGCACTTGTGCCTCGATTCGGGTCTGCATATCCTCCACGGAGGTGCCTTCCTCGATCATTTCTCCGCGCTCTAGGTTATAGAAGAACGTCTCCTGGTCGATCTCCCCGGCCTGTCGTGCTTGGACAAGGGCCCCAAGCATTTGCGGAGTGATCGACGGTGCATAGTAGTCCCTGTTGAGCTCAACGGCCGCGCCGCTGGGGAACTCTCCGTCGGCGCTCACACCGGCCCACCACGCGAAGTGCCCGATCGAGTTACGTAAGGCATCCTCGACCGATCCGGCAACCTCAGATAACGTGGACTGCTCCCCTTGGTGCCGCAACTGCATCGCCTCAGCCGTCTCTACGCCTGACTTCCGGGTTTCGATCGCTCGGGCCCCGAGTGCAGCCATGCGCTCCTCGTCTTTCTCCTTCTCTGTGGATATCGGAGTAACTCCAGCGCCGGTGAACTCTAGCATACCCGCCTTGGCTGCCGGATCCTTAGCGACGAGGGCGTAGTCCGCGCCTATCGCCACTTTACGGTCCAAGCTCGTCCCTTCGTCCCGTGCGTCCTCGGACTCTGTCTCTTCGAACTCGAATCCCGCGAACCAGTGCTGGGGTAGTCCGCACATCTTAAGGGCGTGCTTATGGAAGGCGTCTAGGCGGTAGTGATCAAGGTTGATATCGACCAGATCGAGGAATGGAGGTTCCTCTACGTCGGGCGATATGCCGGACGGATTGACAAACGTGAAAGGTATGAACGGGACATCTGTACCGCCTCTAGTGGCGATCCATGGGTTTATATCCTCCTCCGGGTCGAGAATCCACTGGTCCTCAGGACTCGCGGACTCATCTGGGTTACGGACATATAGCCCCACCTGGAGACTTAGCCCGCCTTCCTCGCCGGGTACCAGATCGAGAACACGATATCGAGGACGGGTGATGGTTCTCCAACGGTCCTCGGGGTCCGTGATCTCTTGAGGCTCTAACAAGCGGAGGTGTGTCAGCATCGAGTGGCCGTCAATACGGCCCAATCTCCAGTTGGTAATCTGTGTTGCCAGGTATCCCGCGAGGATCGGCCGCTCCTCGGTGTCGTTGAGACTCGCAAGTATCCCACACCGCCCGCGTTTAAGGACCTCTTTAGAGACCCACTTCACGAACGAGATGAGGGTCATATCCGACGCGGTGATGTCGTCCGTGAACTCATTGAGTTTACCGGGAAGCTCCAGCTTGGGAGGCTTGCGGTAGAGGAGGCCCTGTAGCGCGTTTACGGTCCTCTTGGACGCGTTATAGAACAGTGTCTGCATCAGGTAGGACGTATAACGCTCATCTGTCTGTCCGGACAGCTTGGGGAGGTAGGTCTCGCCGGACGCTTTGATCCTGTCCTGACCAGCGAAGGCATCGTCCGCACGCCTCCACTGATCTTTGTGTGCCAGAACTTCGTTGTGCTCTGTATCGAGGGGCATAGAGGTCTCCTTTATCCAAACTGAATTTGTCGGCGAGTCGCCGTCCTACGCTTAGTCCAGACCCGAGCCCTCAAGGCATCCCACCAATGATCCTCGGCGTCCGTATCAACATCGTCTGGTTCCATAGGGTCTTTGGGGAGCACGGGGAGCGTGCGTATTCCGTGGGTGCAGGTATTAAACAGGAAAAGGCCAACATCCTCCATCGGTGCCTTTCGTGCCTCCTCCAGCATCGTTTTGACTTTGTCGCCCGATGATATCCGGGATCCAGAACCCTTCTTGACAGCGTCCCACTTAACGCCCATGCGCCCCATCCGGTCCGCCATTGAATCCCCTTCGAGGTCCGGCGGAAGGTCTGCCGGTCCGGATCGTACCCGCTTCCCCCAAGTAGCGTTTTCTTGCGCTCGAATGACGCGCCGGGCGATCTCCTCCGGGGAGTGCCTAGCGCCTCTGTTGGGCGTGCCGTTCCACCCGTATAGCTCCGCGATGACGAACACGGTCCCTTTCGGAAAGGTCCGTAGACCCCACCGTTCGGTGTCTGCGGGGGTCGTCCCGTCGGACTCTGCAAACCACAGTACCGCATAGGGCTTGTCACTCCCCCAGTCCATCGTACGGTCGATATGCCACGCCAGAGGGATCGGAAACGGCTTCAAAACGTGTGTACTATCAAGCCAAATATCGGCCAGATAGAGCCCCTGAGCAAGATGTTTCTCATGTTGATGCTCCACAAGGAATGCCGTGAGGCCGATGTCGTCGATCAATTCCTGGCATCTGTCGAGGTCCAGACCGGCCCAAGTGGGCCTACCTCCGGTAACTACTGTCCGGGTCCCTTCGGTCTTGAATGTGAGGCCCTCTACTGCCGGATGCGGACCTGAGATACGCCGCCTCGCAAGGAAGTCCGCCGATCCGTCAGACAGTTTGGCCGCGATGGATCCGGCGTGTATGAGGTTCTGGCAGAACACGGTCGCCAGGTTCGAAGCTCCTGCCGGGAGTATGTCCCGTGTGACGGTTGCGATCTTTTTCTCTACCGCCTTTACCGAGTCCTTCTTGTCGTCGACGTCATCAAGGATAATGAGGTCCGGTCGGAACTCCTCAAGGCGTGCACCGCGAACTCGAGAGTCAAGGCCGAGAGCGTCGATCGTGTAACCAGACGCCGTTCGTAGTCGTGCGGCCGTCCATCCCCGTGAATACCCATATTTGGACAGGAGGCGATCTGACATCGCTGGATGAGCCGCTGCCAGTTGTGGCGACTCTAGCATAGAAGCGATGTTGGATACGTGGTCGTCCGCTTGCGCCTGAGTGCCGCATATGTAGAGCGCATAACGACGTTTTCCAAGGGCCCCTATCCGGATCGCTGCAAGCTCCGCATTGGTGCTTTTGCCTGTATCTCGGGACCATATCGCAATCAGCGCCTCGGGACGTTCGGCGACCGTCATCCCGTCGACCCACTCCCAAAACTCGTTATGGAACCCGGCAAAGGGTATGAACGATCCCCCTCGGCTCATGAAGTATCCCGGAAACATATGCAACAGCCATGATTTCCAGTCGGGCATTTCGCCCTGTTCCGCGAGACTCCGTAGTCCGATCTCTGTCAGGAGGGCCCGTATAACAGCGGGGCGCTTCTTCTTAAGCAGAGATTGACTGAACGAGTCTAAGCGCAACTTGGAGGTCTCCGTCGCTCCAGCTTTCAAGGTCTACCTCCGAAGTAGAATGGTCGGGTGGATCCTCGATCTCTTTCCGTGGTGGTGCGTCGATGCCTAAGATAGTCATCCGCATATTCACACACCGTAGGACGCCGTCGAGGAAGCGGCCGTCTCCAACCTGCCCCTCCTGCGAGGAGGTCGAGGTCGTTTTGTCTGCCATAATCACGGCCTCTGCGTTCTCCCCGCGCTCCTCGGCCTCCTTCCGGCGCTTGTCTGTCGGCTCGATCTTCTCTTGAGTCCGGGTCACAGACCGGCGCTCCTTATTCTGCTTTGAGCGTTCCCACGCGGCCCAACACTCCGCCTCTACCGCGTCGAGTCGTGCAAGTTCCTCGGCCTTGCGTTCGTCCAGGTCGACCATAGAGGATTCAAACCACTCCTTCTCGATCGCCTTCAGGTCATACGAAATCTGCCGCTGAGAGACCCCGATAACAGCCGCGATCTCCGTCTGCGTCTTACGCGCAAGGTATAGCTGAGCGGTCGTCGAAAGGTCCTGTTTTCGCTGAAACTCTGTCCTTGTAGATGCAGCCATTTGCTTAGTAACTCCTAGGTAGAAACATCTCTACGTGCCTTGAGCTCTTCAACAAGCGCCGTATCGGGATCCTCTGCCAGCGCCTTTTGGCCCTGCAACATCTCCACCTGCCACCGGAGGTATGCAAGCTTGTCGTCCCGTGCCTGTAGCGCAACGATGAACTCGTTGAACTTCCTGCTGCATACTGATACGACGATCTTGGCAAGCACGATACCACAACACAGACCGAGCAACATCCCTAGAATGAACCACCACATTACGCGACCTCCATCAGCGGCGTTTATTTCATGCTGTACAAAGTCTCAATATACGCTGGTGTCCGATCCCCCACAAACGCTCCAATGATGTTGAACTCGAAAAACTCCTCGGCCTCCTCCAATGTACATCCCTCCCCAATCAGCTTTTCAATTACTTTGCTCCTGTCGTAAGCCACGCGTGCCGGTCTGCCAAATTCGTTTGAAATCCCGATGATGCAGTCATCGTACCCGTCAGCCATAACAAGGTCTGGGTCTATCTCAGCGACCTGTTCACGTATCATTATGCCGCCTCCTCTACCGGTTTCTGAGCTTTGCACATCGCAAGGACGTTCTCGGCCGGTGTCGGATGAAGGCCCGCCCGGACGATATCGGCCTCCTCGCCTGAGAAGGACAGTTGGATCCGGTAGAGCTTGTTGTCCTCCCGCACCATCGCTTTTTCCTCCTCCGTCTTGGCCTCGGCGATCATCTTCTCTCTGTTTCTGGTCGCCTCTACCGCCTTGGCCGTGGATGAGGCGAACTTTTGTTCGTCGTCCGCGAGGGACTCCTCGCCGGTCCCTGCCTTGTCCGGATCCGTTTGTGCGGGCTCCCACGCCGAACTGAACGTCTCACCCGCAAGGGCCTCCGGAGCGGATACGTCCTCAAGGAGTTTATCCATCTCCACGTCGTCCATCATGAGCGAATCCTGAGCCCACGCCTTGGCTCCGAGGCGCTCAAGGTCGCGGGCGACCCCGGCCGTCAACTGGATATCCTCCGTCCCTC
>Ga0315338_1003658_pt1 | contig 13152 bp, 11 predicted proteins | sample ASW8metaG_FD_204518 | JGI IMG/M metagenome (GOLD analysis project Ga0315338, IMG submission 204518) | Ammonia-oxidizing marine archaeal communities from Monterey Bay, California, United States - ASW #8 | ecosystem: Environmental > Aquatic > Marine > Coastal | place: USA: California | collected... | reverse complement strand
TGGGGGGGGGGGGGGGGGGGGTGGGGGGGGGGGTGGGGGGGGGGGTGGGGGTGGTGGGGGGGGGGGGGGGGGGGGGGGGGGGGCGGGGGGGGGTGGGGGGGGGGGGGGGGCCGGGGGGGCGGGGCGGGGGGGCGGGGGGGGGCGCCCCACGTCCCGGACGAAGCGGCGGAGGACGACGCGCTCGCGTACACCTCGGGGAGTCGCGACGGTGAGGAGGTGCGTGGCGAGGCCGGTTCCGCCGGGGAGACGGCGGGCAGCGACGACACGGCGCCGAGCGCCGAGCTGGCGGGCCGCCCAGCGCAGAGTCTCATCCGGCGGTCTGGTGCGGAGGAATCGCTCGACGCGATCCCGCGATCTACCCCGAGGCATGGAACACGCCTCGAATCACGCGGCGCACGGTGGGCGGATGTCAGCCGGCGAGGGCGCCCATCGGGTCCCAGGGCGGGAGGACGATCGGCTCCTGAGCGAGGGCGGCCTGTAGGTCCGCAGGGAGGTCTTCGCGACGGACGGCGACCTCGAACATGTGCTCGTCGAACCAGGAGTCGTTCATGGCGTAGAAGCCCTTGCGGCCATGCTTATCGCCCCACGAGTTCTCAACGCGCCAGCGGCGCGGTGCGCCGTCGACGACGTCGACACCGGTGAACAGCATGGCGTGGGTCATGAAGGTCTGGTGGTAACGCAGCCGATCCGACTTATCGAGGTCGAAGTCGGCTCCGTACAGGGAGCCGTAGTCGAACATCTTGGCGTCCCAGATGCCGAGGTCGCGCTGCATCATCTTGCCGACGTCGCAGCCCATCCAGACGGGCTCGCCGCGCTCGGCGATCGAGCGCATCGTCAGTTCCTTCATCACGTCGATCTCGACGTTGAGGTAGCGCACGGGCTCGCCGCCGACAACGTTGCCGAGGTACTCCACGGTGAAGGTGCGCCCGTACGGGCTCCCCGGCCGCGGATCGTTGACGAGACAGACGTAGTCGTCGAACGGCACGTCGACGTACTTCTGCGCGAAGTCCTGCGGCGTCAGTTCGCCGTCGCGGTGGAAGGTGTCGTCCTTGTCGTTCCACTGCCAGTCGAACCGCTCGGGCGGCGTGCCGAGGTGGATCGAGAGGATCCGGAAGACCTGATCGAGCGTGGCGTTCTTCGAATCTCGCAGCGCATCGAGGGAGGAGCCGGTCTCGCGCAGACCGCGGATGTCGCGAGCGCCCTCGCGGAGGCGTTCCACGAGGTGGCGGTTCATCGGCATGGTGCGCTCGGAGCTGACGGTCTCGGGCATGACCGACTTCGGTGCGAGGCCGTACTTGTCGACCAGGCTGGCGAACATGTTCCACTGTCCGCCGTCGTCGACCGGATGGTCCAACAGCCAGGCGACGACGCGGTCGTCGACCGGACGATCCGAGGTTTCGATCATCGCCTCGAGGAAGTAGTTCGCGCGCTCGAACTTGTCCCAGAAGAAGAGGTAGGTCTGCGAGAACTCGAAGCCCTTCAGGCCCATCTGTTCCATCGCGCCGACGCGGAAGAGGTTCATACCGGCAAACAGCCAGCAGCGACCCGACTGTTTCTGATCGGTGACCGCCCACTGGTCGAGGAGGTGGGAGAACGTGTGATCGGTGCTCGTGACCACCTCCCGATTGACGGCGACCTCGTCGATGGCGGTCCGGGTCACGGCATTCTGGGCGACACGATTCCGAGGTTCAGCGTCGAAGGCATCGCGGTGCCCGGCGATCTGAGCGGTACCGAGTGCACCGCCCGGGGGGATCTGATCGCCGGCTTCTTCGGTCTTGGCAGCGGTCTCAAGGGTCATGGAACGCCCGTTCAGGGTGCCCATCGGTGCGTACCGATGGAGAGAGTGGCTATATCGATCATACCGGCCCGCGAGTTTCGCTAGAACCTCACAGCCGCCTAAAACTACGCGATCCCAAGCGTAAGCCTGACCTATGTTCGGCACGGATCGACGGGTCCATCAGGGTTGCGTCAGTATGTCCAGGCAAACGGTTGCGCGCCGAGGAGCGATTGGGCGACCGCGAGCGAAGGGATCGCGTCGTCGTGGGATGGTGCCCGCCCGGCGCCGCGGACCGGAGGACCGTATGACCGAACTGAAGATCCGGCCGGCGATAGCGGCTGATCTGCCCGAGATGCTGCGGGTTATCACGTCGTCGTTCAGCCCGTGGCCGCAGTTCAAGACCGGCGTCTCGGCGCTCGATCACCTCACGTGGAAGCTCGGTCCAGGCGGCATCGATGACATCGGAGAACACACAGTGGTGGAGCTCGACGGCCGGGTCGTCGCATCACGGCTGCGCTGGATCTCCCACGCGCAGGTCGCCGGCCAGGAGTTCGTCACGGAGATGGGCGCGGACCTGGCCGTCGATCCCGCATACCAGGGCCGGGGCATTGCTCGGGAGATGACGACCTATCGCGAGGCGTGGGAAGAGGACCACGGTCACCTGAACTTCGGCACGCCCACCCAGCACATGCTGCGCGATCGAGGCGATGAAGAGGCTCGGCACTTCCATCTGCTGACGGTGTGGCAGCGGTACAGCGGGATCGGCGCGTTGGTAGCGGCCCGTCCCCGTCGGCGCGCGGTCGCCCGGGTCCTCGGTGCAGCTGCGCGCACGACGAGGGCGATCGCGAGGCGCAGCCCGCGGACTGGCCGTTCAGTCACGATCACCGATCTCGACCGCTTTGATTCAGCAACCGATCGGCTGTGGGAACGTGCACGCGAGCAGTTCGACATCGCAGCGGTACGAACCGCGCCGTACCTCAACTGGCGGCATTGCGATGCTCGCGGCGGGGCGACGACGGTGCTGGCAGCGATGGAGGGCCAGCGCTGCCTGGGCTACGCCGTGTCGAAGCCGGCGGAGAACGTGGCCAACGTTGTCGACCTGCTTGCTGATCCCGATCGCCTCGATGTGATCGAACCATTGTTGGCCGCCGCGGCCGGCAGGATGAAAGCGCGCGGCTGCGGCACGCTTGCCTGTTGGCTACCCCCGGGCCACGTTTACGAATCCGCGTTGCGCGCGTCTGGCTTCGTCGCCACCGGCGAAGGGGCATTCACGTTTGCGAACGGACAGCGGCTCTCTGGTCCGCCGGAGGTTGCGGCTCTCGCTGTGCATCCAGCGACGCGCTATCACGTCACGCTCGGCGACTTCGACTTCGTCTAGGGATAGTCGACAAGCCGTGACCGACCTCGAACAGCCAGATGCGGGCCGGCCGGTCGCCCGACCGGCACGGGTCGATGACCTGCCCGGCATGCTCGAGGTGATCGAGGCCGCCTTCCCGACCTGGCCGCCATTCGAGCTGCAGGCCGCTGCGGCGGACTACCTCCGCTGGAAGCTCGGTCCCGACGGCGACGCGGCGATTGGCGACCACATCGTCGTCGAACTCGACGGGCGGGTCGTCGCGGTTCGGCTGGCCTGGCACGCGGCCTGCCGCGTGGGCGAGACCGCGTGCCGCTGGGAAAACAGCGCGGACATGGCGGTGCACCCCGACTTCCAGGGGCTCGGGATCTCGCGGACGCTCAACGCCGCGCGCCTCGATCGGCTGATCGAGAACGGGAATCTGAGCTTCGGTGCGGTCAGCCCCAATCCCCAGGTGCGCCACATGGACCAGACGCCATGGGACCTCCGCCCGCTCACGATCTGGACCCGAACCCGTTCCGCTCGCAGCTTCGCGGCGACACACTACCGGTCCGGAGGGGTCCCCCAACTCGTCCGTGCGGCTGCTGCGTTTGCGCGGCAGCCGCGCGTTCGGGGGGTCGCCGAGGCAGAGTTGCCGGGTAGCGAGGTCAGCGACCTCGAACGGTTCGACGAGCGAACCGATCTCCTCTGGGAACGTGCGCGGGGTGAGTTCGACATCGTGACCGAGCGCCGCGCCGCGTACCTCAACTGGCGACACCTGGATCCTCGTGGGGGCGCGACGCTGGCACTGAGCGCGCGCGCGCCGGAGGGGGCCCTGGGGTACGCAGTGTTCAAGGCCGATCGGGATGTCGTGAAGGTCGTCGACCTGCTGGTCGAGCCGGGACGGATAGCGGTCGCCGCCGCGCTGCTCGTGGCCGGTGTCGAGCGCCTTCGCGGAGATGGGTACCGGCAGTTCGTGTGCTGGTTACCGACCAATCATCCGTACGACGCCGCGCTGCGAGGCGCCGGGTTCATCGCCACGGGGACCGATGCCTACATCTTCGCGACGCGCGAGCAGCAGGATCCGCGGCCGCCCGCAATCCAGGCGCTCCTGGACGAGCCTGCGACGCGATTTCACGTGACGATGAGCGACTTCGATTTCATCTAGGCAGAGACGCCGGGCTGGGCGGCGTGGAGGTCACGCGTCAGCTCGGCATGCGCCAGATGCTCGGCGCAGTGGCGGGCAACGACAGCAAAGACCGTCAGCACGCTCTGCTCGCCACGCCTTGGGTGTACGCGGCGTTCGCCCAGCACGGCGGACGGCAGCGATGCGAGCACGGCCTCGGCGCGCTGCTGAAGGTCAGCCCAGCGAGCGACCAAGCGCACGCTAGAGCTGTCGGACGCGTCGAACTCAGCCTCGCGTGCGCGGGCGATGTCGCGGTCGCGGCCCGGGACCGTGTAGATGATGTTGTCCTCGAGGTTCTCGAGGGTGTGATGGGCCAACGCGATCACCGAGTTCGCGTCGGCGATCGCTGGCCGCCAGTGCAAGGCCTCGGGACCGCCTGATACATCGAGATCGCGGGCGAGGTCGACGAGGCGGTCAACCGAGCTCGCGATCAGTGCCCAGAGGTCGGCGACCTCGGCCGAGGCGAACTTCGACGGCATCGGCTAGAAGAGCACCTGCTCGGCGACGAGGTCGCCGATCTCCTCGGGCGTCAGTCCCAGGATCTCCGTTGCTATCTCGTACGTGTGCTCGCCGAGGAGCGGCGAGTGCCGCATCGGCTCGGCGGGGGTCTTGGAGAGCTTGAAGCCAGAGCCGTCCTGCGCCCGCAGCCCAGCCTCGGGGTGTTCGAGGTAACGGAAGTACTCGCGGTCGACCATCTGCTCGTCCGCCAGCACCTCGGTGGCGTTGAGCACGAGACCGGCGGGGACGCCGGCGGCCTGCAGCGACGCCTGCAACGAGTCGCCGTCGCGGTCACGCGCCCAGCCGGCGACGAGGGCGTCGAGCGCGTCCTCGTTCGCCTTGCGGTCGGCGAGGGTGGCGAAGCGCGGATCGTCGGCCCACTCCGGGTGACCGGCGGCCGCGGCGAGAGACCGCCAGTGCTCGTCGGTGGTGCAGCCGATCGCGAGCCAGCGGTCGGGACGCGATTCGCCCTCGGAGGTCTCGCCGTCGGCGACCTGGTAGGCGCCGTGCGGGGCGGCGTACTTCACGTGGTTGCCCTCGCGGACGTACGTGCCGGCGCCGTTCACCTGCGCGAAGAGGGGACCGGCGAGCGCGGCAACCGAGGACTCAAGCTGAGACATGTCGATCATCTGTCCTTCGCCGGTGCGGCGCTTGTGGTAGAGCGCCGCGAGCAGGCCGGTCACGGCGTGAATCGGGTTGACGACGTAGTCCGTGTAGTTGGTGCCGACGCCGACCGGCGGGTTGCCCTCGGAACCGGCGAGCCCATTGATGCCACAGACGGTGCCGAGGATGGCGCCGAAGCCTCCGTACTCGGTGTGGGGGCCACTCATCCCCTGCATCGGCTGATACATGGCGATGATGCCGGGGTTCGCCTTGCTGACGGTCTCCCAATCCATGCCGATCTGACGGATGGCGCGGGGCGTGAAGTTGGTCATCATCATGTCGGCCCACTGGACCAGCTCGATGCCCAGCTCGTGGCCGCGCTCGGTGGTGAGATCGATCGTGACGCTCTTCTTGTCCGTGTTGAAGTTGTTGTAGTAGCCCGAGACGTTGTAGCCCGCGCTATCGACGGGACGCGGCGGCGCGACGCGCAGGCCATCGGGGCGCTTCTCGGTCTCGACGCGCACCACCTCGGCACCCATCCCGGCGATCGTGCGGGTCGCGATCGGGCCTGCGCCGTACCAGGTGAGGTCGAGAAACTTGAGGCCCTCGAGCAGGCGCGGATTGGATCCATTCGCGCCGGAACCGTTCGTGGTCATGCCGTGACTCCTTCGGAGGCGAGCGCACTCAAGGTGGTTTGGTCGATGCCGATCTCGGCGAGTACCTCGTTGTTGTGCTCGCCGAGCAGCGGCGCGGGGCGCCGCAGGGTGGACGGGGTGGCCGCGAGTTGCCACTGCGGACCGGGATAGCGGAGGGTGACGCCGCGACCGGAATCCTCGAGATCGGTGAACCAGTTCCTGCCCTCGAGCTGGGGGCTGTTGAGGATGTCCTGCGGCGTGCTGACCATCCCGACGAGCACGCGTCGCTTCTGGCCCTCCTCGTACAGGTAGAGCTTGGGCTGCTTCCGACAGAAGTCCCGGACCACCTGATCCAGGTGGGACATGACGTCCTGGACCTCCGCGGCCTGCTCCGGATCGGCGAGGGCGACCATCAGGAAGTTGGTGTTCATCTTCTCGGCGATGAACGTGGTGTAGGGCTCCTCGGTGAGGTCCTGCGCGTCGCCGGTTTCAGCCATCAATCCGACGAGTCCCGGGAAGCCAGAGCCGGCCAGCCCGGACGCGACGAGCACGACGTGCCCGTCGGCGGCCTCGTGGAGGCCAAGTCCCGGGATATCGAGGCCACGCATCGGCACGCCGCGCTCACGATTCGTGCCGAGGATGTCGGCCTGCATCATCGCGGTCTCCTGCGAGATCGACATCGCCTCCTGCATGGAGACCTCGACCACCTGACCTTCGCCCGTCGCCTGGTGGTAGATCAGCGCGCCCATGATCCCGGCCGTCGCCTGGATTGAGGCGGAGTGAAAGCCCTGCATGTCAGGCAATTGCTCTGGCGGGCCCTCCTGAACACCGGCGAGCTGCATCGTCCCGGACATCGCGCAGCCGACGATGTCGGAGTACGCCCAGTTCGCGTACGGGCCGGTCAGGCCGAAGCCGGTAATCGAACAGTGGATGAGGTCTGGCTTCACGGCGGTGAGGTCGTCCGAGGTCAACCGCAGTTCGGTCGCCTCGGCGAGCTGCAACGAGTCGATGACGATGTCGGCCGACTTCACCAGCTCGAGGTACAGCTCGCGGCCGCGCGGCTGCGTGACGTCGAGCGTCACACCTCGCTTGTTCGCGTTGAGGAGCAAGAACTGGAGGCCGGACTCTGGCTCAGCCACATCGGGTAGGAGCGGCGCCCAGCGGCGCGCCGGGTCGCCGTCCGGAGGTTCGACCTTGATTACGTCTGCACCGAGGTCAGCGAGCATCCGGCCGGCGTAGTGGCCGATCGGTCCGCTCGCATCGAGTACCCGTACGCCCTCGAGCGCCATCGCCATGGGATGTCCCTCCGCTGGGCGGATTATGCACGACCGAGCCGTCGGATGAGGGTGGCGGTCGGGCTCGACGAGCGCGGCGGCTGCGGGTCGGCGGCGCGGTCGGAGGGCGCGAGAGCTCGGGGACTACGATTCCTCTAGTGGGTTTTGCGCGACATCAGCAATGAGTCTCCTCGGTCCACGTAGTCTTCGAAGCCACATTTTCGATATAGATGGATGGCGTGGTTGTCCTTTGAGACCATGAGGCTGATGGCTTGAATATTGTCTTGGGCGGCCCGACTCATCAGCCAATTGATCATCTGTTCACCGATGCCTTGCCGTCGATGTTCTCGGTGCGTCCCCATGATTAGCGCGGGGATATCAGCGTCGATATATCCGCGGATGAACTCGTCATCTGTCCAATAGCGGTACCAAGCCGCGCCCACTGGCTTTGACTCGAGCTGAGCAACGACGGCCGTGTCGCCATCCCTTGCGCCCCAATCAGCGAGGGTCTTGCTGACCTCGGGATCCGCAAATCCAGTCTCGAGAGATGGTGGATTCCCTTGAGCGATCGACCGCCAATAGACCGCCTCGAACAGCATCTCCCTCAGGAAGGGGAGATCAGAGGGTCGTGATTCTCTCAGCTGTATCGTCACGCGTGCCTCTGACCTTCATGAAGTTCGAATGGGGCGATTCGGGACCGCGCGCCGGTAGCGGCGGTGTCGTTCGTAACAGGGAACAGAGGTACCCCTCCGCCGCGCGGATTATGCCCGATGCGTGGCACGTGACCTCACCGGGTCGCGCTCCGGCTAGTATTCAGTCCGCAGCAGTCGGAGCGGCGAGGGGGCAACGTGAAGCTTGGCGTCAGCATTGGGTACTCGGGTGCCGAGATGGGCATGCCGATCGACTTCATCAAGCAGGCCGAAGGCCTGGGGTACGACTCGGTGTGGACCGCCGAGGCGTACGGGTCGGACGCAATCACGCCGCTCGCCTATATCGCGGCGCACACGAAGCACATTCGCCTCGGGACGGGGATCATCCAACTGGCGGCGCGGACTGCGGCGGCAACCGCTATGGCGGCGCAGACGGTCGATGCACTCGCCGGCGGGAATCGGTTCATCCTCGGGCTGGGCGTCTCCGGTCCTCAGATCGTCGAGGGCTGGTACGGGGAGCCGTGGGGCAAGCCGTACTGGCGGATCCGCGACTACGTCTCGATCATGAAGAAGATCTTCGCCCGCGACGAGCCCGTTTCGCACGAGGGCCGCGAGATCTCGCTCCCCTACACCGGCCCTGGAGCGATGGGCGTTGGTAAGCCGCTGATGTCGATCTTGCACACCAATCCGGAGCTCCCGATCTGGCTGGGCAGTGGCGGTCCGGCGAACCTGCGGATGGCTGGCGAACTGTGCGACGGTCTGCTCCCGCTCGGGTTCGTCCCGCACCGAGCGCCCGAGTATCGCAAGTCGATTGAAGAGGGTTTCGCGAAGGCCGGTAAGACCAACGGCTGGGACAACTTTGAGATGCAGACGAGCGTCTCAGTGGACGTCACCGACGACGTCCGTGGCGCGTTGCGGAAGCTCAAGCCCAACGTCGCGCTGTACGTGGGTGGGATGGGCCACTCGTCGTTGAACTTCCACAAGAACCAGATGATCCAGCGTGGCTACGGGGAAGCGGCCGAGCGGATCCAGGAGCTGTTCCTGGCCGGCCGCAAGGCCGAGGCGCTCGAGGAGGTCCCTGACGAGTTCCTGGACGAGGGCGCGTTGATCGGCCCGCCGGCGCGGATCAAAGAGCGGTACACCGCCTGGGCTGACTCCGGTATCACCGGACTGACGATCGGCACGCGCGACCCGGAGGTGCTGACGATGATGGCGGACCTCGCCGACGTCCGTCCCCGCGAGGGTGCTGCCGTCTGAGTGACCAGAAGATCTACACGCGGACCGGCGACGCGGGCGAGACAGGGCTCTTCGGCGGTCCGCGGGTTGCGAAGGACGATGTACGCCTGGAGGCGTACGGCACCGTCGACGAGCTGAACTCGGTGCTCGGCGTTTGTGCGGCCGCCATCGATCACGATGACCTGCGTGGCTGGCTGGCGACGATCCAATCGGCGCTGTTCGATGTCGGCGGCGAGCTTGCGACGCCGGACATCGAGGAGCGCGTCGCCAAGGATCAGCCAGTCGGACCGCGCGTGACCGATGACGATATCGTCGGCCTCGAGGCGTGGATCGACACCCTCGACGACGAGCTGGAACCGCTGCAGCGGTTCATCCTGCCGGGCGGTCAGCTCGCGGCCGCGCACCTGCACCACGCGCGGACGGTCTGCCGTCGCGCTGAGCGGCGGGTGATCACGCTCGGACGAGGCGTTGAGGTGGCGGGACCAATTGTGCGCTACCTGAACCGGCTCTCGGACCTGCTGTTTGCGATGGCGCGCGCGGTGAATGCGCGCGCGGGCGTCGAGGAGCCCGAGTGGTTAGGGCGCGATCAGCGCTAGGCCCGAGACGCCAAATCCTGGAACGCTGACGGGCCTCGATCTGCTTCGAGGCGAGCGCCGATTGCGGCCGCGCACTGCTCCGGGCTCAGTAGCGACGTATCGACCTCGAGGTCGTAGACGCCCGGGACATGCACGGCGGTCTGCCAACGGCGCACGGGCGCAGGGACGGGATCGTCGGGCGACCCGACCGCATAGTGGCCCTCCCGGCCCTGCTGACCGGCGTTGCGCCGCTCCATGATGACCTCGATCGGACAGCGGACGCCGACGAACCATGCAGGCAGTCCGCCGAGGCGCGACGCACAGTCGACCAGCGTCGCCTCGTCGTAATGCCCAAAGTCGGCGACGACGTTCAGCCCGAGGCGGCTGTGTGCGGCGATCGATTCGTAGAGCGCGGCGTAGAGCCGCGGCACGTGCGTCCGCAGTTCAGGATTCTCACTGCCGGGTCGGAGTCCGATGCCGGGACGAAACGCCGGTGGCGTCACGTGGAGTACGAACGCGTCGACGCCGAGGTTCATCCAGATGCCTTCGAAGGACTCCTGGATCGCCGCCACAATGCTGGACTTCCCCGATCGGGGTGCGCCATTCAGCACGACGATGCGTCCCGGCTCGACCGGTTCCACCTCGACTAACTGCCGCCGGCGATCGCGCCTTCACGTTCCGCTTCGACCTCGTCGACCGCGGGACGCGCCGCGGAGGAGGCACCTCGCCCGGCGATCGAGAACGCGAAGGCGGAGCCAAGCACCACCGCGACGATCGCGGCGCCCTCGATCGCGAGGACGGGGCGCTCGCCGATTCGATCGGCGAGCATGCCGATCGGGAGGGCGGTGAGGCCCTGACCGCCCCAGGCGATCATCACCAGCGACATCACGCGGCCGAAGTACTCCTGATCGGCTTCCATCATCAACAGCGCATTGTTCGTCAGTTGGAAGCCGGTCAGGCCGACGCCCATGAAGAAGATGGCGACGAGGGCGAGCGGGAAGCTGGGCACGATCGCGAGCGCGATCACAGAGATGCCGAACAACAGTCCGAGGGCGAACATCACTCGCGCCGCGCCGGCACCTCGAACTGAGCCGGCGACGAGCAATCCGGTGATCAGGCCGCCGACCGCCTCGACCGTGAACAGAATGCCGATCGTCTCGGTGGGCTGGTCGAGTTCGTTCTCGAGCAGCGCCGGAAGCACGGTGATGTAGGGCATGCCAATGATCACGACGAGGACGAAGGAGAGGATCAGCACCATCAGCCGCGGGCGGTCGCGCACGTGTTCGAGACCGGCTGCGAAGTCCCCGGTGATCGATTTGCCGCTGGGGACCGGGCGGGAGGCGGGGAGCAGCGTCAGTGTGGCGACGACGGCGAACAGGATCGCCCCCATGACGATGTAGGTCCCGCCCGTGCCGGAGAACGAGAGCGCGATCAGTCCGCCGGCGAGCATTGGTGAGACGACTCGTGAGAAGCCCATCGATAGCTGGCTCAGTGCCACCGCGTTCGGCAGCAGATCACGGTCGACCAGTTCGCCGACATAGGCCTGACGCGTCGGGCCGATGAACGAGAACGAGATCCCCATGACGAACGACAGGGCGACGAGCATCCAGAGGCTGATCACATCGGTCAGGATCAGCACGCCGATCGCGGTGAAGCAGAGCGCGACGAGGCTCTGACCGAAGAGGAGAACGAGCCGCTTGGAGAGGCGGTCGGCGAGCACCCCGCCGAGCGGGCCGATGAAGATCATCGCGAGGCCGCTGCCGAGCGCCACAATCCCGACAGCGGTGCTGTTCCCGGCCAGATCGAAGGCGACCACGCTCTGGACGGTTCGGGTCATCATGAACGCCAGGGTGGCGAGGGTGCTGCCCCACCAGAGCACGCGGTAGTCGCGGACCCTCAGGGCCTCGAACGTCGTTGCGTACCAGCGGGCGAGCATCCGCCAATGCTACGGGGCCTTCGACCCTCATACGACGACGCGCCGGTCGGCGGGGATTGAGCGCGGTACTGGGTCGATCGACGCCGCCCTTGGCGGTGCTTGCGAAGTTAGGTAGATCCCACCCACCCTCCCGAATGCCGAGCGGTGGGCTTCGCCCCCCGCACCCCCCATCGGGGATCGCTGAGCGCGGCAGCCATAGGGGAACGTGACGCGCGCCGGCCATCGAGGGAACGCAACGCGCGCCGGCCAACTTGGATCCTGCGCGCACTGGGAATCGGTGCTCGCCGCGTGCGCTGGCGCGATGCCGGGAACGCGGCTCGGTCAGTGGATTGGTATAGCGAGTGGAGTCGTGGGGGGCGGGGAGCGAGACGGCCGCTCAACGACGCCTCAGAGCTGACACGCTGACTCTAAGCTCACGCTCGCACCAATGGGTCGATCGCGCTGCTAGGCAAATGCGGCGATCAGTTCGCCTCCGGCGGCGGCCACGAGTACGACCGCCCAGGCGGGCAGCCGCCAGGCGGCGAGGAGGCCGAAGGCGACGAGCCCGAGGGCGAAGTCCTCCGGTTGGAGAATCGCGCTGGTCCAGACGGGTTCGTAGAGCGCGGCGACGAGGAGCCCGACGACGGCGGCGCCGACGCCTTTCAGCGCTGATTGAACGTCGGGGCGCCCTCGGAGGCGCTCCCAGAAGGGGAGTGTGCCGGCGAGCAGGAGGAAGGACGGGACGTAGATGGCGATGAGAGCGATCGAGGCGCCTGCCCAGCCGTTCGGCGTGGGACCGGCGATCGCGCCGAGGTAGGCGGAGAAGGCGAAGAGGGGCCCCGGGACCGCCTGCGCCGCGCCATAGCCGGCGATGAACTCGTCCTCGGTCAGCCAACCAGGGGCGACGACCTCGGACTCGATCAGCGGCAGGACGACGTGGCCGCCGCCGAACACGAGCGAGCCAGCGCGGTAGAAGCTGTCGAAGATGGCGAGGGCCTGGAGATCGCTGAACTGGCGGACGATCGGCAATGCGATCAAGAGGCCGAAGAAGGCGACCCACGCGACGACGGCGACGCGAGTGCCGAACCCCACACGCTGACGAGCGGTGCCGGCGGCGGCCTCGACGGCGGTCGGAAAGAGACGCCAGCCGATCGCGGCGCCGGTCGCGATCACGAGGACCTGTGTGAACGCGGTGCGCTCGATCAGCACGATCACCGCGGCGGCGACCGCGAGGGTGATGCGCTCGCGGTCGGGGGTCAGGTTGCGGGCCATTCCCCAGACGGCGTTCGCCACCACGGCGACGGCGGCGACCTTCAGGCCGGCGAGCCAGCCGGCGTCCGAGAGATCGAACTCCTCAACGGCGAGCCCGAAGATGACGAGGGCGATCGCGGACGGGGCGGTGAACGCCACCCAGGCAGCGACGCCACCGAGCCAGCCGGCGTCCGAGAGATCGAACTCCTCAACGGCGAG
>Ga0315338_1003657_pt1 | contig 13153 bp, 8 predicted proteins | sample ASW8metaG_FD_204518 | JGI IMG/M metagenome (GOLD analysis project Ga0315338, IMG submission 204518) | Ammonia-oxidizing marine archaeal communities from Monterey Bay, California, United States - ASW #8 | ecosystem: Environmental > Aquatic > Marine > Coastal | place: USA: California | collected... | reverse complement strand
CCCTGCCGGCCGATGCCGGCGAGGGTCTCATCACGAAGGTCCGCGGCCGCACCCTGGCAATCGACAAGGGCGCCGATGACGGTCTTGAGGTCGGTCTCGAGGTAACGGTCGTACGGCCACCCGATGAAGCCATCATCCACCCGCTGACGGGCGAGAACCTCGGTGCTCCGGAGATCGAGATCGCCAGTGGACGTCTCAACAAGGTCTCGGCCCGCGCCGCATCCGTGCAACTCGACGGCAACCCGATCATCTCGGTTCGGCCCGGAGACATGGCCCGTTTCCTGACCATCGAAGAGAAGATGGTGATGGAGCAGGAGGTGGCGACGGAGACGGCGGAGCAGGCGTCACGCGAGCGTGGCGAGATCCGCTCCGAGTCGTCCCGTCTGGGACGCAACATCAGCAGCGTCCAAGGGTCCATCCGCGGTCTCGAGAAGGCGATCCGTGAACTGCGCCGCTTCGATGACGATGTCGTGAAGCCGCAGTTCAACGCCATCAATCGCCAGATCAAGGAGATGCGCGACGAGTTGACGGAACTCCACGAGACGGTGAGCCTGCTCAACGCCGTGCCTATCCAGGATATGGGTGGCGAGGGGGGCGAGGACGAACTGTCGGCAGAGGACATCGAGCGCTTGCGATTGATCATCCAGGAAGAGATCGACAACCTTCAGGACCAGCTCGCGGTCGTGCAGCCGCCGCCAGGCGGTACGCTGCTCCCGCCTGACGTCATGGACGACGGGCTGGCCGAACTTGAGGAAGAGCAGTCGATCTTCACCCAGCTCTGGTTTCTGGGGCTCATCGGCGCCCTCGGCCTCGGTGGTGTCGCCTTCTTCCTCTACACTCAGATGGCCGGTGACAGCGACGAGGATGACGAGGAGGATGATGAAGAGGACGACGAGTTGGGCGACGAATTGGACGACGACGACGATATCGACTTAGGCGATATCGACGTAGAAGAGGAAGAGGATGACATCGTAGTGGAGGAGACGAGTTAGCAGATGAAGACTCTCGCGAAATCCAGCCGTCTGACGAATCCCGGCGTCCTTCTGGTGCTGGTAGCGGCGGCTCTGTGGCTGTCGCCGGCGGCGGCACAGATGCCTGACGAGTCGATGGGAGGGGACGGACTCATCATCCGGATTCAATCTGCCGACCTCGTGTTCATCGATCGCGGCTCCGATCATGGCATGACACGGGGCGAGCTGTTCGACATCGTCAGTTCCGAGATGCTCGTTCATCCCAGGACCGACAGCATCCTGGCGGTGACGCCGAAGACTGTCGGCGCATTGCGGATCCTGCAGGTCTATCCCCGCACCTCGCTGACGCGGTTGGTGCAACTCGACCGCGGCGAGGATCCTATGTTGAAGTCGATTTCGCTCGTGCGCGACGCCGAACGCATAGCCGAGATCGAGGAGCAAATGTTGCGCGGCGTCCGTATCGCAGCCGGCATGGATGTGTCGCGCCGGGTCGCCGTTATTCCAGGTGTCTATCAGATCGGTATCGGCGAGACCCGCAAAGGATGGGCTCTGCTGGCGGTACAGGCGGTGAGTCTGACAAGCGCCTTCGCCTACCGCTCCAGCTCGAACGACTGGTACGATCAGTATCAGAACCTGCAGGCGGGGCTGCTTGAGAGTGACTACATTTTTTACTTCACCAAGGCCCAAGATCGGCGCACGACGAGCAACCGACTTTTCTGGCTCGCCGGGGCGCTCTACGTCTACAACTGGGTCGATATCCTGTGGCTGGGCGGTGCCTCCGGCATAGCCTACCAGCCGCCGCCCACATCAAGACTCACGGTGGGCGTGGGCCTCGACGGTTTGCAGCCTCTGTTGCGTCTCACACATCGGTTCTGAGGATCCATGAGACGCAAGATAACACACATGGCCATCGCCCTGATGGCTTTGACCCTGGCCACGGCCTGCGGTGATCTGAGCCGCGACAATCCGGTCGATGGCGGACAGACCCTGGGCGATCAGTTGCTGGGGGTGTGGAGAAGCACCGATGACGAGAAGCACGAGAGCTATACCTTCAGAGCCGACAGTCGCGTCGAGTTGTACGACTTCACCAGTCTCACCGGCGGCACCGTGGATCGCAACGCGACCTTCCCGACGACGCGTGTGCGCATCTTCACCGGCACCTACACGCTCGTGGGCAACCTGCTCACCATATTCTTCACCCAGGCCCAGTCGAATGACCCGGACGATCTAGTGCGGACCCCGTCGACGCAGAAAGTTGTGGAGATCAGCATCCGCCGAGATACCCTGACGTTCACGGAATCTGACGGCAAGCGCTTCTACACCCGGCTCTAGTAGCCGTAGTCGCTGTCCCCGCGTATATTACGACCCGAGCAAACCATCACTCCATCCACCCTGTCCCCGGGGGAGCATTTCGTTGGGCATCGTCGTCCTCGACTTCGGCGGTCAGTACGCCCATCTCATCGCCAACCGGATTCGGCGCCTGAATGTGTGGGCCGAGATCCGGCCACCTGACACACCCCTCGACGACTTGCGCCACGCCGACGGTCTCATTCTGTCCGGCGGGCCTTCCAGTGTATACGCCGATGACCGGCCTCCCTTCGAGGCAGCGGTCCTCGACGCGGGACTTCCCATTCTCGGACTGTGCTACGGCCACCAATTGTTGTGCCACAGCCTCGGAGGCCAGGTGGAGCCGGGGGATCGTATGGAATTTGGCGCTGCAGCACTGGAAGTTACCGCCGCTACGGGTGTGCTCGCCGGTCTGCAACCCACCGAGCGTATCTGGATGAGCCACCGCGATCTCGTGCGTGGTGTTCCCGAAGGCTTCAAGATTCTCGGCCGTACCGATGACTGTCCGGCCGCCGCCATGGGTCACGCCGAGCGACGCATCTACGGCCTGCAGTTTCATCCCGAGGTAACGCACACAGAGTCGGGAATGAAGATTCTCGACAACTTCATCGATCTGTGCGGCTGCGACCGGGACTGGACGATGGAAAATTTCATCGAACTCGAGACGAAGCGCCTGCAGAGGCAGACGGAGGGCCACAAAGTCTTTCTGCTGGTCTCCGGTGGTGTCGATTCCACCGTCGCTTTTTTGCTGCTGAATCGCGCCCTTGGCGAGGACCGGGTGCTGGGGCTGCATATCGACAACGGCTTCATGCGCAAGGGCGAGACCGCGCTGGTCATGAGACTGCTGAACGAATCCGGGTTCACCAACCTCGAGGTAGTCGACGCCAGCGCCGAGTTTCTGGCGCGCGTTGAGGGTGTGGGCGAGCCCGAACAGAAGCGGCTGCACATCGGCGAGGAGTTCATCGAGGTGCGAGACCGCGAACTTGCCAGGATGAACCTCGATCCCGAGGAGTGGCTGCTCGGGCAGGGTACGCTCTACACGGACACGATCGAATCGGGGGGCACGGTCCACGCCGAGGTCATCAAGACTCATCACAATCGTGTGGGTGTGATCGAGAAGTTGCTCGCTGAGGGTAAGGTCGTCGAGCCACTGGCACAGCTTTACAAGGATGAAGTGCGCGCCGTGGGAGAGACCCTCGGCGTACCGCATCATCTCGTGTGGCGTCACCCCTTCCCGGGTCCGGGACTGGCGGTGCGCTGCCTGTGTGCCGACGGTGCCACAATTCGGGCTGCGTCGACGAACGGCAGCATCGATGCGGAGGAACTTGCAACGGTTGCCGCGTCGGCTCTCAGCGGCACGGGTCTTGACCTCGATGTGCTGCCGCTGCGCAGCGTCGGCGTCCAGGGCGACGGGCGCACATACGCCCATCCCGCGGTGCTGACTCAGGGCGACACGGCGGCCTTCTTTCCGGGTGAGGATGGTGCGGCCACCTGGGACGACTTGGAGCGAATCTCAACGGACTTGACCAACAGTACGCCCGGGATCAACCGTGTCCTGTTCCAACTGGGTCCGCAAAGACGAATCGGACAGCAATTGCGCGAAGGATTTCTGACGCGAGAGAGGCTCGATCTTCTCCGTGATGCCGATGCCATCGTGATGGACGCGCTGGACGGCCATGACCTGATGTCACAGGTGACGCAGATGCCGACGGTGCTCGTGCCGCTGTCGTCTGACGGGAACGCGGAGAGTATCGTGTTGCGGCCGATCACGACGGATGATTTCATGACGGCGAGGTTCGACCAGTTGCCGACTTCGTTCTTACAGGAGGTGACGGAGGCGATTCTGGGGCTGGAGGGTGTGGAGGCTGTTTACTACGACGTGACGCACAAACCGCCTGGGACCGTGGAATGGGAGTGAACGAAGAGTAGGTCGGGCTCCGAGTGAGCCTGCGACGCCCATCACTTCGGGCCGCGCCCTTCCTCACGGCCGGATCGAACGCCGCATCCTGCGGTTCGATCCGTCGGTGCCATCCTGGCGCCAACCCTCCGGGGCCTGACTGGTTCAGAAGGCCTGCCTACGCTAAGGGCGTCTCCGGCTCCCGCGAAGCCCTCCACTAGCGTCCGTCCTATTTAAATGACTTTCGGTGCTCGGCGCCAGATCATTGATCGACGAGTGTTCAAGCGCCTCGCTGCCGGTTGATCATGCCTGGCTCGCGGCGCTCTCGGGCTGATCTCTAACCGGAGGATGTCCAGGCACCTCGCCACGCGATCGCCCTACTGAACCAGGAAGTAATTGTTCTTGCCGCGTCGAATCACCGTGTACTTGCCGTGGAGGCCTTCTGACTTCTTCACAGTGTGGGTTTCGTTTTTGCAACGGTCGCCGTTGAGGGAGATGGCGCCCTGGGTAATCTCCTGTCTGGCCTGGCGTTTGGATGAAGAGGCGCCGGCGGCGACGAGCAGGTCGACGAGGCCCTGTTCGTCGGTTTCCATGGTGTGTGTCGGCACGTCGTGGAAGGCCTGTTGTAATTCGTCCTCCTGCAGCTCTTTCAGTTCTCCATAAAACAGGGCGCGCGAGATGCGCTCGGCTCTGACTGCCGCCTCCTTGCCGTGGACGAGGGCCGTCACCTCCTGAGCGAGGGTTCGCTGCGCCTGGCGGGCACCGGGGTCGACGGTAGTCGCCTCTTCCAGCTGTCGGAGGTCGTCGACACCGAGGAAGGTGAAGACCTTCAGGTAGTCGACGACGGAGCGGTCGTCGGTATTCACCCAGTACTGGAAAAACTCATAGGGTGTGGTGCGCTCCGGAGAGAGCCAGACGGCGCCCGCCTCGGTCTTGCCGAACTTGGTGCCGGCGGCGGTGGTTACCAGAGGGCAGGTCAGGCCGAAGGCGCTGCCACCGACGGCGCGGCGGATCAGGTCGGAGCCGGCGGTGATATTCCCCCATTGGTCCGAACCTCCGATCTGCAGCTCGCAGTCGTGGCGTCGGTAGAGCTCAAGGAAATCGCAGGCCTGCAGGATCATGTAGCTAAACTCGGTGTACGTGACGCCCGTCTCCAGGCGCGATTTCACCGATTCCTTGGCCAGCATGTAGGGCACGGGGAAGTGCTTGCCCACGTCCCGCATCAACTCGATGGCACCCATCGAACCCAGCCAGTCGTAATTGTTGACCATCTGCGCGGGGTTGGTCTTCGAGTCGAAGTCGAGGAAGGGCTCCATCTGGGCGCGGATCTTCCTGGTGAACTCCTCCACCACCTCCGTCGTGTTCAGTGCCCGTTCCTGCGCTTTTCCCCCGGGATCGCCGATCATACCGGTGCCGCCGCCGACCAGAGCGATGGGCCGATGGCCGGCGCGTTGAAAGCGCGTGAGGATGAGCAAGGTGGCCAGGTTGCCTACGGTGAGGCTGTCGGCGGTGGGGTCGAAACCGCAATAGAGGGTGATCGCCCCCCTTGCCAGCCGTTCGGCGAGGCCGTCGGCGTCGGTGATCTGGTACAGCTGGCCGCGGAACTCGAGTTCTTCGAGCAGAGTCATTTGGTATCTTTCTCAAGCGGACATGAAAAAGCCCCCGAGGAGGGACGTGATCGAGTTGGCCTCGACGTCCGTCCTCGGGGGCTGCAATGTGTGCCGCGCACGGTCGGCCGCTTCTCAGCCTACCTCCGTCGCGCCCCAGCGAGGACGGGTCCGATTTCGCAGTGAACTCGGTATCGGCAATGATCGCGGTTCATACAAGAAAATATAACTTCAGCCGGCGGCGTCGGCAAAACGCCGGCGCGAGCGCAGGTGGCACTTGTAGAGGGTTTCGATGCCGTGCTGGCGGCACAGACGGCCGAATGTCTGCACGGTAATCCCGAGGGTGGGGCTCGTGTCCTTGTTACTCCTTTACAGGCGGGCCACCCCCTCGACCTGGTCGAGAGGTGTCTTTCTCATCGTGATCTCATCAGCTCCAATCTTTGAAAAAGTCCCAGAACGTGAAAAAACCCATCTCACCCGGAGCCTGATCCGGGGAGAGGGAAACCCCAGGGCTACGGGTGAGGCGGGCGTTGGGGATTCCTTCAACTCCCGGATTGGTCGACGGTCCGCTCCGCTGGGATCTTATGATTTTTGATCAGGCCAGGCGCGGATACGAAGACAAACAGGCCACTCATACGATGTCAAGGCGTTTCGCTCTAGAAGGCGGTCTGATTATCTTCAGAGAGTCGAGTAACCCGAGGCCGAGCACGGGCCGCGAGCTGACAGGAGAGCCGAACATGGCCAAAGATCGTGCCAAGGTGCTGAACATCTCGGGGGTCGTCGACGGTGACGAGATACAGAACTACGTGTTTGACGGAGTCATGGAGAAGCCGCTGGACATCGAGGAATTACGCGACCAGGTGGATGAGGCAGTCGAGAGGTAGACGTACTAATTGCGGTTGACCGCAGAGGAGGGATTCGATGCAGAGGCGAGAGTACGGCAACACCGGAGAGTGGTTGTCTATCATCGGATTCGGGGGCATTCTGGTGAGCAAGGTGTCGGCAGCGGAGGCTGGCGGCCTGGTGGCTGAGGCTGTGGACCGCGGCGTCAATTATTTCGACGTGGCCCCCACCTATGGCAACGCGCAGGAAATGCTGGGACCGGCGCTTATTCCCTATCGTGATGATGTGTTTCTCGCCTGCAAGACGACGGAACGAACAGCCGACGGCGCCCGCCGCGAGTTGGAGGCGTCGTTGAAGTGTCTGCAGACGGACCACTTCGATCTCTACCAGATGCACGCGGTGAACACCGACGAGGACTTCGACACGATCACTGGTCCCGGCGGCGCGCTGGAGCTTTTCCGCGAGGCGAAGGAGACAGGGCTGACCCGCTACATCGGCTTCTCTTCGCACTCGGCGGAGACTGCGTTGCGGCTGATCGAAGCAATCGACTACGACTCGGTCCTGTTTCCGATCAGCTGGTCGACCTGGCTCGGCGCGGATTTCGGCCCTCAAGTCGTCGTCGCGTCGGAGGCGAAAGGCATGGGCCGTCTGGCATTGAAGGGAATGGCCTACGGGAAGCTGGAGGAAGGGGAGGAAAAAAAATGGTCGAAGTGCTGGTATCGGCCCATCGAGGATCCTCGGCTGGCTGACCTAGCGCTGCGCTTCACGCTGTCACAGGCAATCACCGCCGCCCTGCCGCCGGGGGAGCCACACTTCTTCCGCATGGCCCTCGACATCGCCGAAAACTTCACGCCGGTCACTGCCGACGAGATCGCCGAACTGCTGCGACAAACGACTGACAGCAAGCCGATCTTCGAACTGGCGGTCTGACCGAGGCGCCTGCTACTGGCTGCCAGAGCTATCGACTGGCTCCTTGGCCAGCCAGTCCAGCAGACCTGCGAGAATCTTCCCCGCGATGGCCTTCCTGCCGGCCTCCGACGCGAGAAACTCCTCGTTTTCGGCGTGGGTCATGAAGGCCTGTTCCACCAGGACTGCGGGTACCGATGACATCCGTGTCGGTCGATAGTTGAAGGATCCCACCGTGCCGAACTCGCTGAAGTCCAACTCCAGCATGCGGCTATAGATACTCGACGCCAGGGAGGCCCAGAACGGGTCGTGGTAGAAGGTGCTCGTACCCCCGGCGCGCAGGAAGCCGCCACCAGCGGCGTTGGCGTGGACGCTGACGAACACATCGGCTCCCGAGGTGCGCACCGAGTCACGGCGTGCCATGTAGGGCACGCCGTCGATGCCTTCCCGCAACTGAACCACCTCGGCGCCGGCGCCCCGGCACATGTCTCCAAGAACGAGGGCCGTCGCCAGGTTCACATCCCGCTCGAGCAGGCCGGAAAGGCCGATGGCGCCCGTGCTGTTACCACCATGACCGGCTTCGATGGCAATCTTCAGACCCTTCAAGGGCAGCGTCTCGTCGTCGCTAAGGGTTGGCGGATGGCGCAGCGTGATGGTGAGGGCGCCGCCATCGGGCTTCACGTCATATCCCCAGATGCGATCCGATGTCAAATGAATTGCCGCCTCGTAGGTCTCGGCGTCGACCTGGCGCCAGGTCACCTTGTCGACGACACGCAACCCCGTGCGATGGGCCAGCCAGGTACTGCTCGTCTCGACGCCGTAGAGAGTGACGAGGATGCGGCGGCCGTTCGGGTCGGAACGGACCACGTAGGGCACCGGCTCCGGGCGCGGGATGAATACCACGTCGGTGCTGTCCGTTGCTGAGACGCTGAGGCTGCGCAGATAATAATGCGGCCTTACCGTACCCGCCGGCGCCACGTCCACGTGGCGCCGGCTGATAAAGCCGACCACCTGCGGTCCGAAACGCACACGGTACCGACGGCCGAAAATACCGTTCACCTGTAAAACGACCCCTTCCGGGAACTCGGCCGCGTACGGCCCCCCGAGGCGCACCCAGCCCAGGCTCCATGACACGTAGGACTCCTTCGCGGACGTGACGAGAAGAGGGAAGTCGTGGGGCTCGCGCACCTCGATCGGGTGTTCGAGGCGGTGTCGGCTCCGGCTGCCGCCATCGGCCTGACGCAGGCGGATCTCCACCCCATAGCTACGCCCCGGTTGCAGACGCGACAGCTGTAGGTCGGCGGCGTACGAGGCGCTACCGTCGTCATCGGAGCGCTGGAAGAAGGGGATCTCGAGGTTGCCGGGCCGGATGCGCGCCGTCGCCTGCTGACCGGCAGAACCGCGGAAGGACAGGCGCAGATTGTCGGACGGCAACAGCGCCAGAGTGTCAGAGGGTTCGACGGAATCTGCGTCGATCCACAGAGGGAGAGCTGGTCGCGGCGGCACGATGCGGCGCTCGAACTCGTCCTCGTAGACGGCGACTCCTCCGCCGTGTGGCCAGCGCGCCTCCAGGCGGACGCGATTCGGTCCTTCGACCAGGGCAACGCTGTCGAAGAAGACGCCCGTGGCGTAGACCTTCGTGCCGATGCCGTTCACCGATGCCTGCGCTGTGGCATCGGTATGGCCGAGAAACTCGAAGACATCACGTGTGGTCGAAGTCGCTGGCGCAGCGCGCAACTCGACCCATGGTGCAGCGCGAGTCACCGAACCGTCGGCGGAGACGACGAAGCGGTAGGGAGGTTTCCAGAAGCGCGTCTCCAGGGCCAGGCTGTCTCCGTCGACGACGAGACGCAACGTATCCGGCCGTGCAGGCAACAGGATCCCCACGCGCCCCGCCGCATCCGTGGTGGATTCGTGCGCTGCGGAATCGACCTGTACCGGAAGGCCACTGGCCCCTTCGGGGCGCCAGCGTGAGAGGTCGAGGGCGACGACCTGAGACGCATCAACGCGCCAAGACACGGGCGTGGTCGCGACCGAAACAAGGACGCTGTGCGCCGGTTGCAGTCCGACGACATCGCTGAAGGTCGAACCTGAAATCACAAGATACGGCTTGACGAGGAGAGCCTCGGCGGCGGCTCCGATCCCGGAAAGCCCCCGGTGGTCACCAAAGTGCAGACCGTCGATTCCGTAGTGCGTCGCTACGTGTCGCGCGATGTCTTTCCAGCGGGATATCGCCGCAGCGGAATTTTCTCCGGGGGCGACTGTCAGCGACAGACCTGCGTGAACACGCAGCCCTTTCTCGTGCCCGGCGATGAGAGCGACCGAGAGCGGGTCGAAGTCGTCCGGGGTGACAGCTTTCGCCTCGCCGTCTACCTGGACGAGCAGCGTCGTCGAGGCCGTCGGCGTGATGGCGTTGACGAAGCGGCGGATCCTGATGGCGGCGCTGTCGGCGTCGGCATGAGTCCAGTCAGCCGGTTGCAGCCATATGGCCCGATAGGCGGGCAGGGAAGTGGTGGGTCCCTGTGGCGGAGGGCCGCAGGAGACCGTAAGGAGCAAGACGAGGAGTGCCAGTGCGGAGGAGTTGGCTTGGTGTCGCAGAATGTTCTTTGGGGGCATCAGTCGCGGCCTCAGACCGTCAGGAGCTTGGCCAATCGAGGCAGCGAGACAACCTCGATGACTAACCCGTGAGAACTGTCTCCCGCCGGTGTCACACCAGGTCTTCTGATTGCGAAATGTCCAATCCAATGCTAGCTTCAATTACATACGTCGAAGTCACGTAGGCAGGTGCGCATCTGGAGAACGCGATAATGTAAACTGTCATTTCTGGGGCGATTAGCTCAGTTGGTCAGAGCACCTGCCTTACAAGCAGGGGGTCGCTGGTTCGAGCCCGGCATCGCCCACCATCATGAAGGCCCTCTGGATTCTCTGTCCAGAGGGCCTTTCCCTGTGTAATTCAAGCACACAACACCCGATTCTCCCTTTCAATGGAGCCGCGACTCAAAGGTCGCGGAACCGTGGATGGTGGAGGCGGTGGCAGCTGACCCGCTCAGCGCCTCGACAGCCTACGACGTGGCGAGCGAAGGGCAGTGTATGCCCTTCGCCCCCTTCAACACTAGAAAGTTCCTGGCGTCGTTCACAGCAGGCTTCTCAACGGAGTCCACTCTCATGGGTTCCCCGTGCCTTAAGTTCGCATCTTTGTCCCAGATTCTGTCATCATACCCATCGGGAGCATATTGACAGATGTAGGCCTTGAGTACGCTATCGGTGAGGTTAGCGCCTGTCATGTGCGGCGTCAGGCTCCAGAAGATTGCCACCGAACCCGCCCTGACCGGCACACAGACGGCATCGTCGGACCGAAGGCCGCTGATCGTCCAGCCACCGCTACTCTCATCAAACTCGTGCCGCAGCGGCCCTCTCCGGAAGAGCTTGGGCACAAACCACGGGCAGCCATTCTCCTGGGTTGCATCGTTGAGTGAAACCCAGCACGTCAGGTATTGTAGAGGCTCGATGAAGGTATAGCCGATGTCCTGATGGTAGGGAGTGATTCGGCCAGGACAGGGCCTCTTGTATACCGCCTGGTCTTGGTACAGCCGCACATCATCGCAGTTGAGCACGTCGTGGCAGACTTTCTGGAAGAACGGGCTGGCGCAGAATGAACGCGCAAGTGCCGATTTCTGGGCTGGGCCTCGCGCGACCGTGATCTGATCAGCACTCGCAATCGGGCGCGATGTCTGCTCCAGCCCCTGAGCGGTGGGGTGCAGCACACTCTCGTGCTCGAGAAGATCAATCGCATCCCGAAGCTGCCCAATCTCCACAGCGCTGAAGGCATCCTCGATTACAGTGAACCCCTGCAGATCCAAATCGTCCGCCTGATCCTCGCTGAGGACCTGGAGAGGAGCATCCTTGCGCGTCGGTAAGAGCGATGGGTGCTTCCTTGAGCTACTGAACTCCATGGCCGGGTGCTGCGGCAGCCGCGCGTTGTGGTGAGCAGTCGGCGTCTGTTCGTCGCCGGTGGACCAGCGCTTGGTTCCATCAAAATCGATGCGCTCCCACAGCACGTGCGGCCATTCCTTGAAGGAGCGAGAGATGTAGTGGCACGCGTAGACCTGGCGAAAAGCGGTTGGGTCGCGCCCCATCAACCCTCGGTGCCACAGATAACCGTCGAAGATTACAACGGCCCCCCTCCTGGCTACGATATGCACCTCCTCCAATCCTGCCGCTTCGTTTTCCTCGAAGATCTCCTTCTTCAGCCCGGCACCCAGATCCGGGTCGCCTGAATGCGTGCGATGGCCCGCCCACTTTCCTGACCGGAGGTCATCGTGGTGAAGCTTGCGGCAGAGGTGGCCACCTGTCTGCAGCGCGAGCGTGCCAATCCCCTCGTCCACGTCCACGAGCGGAATCCACACACCGATACAGCCCGGAAGTGCGGTCCCGTCACAATGCCAGCTCTGCGACCACTGGCTGCCCTTCCACCAGTAGTGGCTCTTGATGCCCTCGGGCTCGTCTCCGCCCAGAGCATCCTTGAGCGGGGTGCGGAGCTTCGGATGCAGCATGAAGTCGCGGCAGACGGGGTCGTGAATATGGCATTGGTCGGCGTCGATGAGATGGTCGGCGCCTTCCCCCGGTGGGACGAATCCCTTGACGGTGATTCGGCCCGCGTGCACGCCGTCCATATGCCGGATGAGCCCGTTGCACTCGTCGGCCGTGAAGTGTGAGGGGACGACAACCCACCCGTCGCGAGCATACTTCTGCCTCTGCTCGGCGGTGAGGCCCACCACCTCCGCCGCACGTCGGCCGTTGTCGCCGGGCTGTGAGTGTTCGGAGTCAGACATCAATCAATCGGTATCCGTCGGTTCAGGTGGAGGACGTACTTCAGGGTGGTCGGCTGGAAGAGATCGAGCGCCCGCTCCCTGACTGTGCCCAGCAGCTCAGTCGGAGTTCGTAGCTCAGTGGAACTCCGGCCTCAGAGGCCACCGCCTATTGATCCAATAGTGTGTTGACGGTCGACGCAAGAGACCACCCTGTCCCTTTCCATCTCCCAAATGAAGCAATACCACGAACTTATCCAGCCGGGTACAGCCACCCTTGCTGGATGTAGCGCCGGATGGTTCGTCTGGAGGTGATCAGCCGTCTCAGACGCCGGAGGCTCTGCGATCGGAGATGCCCTTCTTCCAGATGCGGTGGCTGTCAACAAGGCGTTGCACGAGGTCCTGACGTTGATCAAAAAGGTTGTGCCGTTCACCCGGATCATTGTTCAGGTTTATGAGAGTGGCTTTGTCTCCCTCCACGGTCAGTTTCCACGGGCCCTTGCGCACGGCCCACCAGTCCTGATAGATCCAGTACATGATGGCACGGGGCGCCGGTGCAACGGCGCTGCCGATGACGGGTGCTAGGTCGCGACCGTCGAGATACCGTTGTGGCAGTGGAACTCCGGTGTAGGCTGCCAGTGTTGGTAGGATGTCGGTGCTCATGACCGGTTGCCGACGGACCCGGTCCTCAAGGATTGTACCAGGCCATGATAGGATGCACGGAACCCGGATACCTCCCTCCCACAGCGTTGCCTTGTGCCCGCGCAGGGCACC
>Ga0315338_1003656_pt1 | contig 13156 bp, 10 predicted proteins | sample ASW8metaG_FD_204518 | JGI IMG/M metagenome (GOLD analysis project Ga0315338, IMG submission 204518) | Ammonia-oxidizing marine archaeal communities from Monterey Bay, California, United States - ASW #8 | ecosystem: Environmental > Aquatic > Marine > Coastal | place: USA: California | collected... | reverse complement strand
CGGGCGCGTCGCGCACCGCGCCGCGCCACCTGACCCGGATGTATCGGATCGCCAGGAGTGTGGCCGATGGCTCAACAACCCGGGCGGAGAACTCGCATCAGCCTTTCCGACCACGTGAACGGGCCATGGCGCGGTTCCGAAGTCCGACCACGCTGCAGAAGTTCGCCTCCGCTCAGGCCTGTGCCCACAATCATTTCAACCACGAGCGCCATCTCATGAGCTGCAAGGTCTACAGGGAAAAGCGTTCAGCTGCTCCAGTTGAATGGCGCAGCCTCGCTGCCTGACCGTGGTCGCCGATCCGTTTGCTGCGGGCTGTCACTTTTGTCTGACAATGCCCCTCGCCGAGCTCATCCAGGGAGTGATCTTCAAGGGCGGAATCAAGCAAATCCAACACGCCGCCTGAACGGCCCGTCAACAACTTTCCAGCCTAGCTCCCAATCCGCCGCCGCTCGACGATCCACTGATGTTCGTCGGATCGAATGCGTCACTCGTCGCCTATGTCGATGAATCTCACTCAGTTGCGGCACTTGCCTGTTAGCGAGAGCCAACAACTGGGACTGCTTCAGTTGGAGACTATGATCTCCGTGAGTTCTTCGACGCTTGTGTCCTTCTTTGCTACGTCTCTAATGACCTGGCCATGGGACATGATGACGAAGCGGTCGCTCACGCGAAAAGCATGATGAATGTTATGGGTCACGACAACACAGGAGAGTCCCTCGTCGCGCAGTCGGAGTACATCTGATAGGACCTTTTCGGTCTCACGGACAGAGAGTGCGCTGGTCGGTTCGTCAAGCAGAAGGATCTCGCTCCTGAAATGCTGCGCCCTCGCAATCGCTACAGCTTGCTGCTGGCCCCCGGAGAGGCGCTCCACCAACTGGGCAGGCGATGTGATACCGGCGATCTGGACTTGGTTTTCCAGTAAGTCCATGGCGATCCGGTCCATTTCCCGGAAGCGGAGGAAGCCTAACCCGTTGACGATCTCTCGGCCGGCGAAAATGTTACGCATGATTGACATCGATCCGACCAGTGCAATCTCTTGGTAGATGGTCTCGATGCCAATGTTTTGCGAATCCTCGCGTGAGCGAATCGGTACTGCGCGGCCCCTATGGTGGAACTGACCGGAATCAGGCTTGATGATGCCGGACATAATTTTGATCAAAGTCGACTTACCAGCGCCGTTGTCACCGAGAAGCCCAACTACTTCCCGGGAACGGAGCGCAAAGTCCACCTGATCGACAGCCTGGACACGTCCGTACGACTTGGTAACGTTCGTGGCCTCGAATACCGGAGGTGCCGCGGTAGCAACGATGTCTGCTGTCGTGGACATGATTAATCGGTCATTGAGTCTTGGCGAACGTGCGGTTCATGACGACGGCACCGATTATGATCGCGCCGAGGAACGCATCTATAAAGAAACCTGGTGCGCGGCTTAGGAAAAGAACATCTTCTATCGTGTAAATCAGAACTGCACCGAGGAAAATACCAATAATGGTTCCTCTACCTCCGGTCAGCAGCACCCCACCGATCACGCACACGGCGATCGTCTGCAGCTCGAGCCCGGGGCCTGCTGCTGGGGATATGGCGTTGACGCGTGTCGCGCTCATGATGCCCGACACTGTGGCTCCCAAGGCTGAGAGCATGAAGGCGATGATCTTGACGCGGCCGACGTTGATGCCAACGGCGGTTGCCGACTGAAGGTTCCCACCCACGGCGTAGAGGTGATTGCCCAGTTTGTGGTGAGCCAACAGCAGGTACCCCACAACCGCGATCCCCACGAACCAGATGAACTGGGCCTGTAGAACACCGATAGATCCCGTCAGTGCGCCTTCGAAGAAGTCGCCGGGAAAGAAAGGTACATTTTGCCCGGCGGTCAGCAGACGGATGGCACCACGTAGGACCAACATCGTCCCCAGTGTCGCGATGAAGGAGGGGATCGCCAGTTTGACCGTAATGAAGCCGTTCAAGCAGCCGCAAAGAAGCCCAGTGGCAAGAGCGACGATGACTGAGAGCCAAAGCGGTAACCCCTCGATGAAACAGAGGGCCATGACAATCGACGTCAGCGTGAACACCGATCCCACTGAGAGGTCGAACTCGCCGGCGATCATCAAAAGGCCGACGCCGACAGCCATGATGCCGAGCAGAGGAATAGCCCGAAGCATGATCGCCGCGTTCGCTTCCGATGCATAGCGAAACTCGGCTGGAATGATGAGTGAGACCACGATCAGCGTGAACTGAACCAGCACGAAGAGTATCGTGATGTTGCCGGCAGGGTGGCGCCGCAGCCGCTCGAAGGCCGGCAGCGCAGATTGTCGCGGAGACACCGATACCTCAGCCACGGCCCATTCCTGCTGCTAAGGGGTCGGCGCTAAGCGAACGGAAAAAAAGAGGCGACGCGGTTTCATCTCCGCCGACGAAACACGCGCCGTCCTCAAAGCCGCTTCGCAACATTGCCTAACGGTATGTCCCGATGTACGGCTTCAACACCTCAGTCTTGCTCGCGTCGATGATGTTGTTGCCAGTGTTGACGTCACTGGGCTCAATCCCGTACTTCGCCCAGTGGTACAGCATGGTAACCGTCATGAAGCCCTGATAGTACGGCTGCTGATCCAGGGAAGAGACCATCTTCCCGGCTTCGATGTTCGCGACGATCTGCTCCGAAATATCAAACCCGGATGTGCGGATGTCCATGCCGGCCTCCTCGACCGCTGCGGCTCCGGTCGAGCTATTTGGATTGTCGACGCCCATGACCGCGTCAGTCTCGGGGTGCCCAATAAGATATTGTGCCTGGGCGGTCGTAGCTTCGGCCAAGACGAAGCTTGACCCGATGAGTTCGGAGCTAATCCCGGCCTCATCCATCGCTACCTTGATACCGCCATAGCGCTGCTGAGCGTAGTAGCAGTCAAGGCAGCCGGCGGCGACCATGACGTGATCCCCAGCTTTCAAACCAATTCTCTCGATTGCGTCCCTTCCGATGATAGTCCCGCCTTCCCAGAGATTCTGTCCGACAAAGACGTGCCAGTCGGAGGCACTGGGATCGTCAGTGTTGAAAACCACGACGCCGATGCCTGCCTCGCGCGCCTCCTCCATCTCTTCGATGTAAACGCCGGAGACACACGTTGAAAGCGCGAAGCCCTCGACCTCATTGAGGATGGCCGTCTGAAAGATTTGCTTCAACTTCAACGGATCGTTGTCGCCATACTGAATATCGAGATTGGCGCCCAGCATTTCCGCCGCATCCTCGGCTCCCTTGATGGCGGGGTTCCAGAAGTTTATGCCTGCCGCGGTGCAGATGAGAAACGTGATGTCGATCTCGTCGTCGGCTGCCAGAACCGGCTGCGCGACAAAAGACACCATCAGAGCAGTGACAACGGCAGCCACCGTGTTGCGGATCGCTTGCATCGTTCTCTTCCTTTCTGTGATCACGGAATCTCTCCACAATAACCTAGTATCCACTATCGAACCTTGCCTCTGCAAGAGTTCGGGACCAGACCTCATTTCCCAGAACGTCACCACCCGTAACTGGGAGCCATGACTCCGGCATCCACTACACGGTAATGGGCTCTACATCAGGCGGTACCCGATCGCCGTATCTGGCTTTGAGGGCCTCTTCCTGGGTGACCCCGCAATCAGCATTTACCCACAGCACCTTTAACTTCGGCAATACCGATTGCTTCTCCAATCGCGTGAGACGCGTCTTCAGCATGCGGCGCGCTACTGTGCCTCCAAAGCTTCAGTGGCGCCATCTTACTGCGTGAGAGTTGCGAATATCTCTAATCAGCGGGCTCACGCCAGTTAGTCTGACAAAGCCGTCGCATGAGGCCCACAACGTATCCACACGAGCCGGGGTTCAATTTTCCTCTTTCAGCGCACGCGCGGCGTCGAGCATGGCGTGCACCATGGCGCCCTCGCGGGCAATGGGCGACGGATGCCCGGCACGGCTATGGCTATGTCCGAGGCCCAACATCGCCTGAATTATCTTGTAGCTGACAGGCCCCGGATTGAGTACCGGCACCGGTAGATGCTCCGAGAGATAGGGCCCCGCTTGATGCATCGTTGTCGAGCCGAGGCAGAGGACTTCCGCACCCGCGTCGATGGCGCGACGGCCCGCCTCTGCCATGCGGGGGAAGACCTCTGCTTCATGGCCATCGTAGAGATTCTCAGCGTTGGACGGCGCCTCGAAGAATTCGATTCCGCTGCAGAATTGGGTAAATTCGGTCTTCTTTAAAAGGTTGCGGTAGAAGGCGAGCCCGGCCGATTGGTATTGTGGATATTGCGGGTCGACCTGGGCCAGAATCGCGAACTTTCCGCCCAACATTACTGCATAGCTAAACATGGTCCGGCCCGGCGCGACCACGGGAATATCCAAAACCGCGCGCAATTCGGCCACACCGGAATCACTCATGGTATCGACGCTCACGGCGTCGAAGCCCTCGTTCTGGGCGTCGATACCGGCCTCAAAAATGCCGATTTCGATCAAGAACTCGTCGTGTCGACCCAGAAAATAATGCGGTCCGGCCTTGATGCTTCGATACTCGAACTCGATATCGGTGGGAATCTTCACATGTGCCTGCTGTGCTCGGCGGTGCGCTAACCCATTCTCGCCGAAAGCGTACGGGACGATGATCAACGCCCGTGCCATGGCTGGTCCTTTCTGTTACGCGAATAGAGATGGTAGGGATGCGAACGCCACGAGGCGGGCGCGCTACGAGGTGTACACTGTTGTTTCTCCTGAGGACTGGATGTGCCCGGCAATTACCGCATCCACCGTGACCCGGAGATCGTCGAGGAACTCCGTAGCGACCGCCCCGTGCGCATGATTCAGGAGCAGCAGCAGTGCGGGCGGTCGCTGCATTCGGCCCATGCGCCAGCCTTTGGCGAGCAAACCTTCCGCAACCGCGTCTATGTCCACCTCCCCGGTGGAACCGATCGAGAAGTGGCCGCCCTGCGGCACCCCGAGCACGCAAACCCCATCGATCTCACCAATGCCTTCGACGAACCGGCGTTTGGCATGCAGGATCGCCCTGACACGCTCCGTATAGCCATCAAACCCCAGGTAGCGCATGACGGCCCAGGCCGAGGCCACCGGCCCACCCGCACGGGAACCCACGAAATTGAGCGTGGAGTACGCGCCACCTGACCATGCATCGTGGGCGAATCGCTGGTACCGTTCAAGCGCCGCATCTCGCAACAGCAATGTCGACGACCCGCGATTGGCGTAACCGTATTTGTGCAGATCGACCGATATAGAGCTGACGGCGTCTACTCTGAAATCGAAACACGGGACCGGCTCGCCCAGCGCCTCAGCGAACGGGAGGAAGAACCCCCCACCGCACGCATCGACGTGCATCCACAAGTCGTGCTCGGCAGCGATCGCGCCGATCGACTCGATGGGATCTACCACCCCGATCGGGTAGGGCGGTGCGGAGCCCGTGATCATCACCGTGTTCGCGTTCACGGCCGCCGCCATCGCGCCGGCGTCCGCTGCGTAGTCGAGGCCGAGGGGGACACGAGCGACCTCGAGTCCGAGGTAATGCGCCGCCTTGCCGAAAGCAGGGTGTGCTGATTCCGAGGTGAGTATTTCGGGCGCGGTGGCGCTAGGTTTGTGCTCTCTCGCCCAATCCCGCGCGGTCTTGACCGCCATCATGATGCTTTCGGTACCCCCGGTCGTGACGCTGCCGCCCGCCGTCGCCGGCGCGTTCAACATCTCCTTCACCATCGCCACGACCTCCGCCTCTAGGCGGGGTAGGCTGGGGTAGAGAGTGGGTCCATAGATCACGTTGTCGCCCATGTAGAGGTCATAGGCGTCAGCCGCGATGCTCACGACGTCATCGCCCGCGAAATAGGAGGCCTGCAAGTTCTTCGGGTCGCGCCAATCGAGATCGCCTTGGCGCCCCGCCACGAGCGCCTCCTCAATCTGCGAATGCGAGCGGCCCTCGCGAGCAAAATTACGGTTGCTGATCTCGGCTTCGGACATGACTCGCTCCATCAAGCGCGCGGTAGCGAGCGGCGCCGGCGCTCAGTGGTGCCTGCCTCATCGACCTCGAGGCTATCGGTCGCGACCTCGCCGGTGACGACCACGCCGTAAACCTCGCGCGCCTCTTCGAGCGAGACTATCCGCTCCTCGATGTCGCGCCTGACCCTGGCCGGGTCGCGGATCATCGGATCGCCGAAGCCGCCACCGCCTTGATCGACTGCTCGGATCCACTCGCCCGCCGGCAGCGTGGTGTCCATATAGGCAGGTTGCGGCTCTGCGCGGCCATCCACCCGCAGAAGGAGATTGGCGCCTAGATCGGCGCTTCGCCCACCATGCACGCCGAGCGGACGTCGCCCGGAGATACCGTTGGTGATGTTGATCACCCGCAGGGGATCAGCGCGCGGGCCGAACACCACTTCGGTCGCTGGGCCGCCCCGAAAGCGCCCGGCGCCCGCAGAATTCTCGATCACACCAAGCGATCTGATTAGGATCGGAAAACGTTGCTCGTCGATCTCAACGCTGTCGCGATAGAGAAGGCCCATGACTGGCATCAAGATCATCGAGACCATGCCATCGGTCGTCGCGGTGGCTGGGCCGCCGCCGCCCATGAGATAGACTTGGCTGACAAAGGGCGCGCCGCCGCGCCGGGAATCCCGGCCTGAAATCACGCCCGCGCCGGCCGAGTTGACCCAATTGCCCTGCGCGATGCCGAGGCCCTCGCCCAGCTCCGCGAAGGCGAGGTGCACCAGGTTGATCAGGATATCGATCATCGGTGCCGTGGCGCATGAGCAGCTATGGGGAAAGCGTGGGATGCCAGCGACGCTGTTCTCCCGCAGCAGGACCTGGACGTGGCGGAAAGTGCCGGAGTTGTACGGCACGTCGTCGAGGCAGTTGAACACGCCCTGGGCCGCCGCCATGGTCGCGGTGGCCTCGGTCAGGTTCATGCCAGCGTCGACGCAGTCGATGTTGTTGCGGAGATCGACAGTGATATCGCCGGCCTCGGCGTCGACATCTAGAGCCACAGTGATCGGGATGCCGTCGGGCAGGAAAGGCTCGACCGGATCATGTCCCCCCTCGACGACGACTCGGCCACTCACCAGCTTCTTGATGGCCGCTACCGTGCGACGCTCGGTATATTCAAACCAAGCATCGACGAACTGCTGCACCGTCTCGATCCCATGCGCAGCGATGAACGCCTTGAGCCGCTGCTCCCCGATGCGCGCCGCGCTGATTGCGGCGAGATGATCGCCATACCATTGCTCGGGCACGCGGATGCGGCGTCGGCACATGCGGATGATGTCGTCGATCTCGCGATAGTCGCGTTGCACCTGGACGCAGGGGAAGATCAGCGCGCCCTCTTCGTAAACGTCCCTGGCCGGCGCGAAGTAGGTGGTCGGTACGCTGTTGCCGATGTCGGCCTGATGGCAGGTCACGATCACGCTGAAGACGTGCGCGCCGTCGTGAAACACCGGCACGAGCACGGCGTGGTCGGCCGGGTGGGTGCCGCCGTCATACGGATCGTTGTGAAGAAAGGCGTCGCCCTCCTTCGGGTTCGGCTGGAGGCGCATTAACGCGCGGGCTTGAAGCGTCGCCGCGTAGATATGGATCGGCACGCCCTCGGCGGCCGCAACGAGCTCGCCCTCGCGCGTCACGATCGAGCACGACATGTCGCGCGCCATGCCGATCACCGAGGAGCGCGCAGTGCGCACGATCGTGTCCGTCATCTCGCGGACGATTGCCTCCATCCGGTTCGCCATGACCGCCAGCTGGATGGGATCGTAGCCGGTTCTGCTCACGCGCCGGTCTCGATGAGATAGTTGCCGAGCGCGGTCCGCGCCGCGCGGGCGCCGGGATACACGACGATGGTCGTGGTGGGTTCCTCGATGATTGCGGGTCCGGCCACGGCCATTCCGGCGCCAAGGTCGGCGCCGAGGTAGATCGGCGTCTCGACCTCACCGTCCGGTTCGAAAAAGGCTGGGGCGAGACGGTCAGAGCGCGGAAGGGTGGTGCGGTGTGAGGTCTCCCGCGCCAGGCTTGGCTTGTCGCGCAGTCCCGTCAACCGCACCCGCCAATTGATGCACTCGATGAACCCTCCAACCTCGCGAACTGCGTAGAGCCGTTCGTGAGTCTGGTGGAAGGCCTCGACCAACGCGGCGAGATCATCCGCCGTCTCGACGGTCGTGCCGGGCAGGGGCACCTCGATCTCCCATTGCTGATTGAGGTAGCGCGCCTCGACGAAGTAGTCGGTACGCTGGTCGGGCACGCCGCGCGCCCCAAGCCCCACCCCAAAGGCCTCGGCCTGAGCGCGAAGCCGCTGCAGGACGGCGGTCACAGCTGCATAGTCGAAATCAGCCGAATGGGCGTAATGGCTCGCGCTGTACTCGGTGACGATGTCGGAATATTGCGCGCCGCACGCGCTCAGGCCACCCGCAGTGCGCGGCAGCAATACACGCGCGCATCCGAGCGCACGGGCGATGGGTACTATGGTGAGCCCTGCTGCGCCGCCGCCCGCGACCAAGAGGCTTTCGCGCGGGTCCACGCCGTCGTTGACCGTAATTGCCTCGATCGCTTCGATCATGAGCTCGCCCGCGAGCAACAGAATGCCGGACGCCGTCTCTACAATCGTCTTGCCCATGGCGTCGGCGAGCGAACCGATTGCCCGGCGCGCGGCCGCGGTGTCGAGCGGCATGCGCCCGCCGAGGAAACGCGCCGCATCGATATAGCCGAGTATCAGAGCAGCGTCAGTCACCGTCGGTGCCTCGCCGCCGCGACCAAAGGCCGCAGGCCCCGGCACCGCTCCCGCCGATTGCGGCCCAACCCGCAGCATGCCGCCTGAATCGAGCCAGGCGATCGAGCCGCCGCCCGAGCCCACGCTCCTCACGTCTACGGTCGCCATGCCGAGATTGTGCCCGACCCATTCCCCGAGCAGCCAGCTCTCGCGTGTGTACTTGACGAGGCCGGCGCGCACCAGGCTCACGTCGAAGGTTGTGCCGCCCGTGTCGATGACGATGATGTCGCCGCCGACCCCCTCGGCTTCGGCATAGGCCTTGCCAGCGACCGGTGCCATCGCCGGCCCCGACTTCACCGTATAGACCGGCTGGGCGATCGCATCGGCCGCGTGCAGCAGGCCGCCGGACGATACGCTCACCATCATCTCACCCGAGAAACCGGCCGCAGCGAGATCGTCGTCCAGCGCGCGCAGGTGCGCCTGCATCAGCGGCTTCAGCGAGGCATCGATCGCGGTCGAGGACGCACGCGGATACTCCCGGACCACGGGGTTGAGCGCGGACGAAAGCGTGTAGGGGATGTCCGGCAGGTGCGCCTCGATCAGCGCGCCGACGCGCCGCTCGTGCGTGTCGTTCGCGATCGACCACAGCAAACAGACGGCGATCGCCTCGATCCCCATCGCTGGCAAGCCGCGCAAGATGGCGCGCACCGGTTCCTCGTCGAGTGCGCGCTCGATCCCGCCCTCGGCGTTGATGCGCTCCGGCACCTCGAAGGTGAGCCGCCTTGGCACGTAGGGTGGCGGATTCTCTACGTCGACGCGAAACGGGTGGTGCTTGCCGCCCTGCCGGTACAGCAGGATGTTGGGAAAGCCTTCCGTCGTGAGAAAGGCGGTCTTGGCCACCTTGCCCTCGACGATGGCATTGGCCGCCCGCGTCGTTGCGTAGATCAGAAGACCAGCCTCACGCAGGAGGTCGTCGGGATCGCGGCGCAGTTCGGCTGCGGCATTGGCGAGCGCCGCATACAGCCCGTCGAACGATCGCCTCGGCGTGGTCAGCGCCTTGCCAAGGATGAGGCGGCCGGCTGCATCGGCCACGACGACGTCTGTGAAGGTCCCGCCGACATCGACAGCGATGCGAAGCATACGCCGCTCTCCGGGGTGCGCTACCGCTTCAGGCAATCCGGGAACTTGTCAGATTCGCCAGGGAATTTGTGCTCATTTCCGTTTGGTACCCGAGATGTCTTTAGAGATTGCGCACGCTTGGGGGTGAGATTGAGCCGCCCCATCGACTAGACAGCTTGGAATGTTAGTTGAGTGCGGGCTGCGACGCGATATCTGAAGTGACCGGCCGGGGCATTGTCAAAAAAATAAATCGGGTTGAGGCTGCTGGCGAGGTTCCTTAGCTTAGATTCGATTTCAAGGCTATAAACGCACCGTGGATGCCCAACGGCCGGGCACGCGCGATGGCTTCGTTTGGGACGCCGGCCTTGTTGGCTTCGGCCTGAAGATCACACCGGCTGGAAGCCGCATCTACATCGTTCAGTACCGCCATGGCTCGCGCATCCAGCGTTACACCATTGGCAAGCACGGCAGCCCCTAGACCCCAACCGCGGCTCGTGAAGAAGCACAGTATTTGCTGGGTGACGTCGCGGGGTGACGAGACCCAGCGACGTCACCCAGAGCCGAGAAGCGAAGAGCGAGGCCTGTCTCCGATCTGGTGGCCGAATCTCTGTCTGGGCATGCGGCTGAGATAAAGGCCAAGACAGCGGTCAAATACCGCCGCCTCATGGAGTGCCACATCGTACCCGAAATTGGCTGCCTTTGGATCGGCGAGGTGACGACCGCTGATATTGAGCGCATCCGCCGTTCGTGTCGACGCACCGCTCTACCAAGGCAACCGGGCCGTGGCCGTAGCGGCCACGATGTTCGGGACCGTGCTCCCTCCGGAGAAAACCCCTTGTCGTGGTGTCGGAAGGTTCAAGGAAGACAAGCGCAAGCGCATCTTGAGTGCGGACGAGCTAGACGCGATTGGGTGACACCCTGTCTGCGGCCGAGGAAGATGGCTCGGAAATGCCGAGCGTCATCACCGCACTCGGGCCTTTGATCCTCACTGGCGCGCGACGGCCGGAGGTCATGACGGCAAAGTCGGTCTACGTTGATTTCGAGTGAGGCTACCTTCACCTGCTAGATTCGAAGACGGGTCGAAAGTCACTTCCGTTGGGCGCTGCCGCTCGTCAGGTATTGGGGGACACGCCGAGGATCGGGGGCAACGACTACGTTTGCCCTGGCGAAAAGTCGAGCGCCCACCTGGTAGGTCTTCAAAAGGCATGGGAGCGCCTGCGCCGCCGTGCCGAGCTCTATGACCTCAGGCTCCATGATCTCCGGCACGCGTTTGCCTCTCGCGGCCACTAGCGGTGACTCTCTCTTGGTCATCGGTGCCTTGCTTGGCCATAACGACCGCCCCTCCACGGCCCAATACGCGCACCTGCAAGATGATCCAATCCGTACTGCCGCCGAGCGTGTGTTAAACCAGATCGACGCTGCAATGAGAATGAGACGGAAGACAGGCGCAGTTGTACCGATGAAGCGCAAGGGCTAGATATCGAGCTGGCGCCACTAGGCCCCCCCAAACTCCTAGCTACCGCACTGGGATCATGATAGGTTTCAGTCGATAACCGGCGTCACGGTGGCTTGTGTTGGTGTCCTGAACAATGTTGTGGCCGATGGCTGGGTCTATACCATTTGTATCTTAGGTTGTTGTTTCTGGTAGGAAGGCTATCTGGCTTCCGATTCGGGAGAGGACGGCCGGATGTTGATTTGTGTAGGGGCGCGGGGTGTTGGTGATGATGTTTAGGGTGAGTGCGATCCATAATTCAGATGGTTCTGGGTGGGAGTTTAGTCCAGGTTCTTTGAGAATATGGATGTGCGATTAAGGGCATTGGCTATGAAAAATGGTGTGCCAAGGTCTTTAACAGCCGCCTTTTCTGGATTTCTGCTGACACTGGCATGGTCTCAGCCTTTGCTGGCAGAGACGCTCAAGTCCAAGGTGGAGACGCTACTTAAGGAACACCCGCGTATTGTTGCGGCAGAGTATAATGTGAGTAGTCGAGAGAAGGCGCTATCAAGCGTTAAAGCTCTCCGGTTTCCCAGTTTAAGCGCTACAAGTAGTTTAGGTCGCGAGCACCAGGTAAACCCCGGCGCTGCTAACACCAGCCTTACACCTCGTGACCTTAATCTCACTGTTACTCAATTAATTACGGACTTTGGGGCTCTCAGATCGAATATTGGTCAGATTACAGCTTCGGCAATACAGTCGGAAGAAGCCTTACGGGCAACGCGTATGGGCGTGTTGTTGGAGGCCATTACTGCGCATATAGGTATGTACACGGCCCGACTGTTGGTCGGGTATGCCGAAGAGTCGGTATACAATATTCGCCGACAGACAGAGTTGGAAAGCGCGCGGGTCAGTAAGGGGTCCGGATTTTCGACAGACGTACTGCAGGCTAAAGCGCAGCTTGCAGGGGCAGAGGCAAGAGCTGTTCAAGCAATGAATAATTTGCATCGGGCACGTAACCGTTACGTTGCTGTGTTCGGGGGGTTGCCGGAGCGCGAGTCAGAACTGGAAAGCGTTGCTGTCCCTGCCTCTGCATTACCTGAGAGTCTTGTGCAAGCATTAGCGACGGCGAGGTCCGATAACCCCCAGCTTCGATCTCAAAAGCTGAACATAGATATTGCAAGGAAATCGATATCTTCAGCACGGGCTGCTGGGTTTTTCCCAACGTTAAATCTTGTAGTAGACCATAAGATGAAACGTAGTGTTGCCAGTGTGGATGATTTTGAGCGGGAAAGTATTATAAAGCTGGAGCTTATTTATAACTTTAATTTGGGCGGGTCGACCATACATAATTATCGTTCTCAAAAAGATCTCCATACTGCATCATTAAATCAATACAATGATGCCCTGAACTTGGTGAATGAGCAGGTCAAGAATTCGTGGTACCAGTATAGTACCTCGCGAAGGAACGCGGTAACGCTGGAAAATCAGGCAAATATTGCAGGTGAATTTGCTAGGCTGGCTGTAGAGGAACGCCAGTTGGGTCGGAGATCGCTTCTCGAGGTCCTGGGAGCGGAAACAGCGCGTATAAATGCGGTATCAGACGCAGTGGCTGCACTGGCCGATGTGCGAATCTCCGCCTTTGGTCTCCTGGCTTCTATTGGCACATTAAGCCTTGATATCGTTGAGTAGTTGCCGATCGACTTTGAATCGTCAAGGTCCTAACGGCCGTATTAACCAGCTTTAAATGGCGTCTAGACCTGATTGATGAAGTATGCTGCAGCACAATACAATATTTGGCCCGGAGTTAGGGAAGGCTAGTTTTTCTGACGCGGCGGTTGTTGATGCCTCCGCGTCAGCAGTGCCTGTTTTTGTCCCAGGCCATTCGTTTCTTCTTGGTGCT
>Ga0315338_1003655_pt1 | contig 13156 bp, 9 predicted proteins | sample ASW8metaG_FD_204518 | JGI IMG/M metagenome (GOLD analysis project Ga0315338, IMG submission 204518) | Ammonia-oxidizing marine archaeal communities from Monterey Bay, California, United States - ASW #8 | ecosystem: Environmental > Aquatic > Marine > Coastal | place: USA: California | collected... | reverse complement strand
AATGGACTTCGACACCAAGATCGCTATCGTCGTCCGCGATGATCTCGCCACCTGGCAGAAGCTGAACGTCACCGCGTTTCTGACCTCTGGCGTGACCGGTGCCGATCAATCACTGCTCGGTGAAGACTACCAGGATGCCGTGGGCAACAGCTATTTGCCGTTACTGATCCAGCCGATCATCGTGCTCTCGGCCGACGGCAACAGAATTAAGACTATCTACCGACGGGCCATGGTCCGGGGCGTACAGCTGTCTATCTATATAGAGGACATGTTTACGACTGGCCATGATGCGGCCAACCGGGAGACCGTCAAGGCCCGGCAGCCCGAAGACCTGCCGATCGTCGGCCTCGCGCTGCGCGAGGAAAAGAAACTGGTCGACAAGATCACCAAAGGCGCCAAGATGCACAACTAGGCCCCTGGCCCAAAAAAGTAAGGCAGGAGTCAGAACAGTCGCTGTGTGACGCTAGACAAGTTTAAGGAAAAGACAGCTATTGATCTGAGTTTGGTGCGTCAAAAAGAAATATGTATTGAGATGTGACGGAAGGATTTTGAGTGAAATACACCTCGCAGCCAATAAAGACAGGGCTGGCGGTGTTACGGCAACTCTGAAAGTTGAAGTAGCGGTATGTGGTCGTACCACTAGTTGGTAGCATCGGTTCTAACTGGACCTAATCCCACCAAATGAAGAAGAACAGCCACAAAGGAATGACGAGCCAAATTGCCCACTTCCTGCTCCACAACCAGTTCCAAAGTTTCTTTACCACGGAGAGATCTGTAGCAGTAAAAAAGTAAGGATTAGAAACCTAATAAAGCGATTCATAAGTGGTTAACCTGTTAACCAAACCTAATAGCTAAGGATCGACAGCCCAGATTATTACCAGAATTACCACCAAAACTACGAAGGCGAATCCTGTACCGCCGCCTATCCCTAACATCCTTAACACTACGCTGCGTTCACGCTTCGCTTGTTCTTCTCGCATAGCAGAAATGTAGCAGAAACAAGTGGTGGGCAAGGTATGTGGACCTGATAACATATCTTGCCGACGCAAAGGAGAGATAGGATATGTCAGGCTACATCGTGACCGATTTTCAACTTTTTATTAAGGAAGGAAAGCTTGATGATTTTAAGGCGATAGTAAACACCATGGTTGAAATAACCAATCTGAACGAACCCAACACATTAGTCTACGAATACCATATCAACGAAGATGACACCGAATGTCACTTACTTGAAACTTTCAAAGACTCTGACGCATTCATGGTTCATTTGGGAAATGTTGGTCACCTGTTTGACACATTGTTTGAATCGGCGACCATGACCCGAGCAAAAATATATGGCAGTCCATCCGCCGAACTACACCAGGCTCTTGATCCGTTAGGTGTAGAGTATTTTGCGCATCTAAATGGAATTGAGCGTCCTAGCGAAAAGAAAACATATACAGAACAAGCAAGAGAGTATGCTCGTGCTAGAGACAGTTAAACTCGATCGTGCTACTGGGATAGATATCTTTAGTGACAGACGAGGTGAGGTACAGGCTTCTATGAGGGATGTAGGTTGCGGTGGACCTAACGCTCGTACTGTTCTGTGCCTTTATGGCGTAAGATAATGGAAGGCCCGGGACAGCTTTAGTTAACATCACCAACGTCTTTGTTACAGGTCTACGGTGTAAAAAGAAAACGTCAGTCGGAAAATGTCCTAACTGTGGTAATGCAGTCTATTCGGAAGCAGCCGCGTTTTTCGCTTCTGAGGGAGACCCTTGGGGAATGACTGGTGCTGTCGCTCACTGCAGTGTATGTCACTGGAATAAAAGAACATGGATATGTGAGTGTGGCTGTGAGAACCTTTACACCCAAACATTCAGCCCAGAATTTATAAAGCAATTTAGCCAGAAGTTGGGTGATCAACAATGGGGAGTTACCCGTGGTTGCAGCATTGAACTTGGGTATTGGATTTTATGGATTATCGGAATATTGATCTTGGTGTGGCTTTTTGGTTAACCCGTTAACCATACCCAATGGCTAAATGATAGGGATTCCTGCTCTAAATGTATTAACTTTTAGCGGTTCTTACAGCCCTTCTGGATAACCTAGCGCGAACAGAACTGCTGCAGCTAAATAAAGCAACATGGCACCTACAGCTAAATAAAGCAGGTCGGTTAGTACAACTAATGCTATTACCTTTCTTGGTGTTACGTCATCTACGAAGTTCAATCTGCCACTCCTCAATCTGCCACTCCAAGCTGCATTCCTCTTGATACGGGAATGCTTAACCACCTTGTAGAGGATAAATAGTTCTACGATGGCAGCAGGGATTAGTATGTAAAGAGAACCGAAGTCTTGGTCTACATGAAATAAAGAGTAGCTTGCCCAACTGTAATATCGGTAGGCAATCATCAAAAATACTGTAATCATGCCTTACTCCTCATGGTCAGAATGATGTCTTATCTACTCCCACGCATACGCTCCCATAGCATCTTGCCAAACCACCAGCCCAACCACCATAAAGGAAACACCAGTAAGCACCATATACCTGCCACCAGAAAACGGATCTCATACACTTCAGTAACTATCATGCTCAGCACGAAGTAACATAAGACGGGTGCAACCCTTTCTTGCTTGATATCTACATGAAACAGTTTTCGTCTTGTAGGTTCGTTGCTCATGCTATTACTCTCGCCTCAATAGCTTCTTGACTAAGTACCACGCAGGTATAAGCGGTAGACACCATAGTACCGCCCAAAGAAAGGTTAAGTTGAATAGATGACTTACTGTTAGGCACAGCAGTAAGAACACCACATTCTGTACGATGTTCGACTTCCCGATGTTCCAACGATCAGTTTCTTTTGTTGGTTCGTTACTCATACTGACGACCTTCGGTTATGAGGCCGATCATTCTACGGCGATGGCACAGGATCACCATAGACTGAAGTTCACCGTCGTAACTCCGTTATCCTCCAATAACTCTTAACGTTCTGACCGTTTCTGGGCATTTACTCTCTAATTATCCAGATTTTATTGGAGAGCCGTTGTACACTTATCCCTATATTTATAGATTCAAGTACACATTTGAGTGCGTGGCTACGAACCAGGAGGTCGGGAGTTCGAATCTCCCCGGGCGCGCCAATATATTAGGCAGTTCAGTCACTCTCTCAGTAGAGAATTTTGCTACAAATTGGTCTTCCTCGCCGATTCACAGCAATAATATCATTTAGAATCATCGGTACTGGTCCTGTTTGTTCTTAATTAGCTCTCCCAATTATCGTGTTTTCTAGGAGTAAAATTAGTAGATCTCATCAAAGTCACTATTGATTCCTTAGTATTTGGCCTAATTGAAGCCCGAAACGCCATTCAAGGGATTCGTCATAAACCAGCTATTGAAGCGTATTTTATTTAGGATCTTGAAAATGGACTTTATTAACCCTTACAACATAATTGAAATCCCACTGCTTGAGTTGATGCGGAATCTGGCGGTCGGTGTAATACTGGCTGTGATTCTTGCTTGGCTCGTCGGTCAATCAACTCGTCTGGTGGTCGATACGAGTCAATACATGCCCTTGTTTCTGATTTTAATACCAACAATGATTTTGATCATTACGGTGATTAAGACCTCTATTGCACTTTCCTTGGGGTTGGTTGGTGCACTTTCAATAGTTCGTTTTCGAACACCAATCAAGGAACCAGAGGAACTGGCCTATATATTTGTTGCTATCGCTATCGGTCTGGGGCTCGGTGCCAACCAGGTGTTAGCCACAGTCATCGGATTTGCCGTGGTAACGATAGTCATGTTACCGGCAATGTTCAAGCGGTCAGCGGTTAGTCGTAGCCATAATGTCTATATTGATTTTGTGTTGCAACCGAACGACGGTGAAAATTTCAACATGGATGAGTTTACGAATATGCTCGACGATGTTTCACTGAAGTATAGAATTAAACGAGTCACAGAAACTGAAGGTCAGAGTGAAATTACTATTCAATTATCGAAGCTCGACATGACGATCTATGAGAATGTGAAGGCGAAACTATCTCGTCGTTACCAAACGATCGAGATGTCTATAATTGACAACGCCCGAGTGATTACCTGAGAAAGAGATTCTAGACGTTTGATTTGCGATTCAAGTCTATAGAGACCCGTATCTGTGATCTTCGGTCTGAGACAACGCGCTCTAGAGAAAAGAGTTTGGTTTAAGGCCGTCGTAGGTGTTTTCATCATTCTGCTGCTAACGGTATTGTTGACCAGAACGGATTCATTGGTACCGCCGCAATCGAATGCACATCTTCGGTTCGAATATAGAGTAATGCCCTTAGCACTGGAGAATATAAAATCTGGATACGACAACAAGGTAGTAATCTATTTCAATTTTGGTAAAGCCATTCATCAAAAAGATTTTAAGCAAATGCACATCGCGCCAAGTCAAGACTGGACGCATGTGCGTCTCGAACTTCCAAATAATTTGCTCCACGGTATTCGGTTGGATCCTTCGACATTCCCTGCAATCATAGAGATTCGGGAACTCCAGGTTGTCGACAGAAGAGGTGTGTTACTGCTTGAAGTTTCACCCAACATGATTCAGGCAGGGAATCACATCCGTTCGCTAACAAAGAATTTGACAGGGATAGAAATAGAGACGATCCCAGATGCGGATGATCCATTTGTAAACATTACTTTTGGAAAAGTACTTGATTTAGAGCCTATATCGGCAGATGCTTTTGAAGATTACGTCGACAAGTACAAAGATTTATTAGCTTCGTATAGTACCAGTGGTGGTAATCAAACTAAGCGTGCATGGGGTAGGAACCACTACTGCAGCTATGGTCGGGCAGAAGGGCGAACCTATCCAGGTTTATCCGTCACGAGTTGTAAAACCTTTAGTATTTCCAGGTTCGACAGACAAATATTGATCAACTTGAATAGATTTGCGTTTTGGAGTTTTCTGTGTGGAGCATTTATTGTAATAATTATTGTTTTCACTTCGTTCAAGCAAACAACGACGATCAGCTTGGTTGTTGCAGTGCTGCTCTTGTTTATTGGCACCAGCATAAACAGTAACCCCAGTATATTGCGCCAGGCATATCAGTGGATCGATGGACGGGAAGGAGGGGGGAAGCTTGGCATTGCGCTGTTGGCGCCACTGCGGCCTTTGGCAGATACAGAGTTTCTAATTCGAAGAAGCGGTACATCGAAATCAGAGCTTCCGGTTTTACGCATCTTCATGACGGATGGCGCGCTTCGAGAACTAGTGGAAAAACGCAACAGGATTCTTGCTGAAAATTCTCCAATTCTTCTAGCTACTGATGATGACTGGGTTGACGCGACCATCGTGTGGGGTGATGGAAGAACTCAGAAAAAGACCACAACAACACTTCGCCTCAAAGGTGATTGGGCAAAAGGTCGCGGTGCAGGCCCTGGTCATCTTGCAAATATTCGAAAACTTTCATTCCGTATCAAGGCACGGAACAACGAGCAAATATTGGGTATGACAAAATTCTCGATTCAAAATCCAGCTGAGCGCGGTTATCAAAAAGAGGCCATAGCAGCTGACATAATGCGACTATTCGGTATATTGTCGCCGCGTTACTTTTTTGTCGATGTCCGCATTAACGAACAGACTATTGGAATTATGGCTTTAGAGGAGCATTTCACCAAAGAACTGGTTAAATTTCAGAAGCGTCGTGAGGGACCAATACTAGCAATTGACGACGAGTCTTATTGGCAACAAATGTTTCTTAATAGTAATCGATTTGGAGACAGGACCGAGGACTGGATCAATACCGATTTAACGAATATGGTGTTCAGGGATTACCCGTTAAAGGTATATAGGATGAATAGTTTCTTTTCCGATACCATTGATAAGCAGCAAGCGGTTCGTGCAGTCAGTTTATTGCGGGACCAGATTGATGGACGAATCTCAGCAAGCCTAACATATGACCTTGATGTAATGAGTCGCTGGTGGATTCTGACAAATATCTTACAAGCACATCATGCCAATTCTGTGAACAATCAACGTTTTTATTTTAACTCCATCTCAAATAGGTTTGAACCAATTTCGTTTGACCATGCTGCAGATCCTGAGAGGCGCTTTCGACTAACCACAGATTTCGCAGTTTCTTCTCTCCTGACTGACTCAAAATTCCGAATTGACGTTTGGAATAGTATTGAAGAAATTGAAAATGTTTTAAATTCGGATAAATTCAAGAGTTGGTTTGATGAACAACAGGCGCAATATCGAAATGTATTGGATCTCGAATATGAGTATTCGGAGGCAGTAAAGGATCTGATTCCTATCCGTATTGAATATCTAGTTCAAAATTTAACTGAGTTCAAGCGTGAACTGAAATTTATTTTTGATGTAATTCCTGTTAGAGATTACAGGATAGTCTACCCATTGTCTCGATTTGAACACTCGAGAATTCTAGTAAGCGAACTCCTTGGAACGACACGCCTTGAAGACAGAATCAATGATTCCATACATGGGCAAGACTTCATGGAACAATCTCCTCCTCTTTATTCTCACATTCGTCCATTCTGGTTCTGGTCGAAAGAAAAGTCAGTGATAGAGATCAAGAACCTGACAGTTGCCCCGGTTACTATTCACTCGGCATTTTTGGTTGAACAATCCTCGAAAAATCTCCTAGAGGCACGAGCAGACTACCAGATTCCTGTCTATAAGGAAGGGAGTAGGGGGCATATTTTCACAATGCCTATAAACTTGTCTGGCTTAGATCTTGATAATGAGATGAAGGTCAGCTACTCGTATCGCGGCACTAAATACACTAAACCGGTCTTTCTCCAGTTTCGTCACCATAATTCTGGTTATGAGGGTGTGGAGACCTCCAAGCGCTGGTTTCATAAGAATCGGATTCTTGTGGATGAGGCAAACCAAACGATAATTTTTCCACGGGGGCATCATATTCTAGATAAGCGCTTGGAAATTGAGAGAGACTGGCAGACTAAATTTCTTTCAGGAGCGGTGGTCGAGTTCAAGCAAGGTGCTGCCTTGAGAGTAAATGGTCCGATCTATTCACTGGGTCAAAAAAATTTCCCAGTGACACTCGTAGTTCATTCGGACCCTGGTCAAGGGCCGCTTAGTTCGTGGGGAGGGCTAGTCGTAGTTAATGCACAGACTGAATCTATTTTGCGGTACACACGGGTAGTTGGTGCAGGGGAAAGTCGGCTTCCCGAGCGACAGGACTCGTATGGGTTAACCGGATGTATCACGTTCTACAAAAGCGACGTATTGATCGAGGACTCAGTGTTCGATGGTCTGCAATGCGAAGATGCCCTCAATGTCATCAGTGCAAACTTCAATTTCATTCGTCTAAGGTTTATTGATACTAGTGCGGATGCATTTGATAGTGATTTTTCGACGGGAACCGTAACGGATTCTAGTTTTGAGAATATTGGTAATGATGGTATTGACATTTCAGGCTCCATAGTTAAGGTCAAGTCAAGCCAATTTTTTGATATTGGGGACAAGGCGATCTCGGTTGGTGAGAGATCTAATCTGGACGCCAGTGGACTCGCGATCGATAGTTCAATCGCCGGCGTTGTCAGCAAGGATAAATCGGTAGTTTATATCCGTGATTCAAGCTTCGACAATATCAGTGGCAGTGCCTTGATGGCCTACATAAAGAAAGAGCAATATGGTCCGTCAGAGATTCACTGCACAAATTGTGAATTCGACAACATTGAGTCTGTAGCGGCAAAGCAGTCCGAATCACGAATTACTATAGACGGCAAAGAAATAAGGGCAAAGCCCTTTAACCGAAAGCAGCTCCAAGTAGCGGGATATTTGGGGCTGAGTAAATTTTCCGAAGAAGAATCCGTCAGTGTTCAACACTAGTTATACTTCTCCAGATTTAATTCGACGTGAGACCAAGCTGCCTCTTCAGGGTGACCAGTACCATGTATTCCGATCAACTCTACGTGATCTGGGGCTATATCCCAAAAGAACATATGCTGACAGGTTGGTCCACTCAGTCTATGTCGACACGATAGAATTTGATGATTATCATGACAACGTATCAGGCATAAGTCAGCGTCAAAAGATTCGGTTTCGATGGTACGGTGACAAGATCGAACTAATTGCGTTAGAAATTAAAAGCAAAACGAACAAAATATCAGGTAAGCGCATTATTGATCTAGCTAATCCCTATCAAACGATACCCACGAGTCGTCATAAATTGCGTGCATTATTACAGAGCAATCGTTCTGTATTGCCAGAAGCGCTCTTATCATCATACAGGTTGACCCTTGAGGTTGAATATGTGCGTTCCTACTTCCAGTTGGCGCAAGACATCAGAATGACAATAGATAGAAATATTCGATATCGTAAACTATCACCGCGTCGTGGTCTTAGGATGAAACGATCGCCTGTTGACCATGTCGTCGAGTTCAAGTATCCAGCAGATAATGAAATGGACTTTCGGGATTTACTGCGGAATATTCCATTTAGAATCTTCCGACATTCCAAATATGTAGTTGGTATGGACACTGTAACTGTCGGCTAATGCGTATGGACCAAGGAGGTTAGTCAGTTAGCAGATTCAAGTTACTAGTCAAAGATTCTTGGCCTGATTTCTTCGGTGATTTTTCGTTTCTTAAATTGGTTATGTAATCAATTCATCAAGGCAACAGTACTATCGCAACAAGCCAACTGTTGTCTCTCCGCTCGACCCTTTTAAAATAGTCCAAACTATTTTAAAAGGGTCGAAACAGGTCCAAAGTGAAAATTCATTGGGCCACCCAATGTACAATTAAGTCTATGATTGCCGGCGTAACCGCAAAAAAAGATGCGTGGCTACGAACCACGAGGTCGGTAGTTCAAATCTCTCCGGGCAGCCGTAATTTCAATGACTTATAACGCCCTTAAAAATTGTAAGTTCCCAGAAAAATCAGAAATTCCCAAAAATAAGCACATCAAGGTGGTAAGGGTGTATGTGCTCGAGGTCGCTCGTAAATTCTATAAATGACCATCCCACTTACCGCAGTAATAACAAAGATGCCTCCAAGCAGAGAATTGGTGCTTGGAATCTCGGATAGCACTAACCAAGCTAAGAGTACAGACAAAATTGTTTCTAAAGGTACTACCAACATGAACTCTGCTGCACGCATATGTCGAGAGGCGACAACAAAGAGCGAATAATAAATTGGAGAAACTAGACCACCCCATAAGAAAAGAATTACGATATTTCCGCTACTCAACGAAGGACCGTTAAATGAGAAAGGAAGCGCAATTGCAGCTGCTATAAGGCTACCCACCGCAAACATAGGGATCATATTTAGATCGCGACCCCAGCGAAGAATGACAGCAAATATGGAAACGGTGACTGCACATCCAACGCCTAGGCCGGCACCTTTCATACTACCTCCATTTAGATGACCAATGACCATCAATGCGACACCAATTGCAGCTCCGATCATAGCGATCCAGGTAACTTTCTGAATTCTTTCCCGTAAAGTGGCCCAGGCAATCAAGGCTGTTAGGATCGGAATTAATGCAAGAGTAAACATGACGTCCGCAATCGGTGAATTGTGAAGCGCCATAGTCAAAAAGAGTAGACTTAGTCCAAAAGCTACGGCTCCGAAAATGCCTAGCCGGCCAATATTCTTGAAAGCATTTATAACACCCGATCGGTAGGATAACGTAAGGCCCAAGCACAACATTAATCCGATCAGCAGGTGTCTCCAAAATACAATTTGCCAATCTGTCATATCTGCTAGTGCACGGATAAAGACTCCATTGAAGCTAGCCAGTGTTGCCGCTGTTATGAGGGTTGAAATTGCCAATTGGTATCGCATTGAGACAATCAGTTTTGAGTGTATGATTTGAAGTTTGTATATTATGGACCGGCATGCACTACGATCAAACCAAGAAAGTGATGAGAAGCTTTTTTGGCGGCATCGAGACTCCACTCTAATCGACTGTCCAAGCGGACAGTACTTTGTTACGTGAACGATTCATGTCGAATAAGCAGTTGAGTCACACGAAACTTCGTTGGATCAGAAGATGACTTACAAACTGTCTCAGCACGACTAGGACACTCGTCAACATCGACTACCCAACAGTACTATCGGAACAAACCTACTGTTGTCCTACCCTTATCCCACAAAAACCAATCGTAACTACGTTTAAAGGGCCGTAACTGGCCCTATCTCAGGAAACTGTGGGATAGCCGTTGTAGAATAACTCTATGATTGCCAGCGTAAACGCGAAAACGAGTGCGTGGCTACGAACCACGAGGTCGGGAGTTCGAATCTCTCCGGGCGCGCCACAATAACAAGTCCTTACAGTAATTTGAGAAAATTCAACTCTCCACTGAAACGCAACCCTTCCACTGAAATAGACATTCTGGTCGATAAGATCACCACTTGGGTAACTAGTGTGACTACTTCGATTATTTAGCGGATACAAAATGTGGCTACATTAAGCCTACAAACGTCTTTAAATACTTGTTTAAAAGTGATATCGAAGAATCTGAAATTGAACAAATAAATTGCTGATATATTGACTTGAGCCCAGAATCTAAACTACTGTTCGTTCGTGTCTAAATAAAAAGCATACTAAGTTGGTTTACAGGGGTGAATACTTATCCCACCTCGAAAAACTGGCAGAAATTACTAGCGAGGAGGCTGGAGGCTTATGTACTGGGTCTGGTTGATCATAGTGGTTATCGCTATTATTTTGGCGATTGTTCTGTTAAACCGTTTCTACCGTAAAGCATCTCGTGAAGTAGCGCTGATTCGAACCGGTCTTGGTGGTCAGAAAATTATTACCGACGGCGGTTTTCTGGCTCTACCATTTTTACACCGCGTCTCGGAATTAAATATGAAGACGACTCGTCTTGAGGTAGTTCGCTCAGGCGATAAATCAATTATTACGACCGATCGTTTACGAGTAGATGCAACGGTCGAGTTCTATGTTCGGGTTGATCCCACTGATTCAGGTGTTGCGACTGCCGCGCAGGCTCTTGCCGGAAAAACATTTCGGTCAGAAGATCTCGCGGAGACCTTGGAAGGTAAGCTAGTCGATGCCGTTTTGTCTATCGCCGCCAACTACACTATGGACGAACTACAAAACGAAAGAGGACGATACGTTGGTCAAGTCGAAGATATCTTAAAACTAAATCTTGCCCAGAATGGATTGATACTCGAGTCGGTGTCTCTTACTCGTCTTGATCAAACGCCCTTCCATACGCTTGATGAAAACAATGCGTTTAACGCGATTGGGTTGCGTAGATTAGCCGAGATAGTATCGAACAGTAAGAAAGAGCGCGCTGTAATCGAAGCTGATGCAGACGTCGCGGTCCGTCAGAGTAAGCTTGATGCTACAAAAGAACGTCTGAATATTGACCAGCAGGAAGAGGAAGCTCAAATTCAACAACGGCTTAATATTGAACGCGAGCGGGCAGCGAGTGACGCAACGATAGCGGAGGAGAAAACCGAGGCTGAGCAGCGTCAAGAATTTGCTCGCATAGAAAAGGATAAAGAGGTTAAGGCAAAAGAAATTCAATCCGGTCGTGAAATACGACGAGCTGAGTTAGAGGCCACTCAGTCATCAGAGCTAAGACGGCTTGAGAGGGAGATTGTGGTTGCCGCACAGCAAGCAGCAGTAGCGCAAGCTCAGGTTCAGGTCGAGGAAGCAAAGGCCGAAGAAGTTCGGGCAAAAGAAGCTCTGGAGACTACAAAAGAAATCGCAGTAGCAGAACGCGAACGAGAGCTATCCCTGATCCGAGCGCATGAAAAAGCTGAAGTCGATGAAACCCGAGTTAGCAGTGAAACCGGGACGCTACTCGCAATGGCGAAGGCGGAAGCAGAAGCAACGACGACTCGGGCGGTGGCCAAGCGGGCCGAACTGCTAGCCAGGGCCGAAGGCGAAGCCGCACTGATTGCTTCTGAGAATAGCCAAAGTGATGACCTAATCGAGATGAAACTGCATATGCGTAAATTGGAGATCCTGCCTGACGTTGTGGAAAGCATGGTCAAACCTGCAGAGAAAATTGATAGCATAAGGATTAATCACGTTAGCGGATTTGGTAATTCTGGTGGCGGTAGTGGCTCTGACACGAGTGGCTCGGATAAAGCCGTTGTCAATCAGGTGGTCGACGGCGTGCTGTCGATGGCATTGCAATTGCCAGCAGTCAAAAAACTTGGGGAAGAGATCGGTATCAATATAGGTGACGGGATAAAAGGCATTTCTGATCAAGTATCAGAGTTAGATGATAGTCAACCTGCACCGGAATCTTCTGAAGATCAAGAGGTCTTTGATAGGTGGAAAAGTGATCACGGTAAATAAGGACTTCGACGGCAAAGTAATCTGAAGTTTAGTTCGAGTTCTGGCAATTCCGGAGTGAGGTTATTTAAACAAAACCAAGGGAGAATATGATATGACAATTAATCGAAGAAACTTTCTAAAAGGTGCTTCCGCAACCGCGGCAGTACTGACAGCCCCAGCATTTATTGGGCAAGCACAGGCGGCTGATGCGCTAAAGATGGCTGTGATCTTGGACCAGTCTGGTGGTCTTGATATTTATGGCAGACCAATGGTTGATGCGAGCCATTTGGCAGTCGAGGAGATTAATGCTGCTGGTGGTTTATTGGGCAAACAGGTAGACCTAACGGTTTATGATCCCCAGTCGACTATCCAGTTTTATACGCAGTACGCAACCAAAGCTGCCACAAGCGATCGAGTAGATGTAGTCCAAGCTGGAATCACTTCAGCGTCGCGGGAATCGATTAGGCCGCTATTAAGTCGATATAAAACACTCTATTTTTATAATACGCTTTATGAAGGGGGTGTATGTGATACCAACAATTACTGCACTGGATCAACCCCTGGTCAGACGGTAGAAAAGCTTGTGCCCTATACAATGAATAAATGGGGTAAAAAGGTCTATATCATCGCGGCTGACTACAACTACGGCCATATCACTGCCGACTGGGTGCAGAAATACGTGAGGGATAATGGTGGTGATCCGGTTGAAACCGAATTCTTCCCCCTAGATGTTACCAACTTCGGGCCTACCATCAAAAAGATTCAAGCTGCAAAGCCGGATATGGTCATGTCGGCATTGGTTGGTGGCGCGCACGTGTCTTTTTATCGACAGTACGCTGCTGCAGGTATGAGCAAAAGTGTACCTATAGCGTCTACAACGTTCG
>Ga0315338_1003654_pt1 | contig 13158 bp, 14 predicted proteins | sample ASW8metaG_FD_204518 | JGI IMG/M metagenome (GOLD analysis project Ga0315338, IMG submission 204518) | Ammonia-oxidizing marine archaeal communities from Monterey Bay, California, United States - ASW #8 | ecosystem: Environmental > Aquatic > Marine > Coastal | place: USA: California | collected... | reverse complement strand
GACGAAGAGCCGCAATGACTGAGATCGACGACACACGCGCCGTCTACTGGAACGAGGCCTACCGCAAGTACAGGCAAGAGCGCGTGGGCACGATCGAGGTCGCGCCTTGACCACTGCTGCGACGAGGTATGCGCCGCACAGCCTACTGATGCCGTTTGCGGTGCTGGTGCTCTTCAACCTACTCCATCTTACCGGGCTCAAGACCTTCGAGCCCTGGTTTCAGGTGACGGCGTACTGGTCCGGCTATCAAACCCTGTTCAACTTTATAAACAATTTCTTCTTCTACCGCCTTGCTGTCGCCTCCCCCGGCCTCTGGCTCGAAGATCTCTGGCCCGGCCACGGCTTTTCCGTCTACGCCTCGGTCTTTCTATTTTTGTCCTCACTCCTCTTCGTCCGGATCCAGTGGATCGTCTCGGGCTGCCGACCGCAGATCTGGGCCTGGGCACTGCTCGTCGCGCTGTTCATGTTGATGAACGGGCGCGGCACCATCGGATGGGCCGGCTGGCTGATGGTCGTGCACGCCTGTCTCAGCGTCTCAGCCAAGCGCCGAGCGGGTCTTTCCTTCACCACCGTGCTGCAATCAACACTGGGGCTGATTCTTGCGACCGTCACGTCGGGCATCTTTATCTGCTGCATCTTTGTGATCGGTTATTTCTCTTTCTTCCACAACGCCACCTGGCCGCGCCTGCGCCACCGGACGCCCTTGCGCTGGGCAAGCCTGTTCTGTGGCGTCATCCTGCTATCGATCACGCTCTATTTCGCAATCAGCTACCTGACCGTGGCAATCGAAAGGGTGCTGCTCTTCTACGGCGGCGGACTCGATGGCTTCGTCGGCGCGGCCACTCACGGCTTCCTCCAGGAAGGGCAGATCGAGATCGGCCTGCCCTTTATCTTCATCGCCGTGTTCTTTCTGAACGCCGCCTTTCTATTCCTTTGGTCGTCCTACCCGCACCGCATCGGCACCGATGTGGTTATGATCATCCTGATCGCCCTTGGCACCGGTGCGATTTTCGGCCTGACCATCCTGACCCTCGCCTTTCCGTTGATTTTCATCGCAACCGGTAAGCTCGTCCGCTTCCGCTTTCGAACGGATGCCACACCTTGAAATTTTTCACGTCCCTTCTGTCAGTCTCGCTGCTGCTACTGATCGGGCGATTTTCGGGCTTCGTCCGCGAATGGCTCATCGCCCGCTTCGGCGGCGCAGGCCAGGACACCGACATCGCCATCGTGCTGATCTCGCTGCCCGACCTGATGGTCTCCCTGCTGCTCGGCGGAGGCTTTGCCGCGGCGGTCGTACCGGCGCTGCAGAAACGGACCCCCGACGAGGCGAGCCGCCTCTTTCTGCAGATTACCGGCCTCTGCGCCATCGTCTTCTGTGGCATTGCGCTCCTTGTCGCTTCGGTACCCACCCTTGTGCTGAATCTGCTGTCCCCCGGACTACCCGACAGTGCGATCCGCGCGGCCATACCGCTCTTTCTCGTCACCACGCTGGCGATACCGCTCAGCGCGATCAGCGGCGTCAACCAGGCTAAGCTCGTCTCGCACGAACGGTTCTGGAGCAGCCAGGCCGGAACGTTCATCTTCAACCTGTCGATCATCGCCGCCATCCTGATCGCCGGCGGATACGCTTTTTTGCCAGCAATCGCCGTGGGCATCTTCGCCGGCGCCTCTTTCCGCGTGCTCGCCCAGATCCCCGATCTCCGGCGCACCTGGACCCCGGCGACACGCACGCGCGTGCCAGTGGAACCAGGACTATTTAGCAGCCTCGTGGTCACCACGTTCTTTGCCGGGACGATGGCGCTCCTATTGGTGATCGGGCGCGCTTTCGCCTCCGGCGACGGGCCCGGCGGTCTGTCGCTGTTCAGCTACGCGTACCGTATAACCGAACTGCCCATCGCGCTGGTCTACGCCCCGCTCGCCACCGTGTTTCTGCCGCGGATTTCGGCTGCCTACCGCGACGCCATGCGGGGCCAGGTGTCGCGCGAAATCGCGCTCGTACTGCGCTTTTCGCTCCTGCTGGGCACGGCGATGATAGTACCAGTAGTATTTTTCGCACGCGATTTCATAATGCTTATCTTTTCTGCCACGCCGCTGACCTCGCCGCAGATAGACACGCTGACCGCAGTGCTAATCATTGCCATCGCATTCCTGCCGCTGCGCGGGCTCGTCGTGCTGTCGTTGCCGATCCTGTCGGCGACCGAAAATACCAGGCGCCTCGTGCCCATCGCCGCCGCGGCAATCGTCACCATCTTCGCCGTCTGTGCGGTTGCCGCGCCCGCCTGGGGCGTCGCTGGGGCGATGCTGGGCTACGGTGTAGCGCATTTGGTTGCGGCGGGGCTCGTCGTGCTGGTGCTGTACCGCCAGATCGGGGGCGACATCCTTTCGTCAGCGCTGCAAGCTGCCCTACGCTGCGGCGCGGTGCCACTTGCCGTCGCCACTGTGATCTGCTGGGGAGGGGCGCACTGGACCGATGGCGGTGGTGCCGCGCTTGCCACAAGCGCCCTCGCTTTCGCCGTCTTTTCAGCCCTGCTCGTCGTGGCGGACCCCGACGCGCGCGCCCTCGCCCGGCGGATTCTGGGCCGCAAGAGGACCGAAGCATGATTGATCTCGCCGTCATCACTGCCCGCGCCGGATCGAAGCGCTTGCCCGGCAAGAATATTACCGACTTGGGTGGCGTGCCGCTAATTGCCTGGACGATCCGTGCAGCGCTGACCTCGGGCCTCTTCAGGCGGGTGATCGTCTCGACCGAAAACGTTGAGATCGCCACCGCCTCGCAGGCTGCGGGTGCCGAGGTACCGTTTGAACGGCCTGCACATCTAGCCACGTCCGAGGCGCGCTCGGTCGATGTGGTGCGCCACGCACTCGACGCCACCAGCACGCAAGGAAGTTTTGCGCTCTTGCAGCCGACATCGCCTTTCCGCAACGCCCACCATTTGCTTGAGGCTGCCGAGCGCTTTGCCGCTAGCCCAGCCGCTTCGTTGGTGTCGGTAGTAAAGGGTAAGCCACTGACCTGGCAGTTCTCGGTGGACGCAGAAGGACGGATGACCCGCGTCCGCACAGAGGGCGCCCTGGTGCACCGCTGCGAGGACGCTGCCCCACTCCATACGCCCAACGGCGCGATCTACCTCTGCCATGCGGACCGGTTACGCGCCGACGATTCACTGTTCTTCGACGACACGCTGGGCTATGCGATGTCGCAGATTGATAGTCTAGACATAGACGATCCCGAAGACCTCGCCCTAGCGCGTGCCGTAGTCGGCCAAGGCCTAAGAAAGATCGACACATAGAGCAATTCAATGAATGCCCGCTCAAAAAACAACTACGAGGATCGAATTACATCAAAATCCAGCGATACACATCCGCTGGCAGATCTGCGCGAAATTGAACTGAACATTACGGATCACTGCAACCGGTCCTGTGTATTCTGCCCTCATGGTCAGGGTTGGAAGCCGCATGGTCGCATGTCTGTTATGACTGCGCTAAATGTCTCGAAACAACTTACTTCGGCCAAATGGGAGGGCTGGATATATCTCGCGGGGTGGGGCGAGCCGCTGCTGAATCCGAACTTCATCAGGATTCTTGATAATCTGCCGTCAACCTGTCCAGTAAAACTCCTTACTAACGGAGATGTTTTGTACAACAATGAACGGCTAGCGGAGCAGGTGTTTTTGCATCAGTCAATTTCGCTAGTTCAGGTTTCTATTTATGATGGCGATGAGCAGCTTCAGACATACAAATCCGCGTTTAATAAATATCAAAAGGCCTGTGATCTAGAGTTTCGGCGGCTGGAAGAACGGCAGCCAAATTTCACTAATCGTGCAGGAAGCGTTGATATCGGTCGAAAGCCGCGTGACGGATCGTGCTATTATCCATTCTACCGCCTCTTCGTCGATTTTGACGGTGAGGTGATCTTGTGCTGCAACGATTGGGGCAGAACTAAACGCTATGGAAAGGACCTTGCGCGCGCATGGGAGCGTTTGGATCGCATCTATGACGAAAGGCGTAATTTCTCGCCGTGTAACAATTGTTCAGTTAACGGCACCCTGATCGGCAAAGACGCTTTCGATTTACGAAGCGCATCTAGAAATCAGTTGCATCAGTAAAATATCGGATCGAGCAGCTCTGGGTATTTCAATTTCCCAGCATCAATCTCGTAGTTTCTACCGAGGAACTCACTAACAATAGCTTCAGTGAAATCAACATGCTTTGTATATCGAACTTCCAGTTTTTTCGTTTGAGGCACTCTTGGACGCCTTAACAAATCTCCGTTCTTTATTCCTTCGGTGAGCCCAAAGTGGGCCGCAGCTACTGATCTCATTGTAAAATCAAAAGGCGAGTCACCCTCGATATATTTCGGTACACAATGAAAAATCATATCTCCACTATCTAACCCTTTGCTCAACATATGAATGGTTGCACCAACATGTGACGGTTTATCATCAAATAAAGCCCAAAAATTACAAGATGATCCCCTGTAGTAAGGCGAAATACCCATATGAATATTCAAGGCTTGCCTTTCGACTAAGAAATCTATGAGCCAGCCTTTGATATAGCTAGCACCAAAGACGACATAGACATCGGAGTTCAATGCACTGGCAAGTTGCGCTTCGGAAAGTAGGTTTAGATCACCACTTTTTAGGGCTATTGTGCGAACGTTTTTGGAAAGAAAATCAATGTCACCAAAAGCTTTTCTTTCTGCACTAATGACTTTTTCAAAGTAGCCCTTCATCACATCAGACTTCTTATAAAAGTCACTTACTTTCCCAGGAAAAACGGTATTGACTTCAGATACAACAAAAACTTCATCTGCAATCTTCGAAAGGAGGTTAGCGAGATTTAAGTGTCGAGGCTGATTGCTTGTAAATAGCGTTATCTTCATTGTTTCATAGCTTTGAATACGTTTGCGTGATCATCACGAGGAACTTCAAATTTACTCTTAATGTCAGCTCTACTTAAGTTAGATCTAAACCCAATCTGAATGTTCAGATCTGATAAAATTCGAAGAGTGTCATCGTTGTAATCACCACATGGATGAGACATAGAAACTACTTTATTCTTACCTATCAAACCCTCTAGATGCTCTAAGTTTTTTACATATTGATTCATCTGATCATCATAGTTTAACTCGCTCATCTGCGTAGGGTGACTGTAGGAGTGAAGCCCAATCAAGTGACCCTTTGTAGCAATGTCTTTTAAATTATCTTCAGACATCCAAAGGTCTTTTATTACTTCTGCAGAATCAAAAGATCTCGCCTCCATAAGATCTAGCATCAACTTTTCATAACGCGTAACGCCTAACATTTTATCTCGTAGATATCTGAACCATTTATCGTTCTCGGTATAAAACGGACAGATAGATAAGTAGTCGAGCTTCTTGTATTCTTTCTTATGCAGACTTAGTTCATCACTAAAATTCAATTTCACAATGCCGAAAAAGATCTCATAAAAATCATCTACGCTTGAAAAGCAGTTCGTTCTAAAGTGTCTAAATATCTCTAAATAATCTGGTTTCTCAGTAAACACTGATGAGTAGACAAAAAAGAATGCGTTGAGCCTACGCTCGTTTAATATAGGCAACGCGATATCATACTGAGACAACAATGCGTCATCAAAAGACAAGCAAACCTCACTAGGTTCTAATTCGTTGATATTCAGCTTGTGGAGGTATTCACTTGCTCCAATAAGATTATGTTTCTTCCCTAACCAATCCAACATTGCTTCAAACTCATCTCCGCTCAAACTGCCTGGTGCGGGCAAGTGCTTAAAGCCATGGAAGTGATGAAACATAATTGAGTGGGTAGAGCTCACTTCTTCTTCCTACCTTCAGCCTCAGCCAAGCGTTGGATAGATTGTTTAGATTTACCCAACACTATAGGCGCCCACCGTTCAGATAAAATTAAAAGGAATGCTCCAGAGTAAGCGAGTTCTTTTTCTGCAAGGACGAGTAAAACCAGAAGCCGCCATAATGGGAAAAGATAGTTAGATATCCAAAGCCATTCAGTAGCGAAATATCAAATAGACTATCTAATGCAATTTCTTTAGGTACCAGACTCAACGAGTCGTAAGATAATAGAACTTCTTCTACATCTTTTGAAATCGCTGAGTACATCCTTAGTACAAGTTCGATATTACCTTCACTAGGGTAGATTTTTTCATAATGAGTTAAATGAATTGTTGTAGGCAACTCAGACGAAACTAAAAACCAGTGGAATCGTTTTGGAGGACGTTTTTCATGAACAACCCCCAATGAACATTCAAACGGAAGGGTTACGTTATCAGATGGCTTAGGAATAGCAGCCGTGACAATTCTTGATGGTAAATCTCCATCTTTTCGAGTGAATGCAAGCTCACTCTCTTTAGTTTTCACTACTATGCCTTTAGAAAACTCAGAGTCACCATTAACGCAATAAACTCCTCTGGAAAATTTTGGATAAACGATAACATCCGGCACCTCGCCTTTCACGGATGGCAGCGCCATATATGCTGGTTTTGTCGATTCTACAAGATTTGTCTGATGCGAACTGTAGTCAAAATTTGAGTGCGTAACTTGTACTTCGTTAGTTATCTGATCTGTCCACATAACGAGTAAGCGAGTAAAGCCAGAACGTGACTCAAAATGAACTGTTGCCCAACCAATATCTCCGTCCAAGTAGTCTTTTAAATTAGGAAAAATCTCTTCAGCTTCAAACACGAAAGTTTGAAACGGCTCAAGACGAGGAATCTGAAATTCTATTGTTTTCTCGTTGCCGTCTGATTTCGTGACGGTAAACAAACCTATTTGTTTTTCTAACGCGATATGCCCATTGTGAAAGACTGATCGATTTCGCAGATTAGGTGAAGGTCGTAGCGTCCAACAACTCTCACGCCCTTCCGTGATTGCTTTGTCATCCTCTAACTCAATTAAGGAGTGATTTCGTCCATAACTGTGAACCATAGAAACAGAGTTTTCAGTCTCATAGATACCCATAATAGCTGCGTATGGTATCCGTAAATTTTTACTTGAAAATGCTTCAATTTCTACAGAACCTTCCTCGATCTCTAACACTTCAATATTAATGACATTACCTTCTTCGAACTTCAGTTCACGTCTAGCTACAAGAGCACCATCCATCGTGCGAAATGTAGCAACAACCCCTACATCCAAACTATTCTTGAACTTCCAGTAGTTGCTAAAAGAAATCGTAGCCTTTACGCCACAAGGCTTATAAAAGATTGCAGATGAACGAAAAATAGCGCCGAAGTCAGCCGTGTAGTTAGCTTCTTGATTGATTACGCGCGCCATCCTATTGCCCCTTCTTCCTACCTTTACCCAAGACGAAACTAAAACTAACTCATAGCTTTTCTATGACTACAATTTTCTGTGGCTGCCTTACATGTAACGCGTTAAATATATCCCTTTCGTTGGAGTGATTTATTTCAGTCCAACTTCTCATCACATCATCGTCTTGCTTATCCAAGTCAACGGTAATCACAAACTTTTCACAAGAAACCAATCTCGCAGCGTTTTTTTCAGAAACTAACTGCAAGCTCCTTTCACTGATAATGTTCCAACCAGATTCAAGATTATCAGAAATATATTGTTTGCTAGAGGAAGAGTATTTAATAAAAACATCTACATCAAATTCGCTAACCATACTATGTAAGACAAGCTTACCCTTTGGTTTCAACCAGGAAAGCACATTAGTTAAAACTTTCTCAAAGTTATCAAATAAACCCAATACCCCAAGCATAGTGATCACATCGAACTTTTGTTCAACGGACGATTTAACTGTTACGTCCCCTCTAATAAAACGAACATTTGGAAAATCTTTTTCCGCTTTAGAAAGCAACTCCTCTAGATACTCTATCCCTACAACCTCACTACTTTGGAATCTTTGCTTCAAATAAGCTGGAAAGGCACCAGTGGCACAGCCAACGTCAGCAACAGAACCAGAAAAACTGTCTGAGATTTTGTTTGCTACTGCAATGAAAGAATCCTTAACGACCAAGTTTTTTTCATTCAAATAAAAACGATCGTGCGTTCTTATCATCTCTTCTTCCTTTTTTAGTTCAATTATTCGCTGTTAAATTTTCTCCATTTCAGCTTCCAATTTACCATAAGATTTTACCTCGCACTGCCATTTATTTAAGGTCAGTTCTTGGTCAATGAAGCGTAATGGTGTTTTGCTTATTTAGAGCACCTCAATAGTTTCATCTTCGTTACGTTTGTAGTCAGCTACAGCATTCGTTAAATGTATCTCGTCGTTTAAGTAATAATAAGTCTTTTCAATCTGTGCCACGCTAGTGCCACACATCACCAGCCTTAAAAAGAATTTTGGTATGACCAATGCCAACCTGACCCCCTACTTGCCCTCGGACATCGGTCCGCTACAGAACATGGGCGCTGAGGTGCATTACATGGGCTATTACCTCAAGTGGCATCTGCAGGCAGCCTATTACTTTGCCGTCGAGAAGGGCAACTTCCGTATCTCCCCAGAACGTACGGTCGGCACCTATTCGAAGTACACCTCAATCGATGATAAGATCGACGCATGAGGATTCACTACGTCTCAGGAAGCCGTGCCGATTTTGGGCTGATGCATCACTGTCTCTCCACGATTCACGCCTCGAGGCGGCACAATCTGGGCCTCGTGCTGTCGGGCCAACACCTGTCAGCCGCCTATGGCGACACCGCCGCCGAGATTCGCGCCAGCAACCTGCCGGTAGTGCATGAGCTGCCCGTCGAGCTGCACGGAACCGATGGTGCCGAGATGGCCGGCGCGCTGGCCGCCGAACTGGCTGGGCTGACGCGGTTCTGGCAGGATGAACGACCTGACCTGGTGCTACTGCTAGGCGACCGAGGCGAGATGGTGGCCGCTGCCCTCGCGGCAGTGCATCTAGGTATTTTCGTGGCCCATATCCACGGCGGCGAACGCTCGGGCACCCTTGATGAAAGCTTCCGGCACGTGATCTCGAAGCTCGTACATTTCCATTTCCCTGCCACCGAAGAGGCCGCCACGCGGCTCATGCGCATGGGCGAGGCACAGGACGCGATTACTGTGATCGGTGCGCCGGGCCTAGTCGGGCTGACCGAAGACGTTTCTTCCGACCGGTCCTGGCTCGCGGCTCGGTTCGGCCTTTCCGGCCGTACAGCGCTCGTCGTCTTTCACCCAGTGGTGCAGGAGGCGGAGGCCAGCGGCGCACAAGTCCGCATCCTGGTCGAGACGCTGCTGGAAGACAGCTGGCGAGCGCTCGTGTTCCGGCCTAATTCTGATGCTGGCGGACAGGCGATCGACCGCTATCTCGACACCCTGAAGGGACGGGGCGATCTGCATGTCGTCTCGCACATACAGCGTGATGCCTATCTGCGGGCGTTGGCCTCTAGCGATCTTATGATCGGCAATTCGTCGTCAGGGATCATCGAATCGGCCAGTTTCGGAGTGCCTTGCGTCAACCTAGGCTCGCGCCAAGATGACCGGCTGCGTAACGACAATACGATCGACTGCCCGGACATCGCGCCGGACGCAATACGCGCGGCGATCGCAGCGGCGGGCGCCCTCGCCGGGCCCTTCGTGAACCGTTATGGTACGGGCGACACCAACCGTCGCCTGCTGGCGGCGCTTGACGGGCTCGAGCTTCGTCCTGATCGCCTGAAGAAACGCATTACCTACTGAGAATTTGCAATGATGATGATCGCCGTTTCCACCGCCGAATTCATGCTGGTGGCGCTGGCCTGGGGTGGCAGGCTACCGACGCGGCGCCAGCAAGGCGGCCGCCTACAGCAGCCAAAAGCTGAAAGGGCCTTGGTATGATCCGCCTTCTCGACATCGTCCTCGCCCTACTGATGCTAGTCCTAGCCGGACTGCCGATGCTTATCGTGGCTGGGGTCATCTATGCGTATGATGGCTTTCCGATAATCTTCCGACAGACTCGCGTTGGCTGGAACGGGCGACCCTTTACCATCTTCAAGTTCCGCTCGATGCACCTAGCCCCGCCCGACAGCCGAAGCGGCACGGTCGCCGGCACCAGCCGGGACGAGAAGGCGCAGGCGCGCGCGGCCTTCCAGACGACGGAGGTGAACGACCCCCGCATCACGCCGATGGGCTCGGTGATCCGCAAGACCCATCTAGACGAGCTACCGCAGATCTTCAACGTGCTGCGCGGTGACATGTCACTGGTCGGAGTGCGCCCCGACACCCCCGCGCAAGAGGTTGATTATTCTGAAGAGTACTGGCGCCTGCGCCACAGCCTGCGACCGGGAATCACTGGTCTTGCGCAGGTTATGAACACGCCCGAGGGCGGTATGGACGGGCGCCGGCACTGGGAAACCGTCTGGATTGAACGACATTCGCTGCGGCTCTATTTCTCGATCCTATTCAGGACGGTGGTGAAGGTGCTGAAGTCCAACAGCTTCTGATAGGGCTCAGACCTTCTTCAGCAACCGCAGGAGATACACGCCATTCAGAGAGATCAAGAAGCTGGAGGGCCTATGCAGATTGTCCGTCTCCGCGTGCTGGCATTCAAACTTGACACTTCGCTTGGCCACCGCTTTACATCCCGCCATCAGGCGATGGGGCTAATCCCTTCGCACGTGTGAACTGGTCCAAGGCAGCGTAGCTCAGTGGTAGAGCAGGGGAATCATAATCCCTGTGTCGCTGGTTCAATCCCAGCCGCTGCTACCAGTACTTAGCGTGAATAATTAGTGCTCATATTTAGTGCTCGGGGATCCGCTGCGCTACCTACAATATCTTCTACGCTCGACATTATCTCCTAAACCGAACCCAATTCGAGAACCTTTGCATTACGGACTTCAGTGTATGGAAAAGTGTGGCCCCAGGCGAGCGAAGGAATGACGAGTTTGATCCATTACGCCCAACACCAATTGACGCGACAATAACCACCCCCATGGTTGTCCCCGCCAAAACTGAGACCACCAAAATAATGAACGGCACAGGATTAGTAGGAACCAATGACGCAGCCGGGCGGTCAAAGACCTCGGCGGCGAAGGGTGCCGCCGAATTTGCCATCATCCTTACCCTTTCTTGTTCACTTAGAACCGCGGTAATTGCTTCACGATGCTCTGCAACCCTTACTGTAACCAACAATTCCGATAGGTAAGTGATGTACAGAGAGCTGCGAGACAGACTTCTTTGCCGCAAAGACATATCGACAGTTTGATCCAAGGCTGTAAGAAAATTTACAGCGAAATTTGGATCAACGTGCTTGAAACTAATTGTAACAATGGCCGACCCGGGGCTCTGAGTGGCTACAACCGACTCTTTGATATAATCGTGCAGGCGAGCGCCATTCGGCGGCTGCCAATCATAAACGGGTATTCCGAATAGACTGTAAAAGCTATTAGTCAGCCGACCTAATATACCACGCTCAGGCTCCTGCCAGAGCCCTGTGGACTCGTCTAACTCACTAACAAAGATGACTTTCATCATTTCCTGGTTGGTGCTGAGCCTCTCCGCGGTTTCTCTCAACAGCAACCCTTCAACATATAATTGGAATGGAGAGATCGTTTCAGCGTTTGGAATATTAAATCCAGCTAGCGCCGCCACATTACCAAGTTGACCAAGGCCGCTGCCCGCAGCCATGTCGTTAGCCGAAGAATTCGCAGGAGTAACCGTGAGTTCGGCAGTGTATCTATAGGTTGCCAAGTTTAAATATGTAATCGCACATAGGACGGCGATTATAATACAACCCACAACGACTGCGCGGCCGCGCCAAAGCGCTACAAACACATCGGCTAATTCGATCTCGTGCTCACTTCTTTTTGTTAAGTCCTGTTCTGAAATCAAATTGGACATAACCGCCTATCTTCCAATAACCACTATCGACGCTGCCGATATCGCAAGTTGTGACACTATTTGCGTTGCATCACGCAGAAACACATTGAGTTGGAACGGCGTTAAATCGCGCGGCACTATGATGGTTGAACCTGGCGGAATGAGATCAAGGTCACCCTCGGATAACCAACTTACTTGGGTAGGCTGCGCGCTACCGTCGGGTAGGATTACAAAAATATTACCATCATCAGAAGCCGACGAGAGGCCTCCAGCTAAATTAATGTAATCCGAAATATCTTGATTAGGTTGGTGCAGGAACGCACCTGGACTTAAAACTTCACCACGGACCGACACTGTTTGCGGGCGGCGCGGAATGAATAACCTGTCATCAGGCGCAACCACGATATCTAATTCGGGGTTGGCTCTTAGCAAGGCAGTATTAACTGATACTGACATGCGGCCGTTTGTGGGTGCGGAGCGCAACTGGTCTGGCAACGCAGAAAGAAATAACAGTGCTTCTGGTGCCATCTCAGCTGGCGAAACTGCTAATTGAGCCAACTGACCTTCCAATGCCGCAGCCTGTCGGAAATTCTCAGTCCGTTCTTCCAACGCTATGCCACTTCTCGTGAAAATTGCACCGTAGGGATAAGCCGCGTCAGTAAACCCACCCGCCCTTTGGATGACCGACGACAGTCTTTCGCCACGGACCACATCGAATATTCCCGGGAAGCGGACCTCACCCCCCAAGGTGATACTACCATTCAAATTATCGGAGAAAATTGGCCGCAAACGGATCACGTCCAACGGGCTAACACCGATACGCCCAAAATCGCTGATCTGGCCCTGATAGATGCTACGAGTTGTCTGGGCAGCGCCCGAGATATTGTCAATCTCAGTTGAAGCGACCTCGACCGAGGACAAATCTGCGGTTCGCTGCAGCCCCCCCGCGGTCTGAATCAAATTTTCAAGGCTCGAGCCCTGCGCACCCAAATACACTCCCGGACTACGAACCTCACCCACAACCCACACAAGATTATCTTGGGCAAGCCTTTGCAACGCCTCAGGAAGAACATCTAGCTCTGTCGCAAGATTTTCAACAGTGTCTTTTGCAAGCAACATCCGCAGCCCCGCCGAAGACAGGTTAAGGTCAATTGCAAGAGACTCAATTGAAGATTCTATGAGTGATCTGCGCGCAACCTCCTCAGACACACCAAGCTCTCTCGCAAGATTTTCGACTGAAATCTCTGAAGTAGTCACCTGACCATCTGGTCCGGGCTCAACTATGCTAAACCGGGCACCCGAAGTTTCCGGGATTTCCATTAATGATGACTGCTGTTGCTGCGTTAACTGCCCTTGCTGCGTTAACTGCCCTTGCTGCTCTAAGAGC
>Ga0315338_1003653_pt1 | contig 13166 bp, 12 predicted proteins | sample ASW8metaG_FD_204518 | JGI IMG/M metagenome (GOLD analysis project Ga0315338, IMG submission 204518) | Ammonia-oxidizing marine archaeal communities from Monterey Bay, California, United States - ASW #8 | ecosystem: Environmental > Aquatic > Marine > Coastal | place: USA: California | collected... | reverse complement strand
CGTCTTCGGCGCTTTCGGCCGCGCAAGCTGTCTGCTGGGCATCGCGCTGCTTTTTTCGCTCGCGCCAAATGATAGCGGCCTCTGGACCGGCGTGATCTTTCTTATTCTATGGACGCTGTACGCCTTCGTCAGCGGTATCGTCGCAGTGCCGTACAACGATATCGTCGCGCGCGCCATCGCACCGGAGGTGCGTAGCCGCCTGCTCGCCTGGCGGTTCTTCGGCGGCGGCGTTTTGGCGCTCGGCATTGCCGCGATCGTCCACCAACTGCTATCCGAAGGCGTCGTTCTCAGCGCATACGCTTGGATATTCGCGCTCGCGGCCGCACTTATGTATTTGTCCTCGGTCTGCTTCGTCTCCGCCGGCGAACCGCCCGCGCCTCCGCCCGCTCTCGAAGATATGGGCTCGCGTGATTTCGCCGCGTTCCTTCGCGGGGGATTCGACACCCTTCGGTCGGACAAACGGTTTCGCATCTTCCTCTATACCCAATGGCTGGCCGGCGCGACATTGATGGCGCTGCCGTTCTACGTCGTAACCGCCACATCGGCCGGGCTGGGCCTCGCGGACGTCGGCATCCTACTGGGCGCACAGACAGCGGGGTCGCTATCCTCGAACGCGCTTTGGGGCCTTGTCGGGGACAGCTACGGCAAGCTGCGGCTCCTGCAATGCGTCGGCATTTTGCGGGTTGCCGTGCCACTCGGGATGCTCGTGATAATGATGGGCAATCCGGCGACCCACTTGGCACTCCTTTGGTCCTGCGCTGCGTTATTCTTTGCGGTCGGCGCACTGGTAAACGGCATGACGATTGGCTATCTCGGATATCTCATGGAAATTTCGCCAGACGCGCGCCGCCCGGCCTATTCTGCATACTTCAATACGCTCGCATCGCCTGCCGCGCTGCTCCCCCTCGTCGGCGCCGCTATTGCGGATTCCATCTCTTTGGCTGTGGTTTTCGTCACCACCGTAGTCGCGGCGATATTTCAGATTTACCTCTTTTTACGCCTTGAGCGGTGGGACGCCAGCTGAATAATGCGCCAATTTTCGGTCGGCGGCGCAAGACTTCATGCCGGACGTGATATAACCAGACAACCACAATGATCTAGGGAGGAAATCAGCCATGGCCGTCGTCGAAAATGCCGTCAAGAAGCGCCTGCAATCCGGACAAATTTGCGCCAGCTTCAATCTCAGCCGCTTGCGCACGGTCGAGGTACCGCAAATCGCCAAGGCCTGCGGCTTCCATTGGCTGTTCATCGATCTGGAGCATTCAACGATGGATTTGGATACCGCCGGCCAGATCTGCGCCGCCTCCCTGCCGGTTGGCATCTCACCGATCGTACGGGTGCCGGAAGGCGACACCAACCGTGCCGCGCGGATCCTCGACGCCGGGGCGCAGGGCATCATCTTCCCGCACGTGCAGAACGCCGAGGAGGCGCGCGCCTTCAATTCGGCATGCCGCTTCCCGCCACTTGGGGTACGGTCCATGACCTATGGCGGGCCGCAGCTCGAGTACGAGTCCGTGCCACCGAAAGAAGCGACCGAGGGTGGAAATCAGGAAACACTCGTCGTGATGATGATCGAGACACCGGAAGCGGTCGAAAATGCTGGCGAGATCGCCGCCGTCGACGGTGTCGACGTGCTGCTGGTCGGTGGATCCGACCTGTCGACGACGATGGGCATTCCCGGCGAATCCACCAACCCCGAATTCCTCGCCGCCATCGACAAGGTTATCGCCGCCGCTCACGGCGCCGGTAAGTTTGCCGGCCTCGGCGGCGTCTATGACGAAAAAATCCTGCCGGACTTCGCCGCCCGCGGCATGCGCTTCTTCCTCGGCGGCGCGGACATGTCCTTTATCCTCGCCGGCGGCAAATCGCGCGGCGCGTTCTTCAACAGCCTGAAGGTCTGAGGAAACATGTGATGAGCTATGAAGGCCTGCTCTACGCGGTCCAGGACGGAATCGCGACGATCACCTTGAACCGCCCGGAAGCGATGAACGCGCTGACACCGCAAATGGAGGCCGATCTGCACCGCGCCTTCGACGATGCCGACGCCGACCGCGATGTCCGCGTGATCATCCTGACCGGTGCCGGTGCCGCGTTTAGTTCGGGCTACGATCAGGGCGGTGGCGAGACGGGGCAAAAGAAGACCGACCCCACGGGCCGCACCATCGCCGAGTATCTGGAGCTCTGGCAGCGGGGCGATGCCAAGAACGCCGAGAAATGGGGCCATATGTGGAAGCTCGGCAAGCCGATCATCGCCGCCGTCAATGGCTGGGCGATGGGCGGCGGTTTCTGGTATCAACTCGCCGCCGACATCACCATCGCGTCGGACAAGGCGGTCTTCGCGCAGCCGGAAGTGCGTCACGTTTCGAACACGACCTATCTATTCACAGCACTGTGCGGTTGGAAGAACGCCAACCGCTGGGCCCTGACCGGTGACCATTTCGACGCCGAAGAAGCCTACCGCATCGGCATGGTGAACGAGGTCGTGCCGCATGATGAATTGATGGACAAGGCGCGGGAACTGGCCGCCCGCATCGCGCTGGTGCCGGAGCCCGCGGTGCGGCTCAACAAGGCGATCGCCATGCAGGGCTTGCAGGCCTCCGGCGTCAATGCCGCGCTGGCACTGGAAGGCACCTTCGGCGCCCTCGCCCACGCGTCGCACACCGAATACCGCGAGGAATTGTTCGAGAAGCAGCGCACCGAGGGCGTCCGCGCTTATCTACAGATGCGCGACGGGCCCTTCCAGCCGGAACCGATGGGGCCGCGATCCGAGAAGGGCCGCGCCGCGAAAAAGAACTAACCGATCATCTCGTCGAATCGTTCCTTCGCGTCGAGCATTTCGTTTAGCAAGTCGTAGACCGTCTCCTTCACCGAGATTTCTTCGATCATGTCGCCGACCACTTGCCCAACGGGATAGGTCAGGAAGTCCTTTGCGCGCACGCGCTCGACCCGCGTGCGGCCTTCCTGCCACCACAAATAATTCTGCGCCGGCGCCGGCAGGGTCTTCGGCGCGCCCGGCGCGTCATAGGCGCGCGAGAAGGCGTTGTTCAGAGTGCGGCATGGTTTGCCGGTGACCGTGGTTGTCAGGATGGAATCGCTGGCCTCGGCCTCGAACATCTTCGCCTTGATCTCCGGCGTTACCTCGCTTTGCACTGTCTTGAGCCACAAGGAGCCAGCCCAAATCCCCTCGCAGCCGAGCACCAGCGCCGCCGCCATCTGGCGGCCACGGCCGACGCCACCCGCCCCCAACACCGGCATCGGCGCCACCGCATCGACAATGCTGGGCCACAGCACCATTGAAGACACGTCGCCGGTATGGCCGCCAGCCTCGGTTCCGACGGCGACGACGAAATCGCAGCCGACATCGCGATGTTTGATAGCGTGACGCGGCTTGCCCGCCAGCGCGCCGACCTTAATGCCCTTGGCGTGCGCCTCCTCAACCAGGCTCTTCGGCGGCGAGCCCAGCGCATTTACGATCAGTTTGATCGGATGCTTCATGCAGGCCTCGACCATCTCCAGGCTCTCGCGCGGCGTGAAGTTCATCCCCTTGACGATCTCGCGCTTGAGTTCGGCTGCCTCGTCTTCCGGCAGTTCCGGGATGCCTGCCTTGTCGAGCATGTCGCGCACGAATTGGACATGCTCCTTCGGCAGCAACGCGTCCGGGTCGTATTTCATAGCGCTGACATCGTCAATTTTCTGCGGCATCAGCACGTCGATACCGTACGGCTTACCGTCGATATGGTCGTCGATCCAGTTGAGATCGGCTTCGACCTGATCGGGGCTCATGCGGGCCATGCCCAACACGCCCATCCCGCCGGCCTTGGAGACCTCGACAACCACGTCGCGGCAATGGGAAAAGGCAAAAATCGGCACGTCGATACCGAACATATCGCACATAAGGCTTTTCATTCGAAACTCCTGAAAGAGATAATCTCGCGGCCGGAAAATAGACAAACGATCCGGAAATGGAAACGCTCCGGGTTTCGAAGCCAGCGCTGATCGGCTATCCCTGAGGCGTGGCAAAGGAAGCAGAGAAAATCCAACGATTTGTATTGCGCCGTCGTGCGCCTCGTCGCGTAAGGCGCGCATGGGTGTCCATCGCAACGCGGGCCTGGCCGCTGGCGCAACTATGGTATCGCGCCTGGGGCTTGCGCCTCGACGGCAGGCCGGACGACCCTGTCTGGTACTTCGCCTACGGCGCCAACATGCATGACAGCGCTTTTCTGGAGCGCCGCCGCATGCGGCCGACGGAGTGGCGTGTCGGACGACTGCCCGGCTATCGGCTGCGCTTCAATCTAGGCGGGTTCCCGAAAGGCCGCGCCGCCCCCGCCAATATTCAGGCCGCGCCGGACGAAGAAGTCTGGGGTGTCCTCCACCGTATCACGCTACGCGAATTGGTCCGGCTCAATGTCACCGAAGGCGTCCCCGGCCCGCGTTATCAGCCCGTCGACCTGCCTGTCGAGGATGAAGATTGCAACACGGTCACCGCTGTCTCCTATGTCGCAGACGGCAATCCAAGCGACGGCAACCCGTCACTGCGTTACATCACGCTGCTCCGCGACGGCGCCCGCGATCACGGGCTGCCGGAACATTGGATCGCACATCTGGACGGCGTAAAACACGCCGAGTGAGGATGGGCGGTCAGGTGAAGAAAACGCGCTCGACGGTCCAATAGGTGCCAATTACCGCTATCGCGGCGGAACCGGGGTAGACGATCCGCGCGCGGTACCAGGGCCGGTCGCGGAACCATAAGCCGGTCACCAACCAAGCGATTGCGATAGTCGAAAGTTGGCCGAACTCCACGCCGACATTGAAGGCGATCAGGCCAGTCAGAAAATCGTCGCGCGGCAGCCCGATCTCCTGTAGGACGCCGGCGAAGCCAAGTCCGTGCAACAGGCCGAAACCGAACACGACAAAAGGCCGCCACAGGGTCAGCTTCGGCGTCAAGATATTCTCCACAGCGACATAGACGATTGAAATCGCGATCAACGGTTCGACGATGGATGGTGAGATCGTCACAACGCCGTACAGACCGAGCGCCAATGTGGCCGTATGCGCCACGGTAAAGGCGGTGACCTGAACCAGCAGCGGGCGCATGCGTGTACTGAGCAGGTAAAGGCCCAGCACGAAGAGGATGTGATCAAGGCCGAACGGCAGGATATGCGTGAAGCCAAGCACGATGTAGTCGGTTGCGGTCTCGAAGACCGTTTTGGGGATCATACCGGCGAGCGGGATCGGGTCGCTCGATTTGCCGTCCTTCAGCCAGGCCGTGGTCATTTCGTCGGTCGCAGCGTGCTTCAAACGCAGGATACTCGACCCAAACGCCTTGTCGTAATGCCAAGCAAACGTCGTCGCCCCTTCGGGTATCGTGCCGCCCAACCGGATCACCGAAATCCGCGCCAACCCGGTATCGCCGGTCGGCGGCAGGATCAGCGCCTCAACGCGTGGTTGAACGCGCTTGCCATCGAATCGCACCGCAATTCCCGAGAGCCAGCGTCCGGAAAACGCCATAAACCGCGCTTTCAATGCCTCGGCGTCGAGCGCCCGCAACGCCTTGTACCGGTCCGCGCGCGGTGACTGGTCGGTATCTTCGTGTGCCGCGCCGATTCCCACGATCAGCGCCTCAATATTCGTTTTGACCTCAATCCGGTAAGCACCTTCATCATCGAACGACACGGTTGCCGTCGCCGGGAAAATCTTGTGCGCCGCCGCATTATTCGGCTGCCAGACAACCGCAACGAAGAGCGCCAGCAGCGCGATCAATCGTAGGCTCATGAAACTGTTTACCGTTTGTCGCAACGGGAATAACGTTCTGTCCCAGTACGGGCTCACACAGGCGTAAATATCGGTATGCGACATCTCCGTAAAGTCATGATTCCGGCAGTCCTGCTGCTCTCTTGTTTGATCTTGCCGCAGGCGGAAGCACATGAATTCTGGCTCGAACCGGAAAACTACGCGCCGCCGCCGGATAAGAAAATCGCGATCAGCCACAATTACGGGCAATACTTTAAGGGTGACGGCCTGCCTTTCGTCACCGAATGGCATCCCCGCTACATTGTCCTGGATGATGGTCGCGAGCGTAAGGTCCGCGGTTTCGACGGCGATCTACCTGCCATCCAAATCAAGTTCGACACACCCGGTCTAAAAGTCTTCGGTTATTTCGGCGCGTTCGAGCCGCAGGGCTTCGACACGCTGGCGGAATTCGAGAAATACGCGCATAAGCTCGGCTACGACCAGATAGTCGGCCGGCACCGGGCGCAGGGTAAGCCGGACACGGATATTGTCGAAAGCTACGCGCGCAATGCGAAGCTCTTGCTCGGGGTCGGCGACGGGGCCGGCGCAGATCGAGTCTTGGGCCTGACATTCGAACTCGTCGCTGAACGCAATCCCTACACCTTGGCACCAGGCGCCACACTGCCGGTGCGCCTGCTATTGCGCGGCAAACCCGCTGCCGGCTTCAAGATCACAACATTCAACCGAGCCGATCCGAAGAACCCGGTTACGGCCGTAACGGATGCGGATGGAGGGGCCCAGATCGCTTTGCCGGCGCGCGGGGCCTATCTGCTGAATGCCATACACATGTTCGAGCCGGCACCCGGCTCCAAGGCCCATTGGGAAAGCCTGTGGGCATCCCTGACCTTCGCGGTGCGGTGAACGGAGCGGCATGGGGTTATGAGAGGCGCGATACCGCCCCGCGACGACTGCGTCCTGCGCTACGTGCTGGATCGATGGGCCGCTAAGAAACCGGATCAAAAATTTGTCGTCTTCGAGGATGACGAGGCCTGGACCTTTGCCGAGATGCGCGATCGCACGCGCCGTCTCGGGGCGGCCCTACAAGCGATAGGTGTCGGTGAAGGCGATCATGTCGTCATCTGGCTGCCGAACGGCAAGGAGTGCTTGGAAGCCTATTTCGCGCTTGGCTATATCGGAGCGGTGTTCGTCCCTGTGAATGTCGCTTATCGCGGTGACCTTTTGGCGCATGTCATCGACAATGCCGGCGCAAAGCTCGCGCTCGTGCATCCCGACCTGGCCCCGCGCCTCGAAGAGATCAACACTGCGACCTTGGAGACAATCGTAACGACGGGTACGGAAACAGTGAAGGTGATAGGGCTCAGTGCCCTCACTTATACCGAAATGCTCGGCAAAGCCGGCGGACTCCAAGAACTCAGCCGCACGATCGAACCCTGGGACACCCAGGCAATCATATACACCTCCGGTACAACCGGACCGTCGAAGGGCGTGATGTCCTCCTACCTGCACAATTATGCCGGCATGAACGGCGATGTTTGGACCTGCGTCGGCGACAACGACCGCTACATGATCAACATGCCGCTGTTCCATATCGGCGGCTGTTTCATCCTCTATTCGATGCTGTGCCGTGGCGCGTCGATCGCCATGACGACCGGGTTCCGTACCGAAACGTTCTGGGAGACGGTCCATCGCACGCAAAGCACCGTCGTTTTTCTGCTCGGTGTCATGGCGTCGTTTCTATTGAAAGCGGCGCCACGTGACGCGGACCGCGATCATCCGATGAGAACCATGATGGTCGTTCCGTTCAATGAGGAAGCGACACAGTTGGCCGACCGTTTCGGCGTTATCGTACACACCATTTTCAACATGACCGAAGTATCCTGCCCAATCTTCTCGCCACCGAACCCGACCGAAGCGGGCTATTGCGGCAAGGCGCGCACCGGTGTGGCGCTGCGGGTCGTCGACGAGAACGATATCGAGGTGCCGCCGGGCACCACAGGCGAACTGATTGTGCGCACGGACCAGCCCTGGGCGATGAACCATGGTTATTACAAGAACGCGGAGGCGACGGCCGAGGCCTGGCGCAACGGCTGGTTCCACACCGGTGACGCTTTCCGCATGAACGATGAAGGCGAGTTTTTCTACGTCGATCGGATCAAGGACGCGATCCGGCGGCGCGGGGAAAACATTTCTTCGGTCGAGGTCGAATCCCAGGTCAACGAACACCCCGCGATACAGGAATGCGCCGCAATCGCGGTGCCGAGCGAGTTTGGCGAGGACGAGGTAATGATTGTCCTCGCACCCAAGCCCGGCCTGTCCCTCAACCCTGTGGAATTGATCGAATTTCTCCGGCCCCGCATGGCCCACTTCATGGTGCCGCGCTACATCCGCATCATGGACGAGTTGCCGAAGACGCCGACGACGAAAATTCAGAAAGGCCCGTTACGCGCCGACGGGATCACCGAAGATACGTGGGACCGGGAGGCAGCGGGCATTAAGGTGAAAGCTGAACGGCTGGGTTGAGCGGCGAATTTCGATTCCCGCTGCCGTAAGAGCGCCTTACGACATCACGTCGCGCGACGATTGTGGCGCGTCAGCAGCCGGATCGGCGGCAATACCAATGCCATACGCAATACCCAGTTTGCCCATGAAGGTTGCAAGGTTCTTGGAATCGACATTCAAGGCGACGAGACTGACCTCAACCTCGTTCCAAATCTTCAAGAACCGGGCCAACAGCTTGTTGCGGTCCGGCTGGTTGCTGAGGTCGCGCAGTAAGGTCGCCGACACTTCTACATATGCGCCTTTCAAGCGGCGGGACTTGGAGATAGACGTTGAGAAATTCATCAACCAAACGGGAATACCGTCCTTGAGAAGCTGATAAACCTGCCGGGCGCCTTTCGAGCGGCTTGACGACATATCGACCCCATGCGGCCGAAAACCGACCTTGCGACCTGCGTCGGCCATCTCGGCCGCTATTCGACCTGCCTCACCGGTCTCCAATGTCGTGAGCGCTATATCGACGATGACGGGTGTCGACGAGTCGAGGTGCGACGCATTCTCTGCAGCGGTTACGACAATCGCGCGATCATGTTTACCGCATAACGCCGGATGATCCGCCATGACGATCAACTGATCCGCGACCACGGCCTCATCACCGAAAATCAGCGCACCATGTGCTAAACACAATGTGACGTCTCCGTCCGCGATGCGGCGGACGTCGCGCGACTCTACCGTTACATCGCCGCGCTCGATCGCGGTTTCGATCAAACCGATCGCCTGCTCGATCTCCGCGGAAACCTCACTCAATTTCTCAGCGCCGAAGGGCGCACCGTTGCGGACCGTCTGATAAAACTTATGCGCTGCGTGCGACAAAAGTCCCCGCAGGCCTTCCGTATCGATATCTTCCACCGCATCCAGCCCGACGTTTTCAAATCGTGCGCCCAGATCCGATTCCGATACGCCAAGCTTCTCAGTTGCGTCTGCAACCAAAGCAACCATTTCGGATGCTTCCTGCTCGACCGGACTGAGGATTCCGTAGCTCGTCGCGTCCAAGCGGCCAACTTGACCGTCGATAGCGGCCTCGGTCAACGCACCCTCGATACTCGCGCGAACTTCTTCGATTCCTTCGTCGCCCAACTTCGATTTCAATTCGGCATCGCGGAGCGCATCAAAGTCCAGCATGACCATTTGCATCGCCGGCGCATCGGGAAGTCCGAGCCGTTCGGCAACGGCATTGAGGAAGTTTTCCTTGGCAAGCGGTTCTTGAATTGAAGTCTGTCCGGCCGCGGCCGCGAATAGGACCCAGAACTTGTCCGGCCCGGCCGGTTGAATGGTAATGTCGAAGACCGTCTCCTCGGCCCCGCCGCTCCAGACCCGGAGACCGGGCAACTCGATCTCAGAAGTGATCGACGCTGTTTTCAGCGCATCCCCGATAACGGATTTATCTTCATCAGCGAAGATCGAAAACAAGGGCCGGGCATCGACATGCGCCCCATCCACGCCGGCAATACTGGTATCTCCCGACGCCGCGGAAAGTCGTCCTTCACGGTCAGTCAGAAACGAAAACGAATGCGCCATGCCTTAGCCCCGTCGATTGGTACCAATTCAGCTGCGAAGCCCGAATGCCCTGGAGTTCAGTTTCCAGCGCCATGGTTAATATGGCGTTACCGATAGACACGGACGGTTGCGCAGCTTAGGGGTCTTATTAACCTTGAATTCAGCGCCAGATCATCCCCAAATGGGGTATGTATCCTGGAAAATCACGCCCTTGTCCGCCGTTTGGGTATCGAACAACTGGAAAATTTTATCCGCCTGCCCCGTCAACCAGCAACGGCTGCGCTAATCCTTGCGTCCGATCGCCCGATCGGCTTTCAGCGCATCAATTTCGCTGCCCAGGAATCCCCATGCGGCTAGCGCTGTTTCCGTTTGACCCCCAAAGTCCGGTGGGGCCCCCTTTACGCTCGACGGTGTGCGGCTGAAACGTGGCGCCGGGCCAGGCTGAACGATGCCCTCGACTTCGACAAAACTGCCGCGCGCCTTGTTGTGCGGATGATCGGGCGCTTCCCTGAAGCTTAGAACCGGCGCGAAACAGATGTCCGTACCCTCCATAATCTCGCACCACTCGTCGCGAGTCTTTTCTTTGAATTTGGCATCAAAGGTTTCAATGATCTTTGGCCACCCTTCGGGTTCGAGCTGATCCGGCATATTCGCGGGATTCAATCCCAGCGTTTCGAGCAAAATAGAATAGAACTTCGCCTCAACCGCGCCGATCGAGATATGTTTTCCGTCCTTGGTTTCGTAGCACCGCCAGAACGGCGCCCCGCCATCGAGCGGGTTGCTTTCGCGCTCATCGATCCAGTGACCCGAAGACGCCAATCCAAAACACGCCATCGCCAGATAGGCCGATCCTTCGGTCATCGCGACATCGACGACCTGCCCTTTGCCGGAATTACGCGCTTCCAAAATGCCGGCGAGCAAACCCATGACGAGAAACATCGCACCACCGCCCATATCGCCGATCACATTAAGCGGCGGCACCGGGCGTTCCCGTGTCCCGATAGCGTGCAGAACGCCGGAAAGCGAGATGTAGTTGATGTCGTGCCCGGCGACATGGGATAGCGGCCCTTCTTGCCCCCAACCGGTCATGCGGCCGTAAATCAGTTTGGGGTTACGGGCCATGCATTCGTCGGGGCCGAGGCCAAGCCGCTCCATCACGCCCGGCCGCATCGGATCGACCAGCGCATCGGCACGCTCAATCAGCCGCAGAACCGTCTCGACACCTTTCGGATGCTTGAGGTCGACTGCAATCGACGGGCGGCCGCGGCGGCGGATATCCGCCTTCGCGCCGGCATACTCGAAGCCAAGGCCGGTCGGTTCCGTTCGGTCGATCCGCACGACGTCCGCGCCCATATCGGCCAGAAGCGAACAGCACAGCGGCGACGGCCCGATTCCGGCGATCTCGACGATCCTGTACCCGGCGAGCGGGCCGCCTTGACCTGTCCTTTGTTCCGCCATCGCGGGGCTAGCGGTTCGCGCCGATTAAGAGGTCCACGCTCTGGCCTGCCGCCGCGCGCGCCCATGTGTCGAGCGTTTCGCCGGAGGCGCTGCTGATGGGATGGTCGATAACGACAAATGGATACCCATCCGCACCCAACACGCGCGCCATCAATTTGGCGGCACTGACAAATTTTGTCGTCATGATGCCGATCGAAGGCTTGCCGATCCTCTCGCCGATCACTGCGTCATGCAAACTGCACGACGAGCAACTGCCTCAATCGCCTATGCCGGCAATGACCGCATCCCAGCCTTCCGCCTCCTCGACCAGATACGCGTCGGCCGGAGCGCTGTAGTTCGACTTCGTGCGACGAACAACCTCGGCGACGCCAAATTCATCCTTCAGCGCATTTTCGAACGAATCGAAGAACGGGATCGTGTTCCTCTTGCCGTTCGAGATAATGCCTACGGTAGCGCCCTGCAGCGCCGAGAGCCGGGATGCGAGGGCAAATCCGCTCGCATCAGCCTCATGGGTCGGGTCGAGTATTTCCATGCTGTTTCCTCTCCTTATCGTTCAAATCAATTCGCGGGCGGTTCGCAGTCGAGGCAAGCGCCGATCGCGACCGTAACGGCTTTACTCTTGTGGCCCAGCCAGGGCGGGATCACCGCGCCAAACCCACCGGCCGGTCCGCCTGCGGCGATAATCAACAGATGTTCGGGATCGGGCAGTGCCGGATACTCCTGATCGCCGCGTTTGCCGACGACGGCGCCTTTACCGACATCGGCCCACTCGCGGCGATGGATACGTGCGTTCTCGAAGACGTATTGCTGAATGTCCCGGCGCGACCACCCGGCTTCGTCAAAATGCGTGCGAAGCTGTGGCGGGATGACGATCGCGTAATTGCCGGGATAGATCGAATAATGGCGCATGTTCGCCTTTATCTCGGCACAGAAAGTATCAAGAATTTCCTCCGGCTTCGTCGTCCACTCGTTCATCAATTGCCGCGGCGCGCCGGCCGCCATCACGGTCACCGCCGAAGCGTCCTTCGGTATACCGCGGTCCTCGGCAAGCGACGGCCACGGCGCCGTCTCTTCGTCCTCGGATATGCAATAGCTGAGCTTACCGGGATGGCCCAAAGTTGAGCGGTCAATTTGACCGGGGCGTACATCGAGCAGATTGCCCAGGATCAGACGGATCGCCCTACCGATAACCGTCGTGCCACGGTCGCTCGAACCCAGCACGTTGAACGTGCCGTCCAAACCGAGTTCCTGGCGGATCGCGCCGTTGATAACGACCAGGACCGCACACCCACCGGTGCTGGCCGTCGCGCCGTGCACCAGAAACGGTTCTTCCAGCATCGCTGTAAATGCCGCGATGACAACCGGGAAATGCATCGGTAGGCAGCCGGCCATGATTGCGTTGACGGCAAGTTTCTCGGCGGTAATCGCGCGCTCGCGGACCGGTTCGATACCGATCAGATGGTCCGCCGGCATCATTGCCCAGTCCAGGCAGGCCTGAACGGCCTCAGGCGTCGGCGGTACCACGGGCAGCCCGTCGGTCCATTGCCGGCTGTGATAAAATTCTTGCGCGGCGAGAACGTCTTCAACTTCGTAGCGTTTCGATATGAGCGTCATTTTCCCGATCTCCAGTGCCGTACCGTCCGGATGATAATGCCCAATGCCGGACAGAGGAAATTCCGGCATCGTCGGCCGCTCCAATTCATCCGGAGCGAACATTTCACGTCGAGTATTCGCGGGAATCTTGATTAATACAATAATTATCGGATACGTTATTTTAATGCGTTTATTGCATTAATAGAAAGCCATGATGAAATGTCGTCAACCGCCCGGACGGATACCGGATTTTCTATCGATCTCAGCACCCGCCATCTGAGGGCGCTCTTGGCCGTCGCGCGCTACCGAAA
>Ga0315338_1003652_pt1 | contig 13170 bp, 13 predicted proteins | sample ASW8metaG_FD_204518 | JGI IMG/M metagenome (GOLD analysis project Ga0315338, IMG submission 204518) | Ammonia-oxidizing marine archaeal communities from Monterey Bay, California, United States - ASW #8 | ecosystem: Environmental > Aquatic > Marine > Coastal | place: USA: California | collected... | reverse complement strand
ACACGCCAGCGCCTGGACGGCGGCGGGCGGCGGGTTCTGGGCGGCGCGCGCGGCGCTCGCCTCGGGCGCTCATGCCGACGTCATACACTACATGTCGCGCGCCGCCGAGCATCCACTCACCTTCTACGGGATGGTGGCGGCGCGGTTGCTGGGCCATGCGATCGACGCGGGCTGGGCTGAGCCGCCGCTCACGGAGCGGACCGCCCAGCGGCTCAAGGCGATGCCGGCGCTGTGCCGGGCTATCGCACTGACCGAGGCCGGAGAGTACCGCCGCGCCGACCGCGAGTTCAGGGCCGTCGCGGCGGGTGCCGCGCCGGCGCTGGCCGAGGACGTTCTGGTCGCCGCCGGTCGGCTCCATCTGGCGCCGACCTCGATCCGTTTGAGCAAACTGGCGCCGTTCTCGGAGGCGCCGCTGGCGCGCCTCGCTGCCTTCCCCCTGCCGCCCTGGCGGCCAGAGGGTGGCTTCGAACTGGACCGCGCCCTGATCTACGCCTTCATGCGTCAGGAATCGGAGTTCAGAACCGACGCTAAGAGCCCGGCCGGCGCGCGCGGTCTGATGCAACTGATGCCGCGCACCGCGAGCTATGTCGCCGGTGATCGCAGCCTGCGCCGGGACCAACGCGATCGTCTGTACGAGCCGGCTCTCAACATCGCCCTGGGCCAGAGGTACCTTCAATGGCTGAACCGTGATCCCGACGTTGGCGGCGATCTGATGCGGCTGGCGGCGGCCTATAATGGCGGTCCCGGCAATCTCAGGAAGTGGCTGCGCCAGATCGATCACGGCGGCGATTCGCTCCTGTTCATCGAGAGCATCCCGGCGCCGGAGACGCGCAATTTTGTCGAACGCGTGCTGGCCAATCTGTGGATCTACCGCATGCGGCTTGGCCAGGAGACGCCGTCGCTGGACCAAGTTGCCGTCGGCTCCTGGCCGCGCTATGTAGCGCTCGACCCGGCGTCGGCGACCACGGTGCCGGTGCGGCTCATAGTCGAATAGTTTCGCGAGGGATGGTGCCGTGGCAGGAATTGACGAGTCCCGACCCTTTATTGCCGTCAATATCGCTGTTCTCACCGTTTCCGACACACGGACGGAGGACAACGACCGGTCCGGCGCGGTTCTCGCCGAACGGCTGACGGCGGCGGGCCACAAACTCGCCGCGCGCGCTATCGTTGCCGATGAGCGCGACCGCATCATCGCCCAGTTGCGGGCGTGGATTTCTGATGCGGGCATCGACGTGGTCATCGCCACCGGCGGGACCGGCCTGACCGGGCGCGATGTGACACCCGAAGCCTTCGCGGCCGTCTACGAGAAAGAGATCAGCGGCTTTGGCGAGCTATTCCGCCAGCTCAGTTATCAGATCATCGGCCCCTCGACCATCCAATCGCGGGCGACTGCGGGCGTGGCGGGCAGCACTTATCTGTTCGCGGTGCCGGGCTCGCCGGGCGCCTGCAAGGATGCCTGGGACAAGGTCTTGCGCGACCAACTGGACTACCGGTTCATGCCCTGCAATCTGATCGAGCTCCTGCCGCGCCTCGACGAGCACCTGCGCCGCACGGCGAGCTGAGCGCCCCTTCAGTCGTCTCCCGCCGCTGCCTTGGCCGGCCGGGGCAGCTGAGGCGGGGCGTAGAACTTAAGCTCCTCCTCGTCGTTACCACCCTCGCGGGGCAGTGCCCATGCCTTGTTCGCCGGCCTCGTACTGTGCCGCCTGCAACGACAAGGCATGGTCGCGATTCCATGGCAATTGATAGGACTGCGGCTCGTCGAGCGCCAGCGCCAAATCGCCGTCGCGCTGCCCCGCCGGTCCGACCGCCGGTCCCGACCTGGCGTCAGGCGCGTGGTGCGGATCGAGGCGCCCCAGCCAGTCGTCGCCGCCAACGATGTCCTCGAGATGCACCATTAGACCCCTCCCGTCGCTTGATCCTTAGTTCTCGTGCCCATGCCAAGTAGATGGGGCGTCAGTCAAAAATATTCGATCAATATCTGGGTACGAACTTGCGGTCTACGTCACTTTGTGTCCGACAGTTCACCGTCGTGGTCACGAGTATTTTTTTTGTGGTCGATTAGTTCCTTAGACTGACGCAAGAAATTTTAGGAATAACTGTGGATATCAAAAGGGGTATTCGCGGCGGCTGCCGGGCGCGTCTCGGGTAGGCGCGAGGCGGGCCGTCAGCGAGCCGCCCGCCTAACGGGCGCTATGACGCGGCCGCCATGACGAGGGGTGTTGACGCGTGTGGGCGGTGACGGCTTGGCGCTCAGGCGCCCTCGGTGCCCCCGACGGTCAGGGCGTCGATGCGAATCGTTGGCAGGCCAACTCCGACCGGCACGCCTTGGCCGTTCTTGCCGCAGGTGCCGACACCGGGGTCTAGTGTCATGTCGGAGCCGATTGCCGAGACCTTGGTCAGCACGTCGGGCCCGTTGCCGATCAGGGTCGCGCCCCTGACCGCCGGCCCGATCTTGCCGTTCTCGATGTGGTAAGCCTCAGTGCACGAGAAGACGAACTTACCGCTGGTGATATCAACCTGGCCGCCGCCGAAGTTGACCGCATAGAGGCCCTTGTCAACGCTGGCGATAATCTCCTCGGGCGCGCGCTCGCCGGCCAGCATGAACGTGTTGGTCATGCGCGGCATCGGCGCGTGAGCATAGGATTGCCGCCGACCATTGCCGGTCGGCGTCATGCTCATCAACCGGGCATTGAGGCGGTCGTGCAGATAGCCAGTGAGAACGCCGTCCTCGATCAACACGGTGCGACCGCTCGGCGTGCCCTCGTCGTCGACGGTGAGCGAGCCGCGCCGGTCAGCGATCGTGCCATCATCGACCACAGTCACCCCAGGAGACGCCACACGCTCGCCCATTAACCCGGCGAAGGCCGAAGTCTTCTTGCGGTTAAAGTCACCTTCGAGGCCGTGGCCGATCGCTTCGTGGAGCAGGATGCCGGGCCAGCCGGGTCCCAGCACCACCGCCATCTCGCCTGCCGGGGCAGCCACCGATTCGAGGTTGACCAGGGCCTGGCGCAACGCCTCGTCGACCTGAGCCCGCCACGCCGCCGGCTCCACATAAGCTTCATACGCGGTGCGCCCGCCCACGCCGTGGGAGCCGCTTTCCTGGCGCTCGCCGTCGCCGACCACGACCGAGACGTTGAGGCGCACGAGGGGGCGGACGTCTTCGACCTCGGCGGCGTCCGCGCGGATGATCTTGATCGCCTGCCACTCGCCGAGCAGGGAGGCGGAGACTTGACGGACGCGTGGGTCCTTGGCGCGAGCATAGGTGTCGATCTCGGCCAGCAGCTTGACCTTGGCATCGAAGTCGGGCGCCTCAAGCGGACTGGTCGCTGTGTAGAGCGTGCGGTTGGTTCTGCGCGGCGCTGGTGCGAGTGTGCCGTGATGGCCCTCGCGTACGGCCCGCACTGCCTGGGCCGCGCGGCGCATGGCCGCCTCGCTCATCTCGGACGAATGCGCATAGCCGGTTGATTGGTCGGCCATCGCGCGGAGGCCGAAGCCCTGGCTGGTGTCGAAGCTGGCGCTCTTGAGGCGGCCGTCGTCGAAGCTGATGCCCTCGGACAAACGGTATTCGAGGAACATCTCGCCATCGTCCATGCCGTGCAGGGCGTCTTCGACTAGGCCGAGAACCCGTGCCTTGTCGAGGTCGTTGCGCTCGAACAACAGCTCGGCGTGGGCCGGGGCGTGTGCTGGCTTAGTCATGGTGGTCCCCATGTCGGTTGGGCGGCGGGCGCCAGGGATTGGCACCCCCACAAGATACGCGCGATGTCGAGGCGCGCAAACCGCAAGGCGTCCCATGCCAGCGCCCTGTTGGCCCGTGGCAGCCCGCCATTTCGGTTGGAATTTCAAGACTCGCTGTTGTAGGTTCGTGCCGCAGTTCACGATCCGTTGATAGGGCCCTCCGGCGCCGGTTCGAGCTGTGCTGGGACGTTGCGACGGCTCCCTCAGGGATGCGAAGGATGCAGACAATGCGGCTGTTGGTGAATATCTGGCGATGGCGGACGTTGGCCGCTCTGGTGATGGCGTCGGCGCTGGCCGTTCCGGCTCAGGCATCGCAGCCGACGCCGTGGCAGATCGGGTTCCAGCCGGCGGCGTCGACGGCCATGGAGCGCATCGCCGACTTCCACGACCTGTTGTTGTGGATCATCACGGTGATCGTAATCTTCGTGCTGATCCTGCTCGGGATCGTGATCGTTCGATTCAACGCTCGCAGCAACCCCACGCCATCGCGCACCACCCACAACACGCTCCTAGAAATTGCATGGTCGGTAATCCCGGTCGTCATCCTGGTGATAATCGCGATCCCCTCGTTCAAGCTCCTCTATTACATGGACCGTACCGACGAGGCCGAGTTGACGCTAAAAGCGATCGGCCACCAGTGGTACTGGAGCTACGAGTATCCCGACCATGACGACCTGACTTTCGACTCGCTAATGATCGAAGACGATGAGCTTCAGGAGGGCGACCCGCGGCTTTTGGCGACCGACACGCGGGTCGTGCTGCCGGTCGACACCAACATCCGACTGTTGATCACGGCCGACGACGTCCTCCACGCCTGGGCCGTTCCCGCCTTTGGCGTGAAGATGGACGGGGTCCCGGGCCAGCTCAACGAGACCTGGGTGCGGGTCAATAAAGAGGGCGTCTACTACGGGCAGTGCTCCGAGTTGTGCGGTGTGAACCACGGCTTCATGCCGATCGCTGTCGAGGTGGTCTCGAAGGAAGCGTTCGCGGCCTGGGTCGAGCAGGCTAAGCAGGAATTTGCTTCCGAACCCGGCAGCACAGGCACCGTATCGGAGAGGCACGTAGTCGCGCTGGACGCGGGCGCCGACTAGCCGCAAGGCTGTGGGCCGCCGACAGCACGATTGAAGAAGGACGAAGGCCAATGAGTGATACCGGGCACGCGGCGCACGCTGATTCACACGCGCACGCTCTTCCCACCGGGTGGCGACGCTACCTCTATTCGACCAACCACAAGGATATTGGCACGATGTACATCGTGTTCGCGATCACCTTTGGGTTGGTCGGGGGCTTGATGTCGATCATCATGCGCGCCGAGCTGATGGAGCCGGGCGCCCAGGTTCTCGGCGGCGACAATCAACTGTTCAACGTTTTGATCAGCGCGCACGGCCTGATCATGGTGTTCTTCCTGATCATGCCGGCTTTCATCGGCGGCTTCGGCAACTGGTTCGTGCCACTGATGATCGGCGCGCCGGACATGGCCTTTCCGCGCCTCAACAACATCAGCTTTTGGGTGCTCATCCCCTCGGCCCTCCTGATGGCAGGCTCGTTGTTCGCGGGCGACGGGCCCGGCGTCGGCTGGACCGTGTACGCGCCTCTATCGACCTCTGGCCAGCCCGGGGTCGCGGTCGATATGGTAATACTCGCCCTGCACCTGGCCGGTGTTTCGTCCGTCCTCGGCGCCATTAATTTCATCACCACCATCTTCAACATGCGCGCGCCGGGCATGACGCTGCATAAGATGCCGCTGTTCGTGTGGGCAATCCTGGTTACCACCTTCCTATTGCTGCTGTCGCTGCCGGTGCTGGCGGGCGCTATCACCATGCTGCTCACCGACCGCAACTTTGGCACCGTGTTCTTCGACGCGGCCGGTGGCGGCGATCCGGTTCTCTACCAGCACCTGTTCTGGTTTTTCGGCCACCCCGAGGTCTACATTCTGATCCTGCCGGCTTTCGGCGTGATCAGCCAGATCATCCCGACCTTCTCGAAGAAGCCGGTCTTCGGTTATCTCGGCATGGTCTACGCGATGGTTGCGATCGGCGTGATCGGCTTCGTGGTGTGGGCCCACCACATGTATACGGTCGGCATGGACGTCGATACCCGCGCCTACTTCATTGCAGCGACCATGGTGATCGCGGTACCGACGGGTATCAAGATATTCAGTTGGATCGCCACCATGTGGGGCGGCTCGATCGAGTTCACGACGCCGATGCTGTGGTCGGTGGGCCTGATCTTCTTGTTCACTGTGGGCGGCGTGACGGGGGTGGTATTGTCTAACGCCGGCGTCGATATCCCGTTCCATGATACCTATTACGTGGTCGGGCACTTTCACTACGTGTTGAGCCTCGGCGCGGTGTTTGGGATCTTTGCCGCCTTCTACTACTGGATCGGGAAGATGTCGGGCCGCCAGTACAACGAGACCCTGGGCAAGCTCCACTTCTGGGGCACCTTCATCGGCGTCAACTTGACGTTCTTCCCGATGCACTTCCTCGGTATGGCGGGAATGCCGCGACGGGTGCCGGACTACCCCGACGCCTACGCGGGCTGGAATATGGTTGCCTCAATCGGCTCGTACATCTCGGCGGCGGCAACTTTGCTGTTCGTCTACATCCTTTTCGACACCGTGTTCAGGGGCAAGAAGTGTGCCGATAATCCGTGGGGCGAGGGCGCGACAACGCTGGAATGGACAGTGGCCTCGCCGGCGCCGTTCCACACTCATGAAGTCATGCCGCGCATCAAATAGCGCCGCGCGGACGGAGGACGATAGTTGACTGAGGTGGTGGCAGTGCTCGAAGGTCGTCGGTTGGCGCCGGGCGCGGTCGCCGGCGTCGGCGACTACGTCGCGTTGCTGAAGCCGCGGGTGATGTCTCTCGTGGTGTTCACCGCGCTGGTTGGGATGTTGCTCGCGCCGGGCGCCTTACATCCGGTGATCGCCGTGGCCGCCATGCTTTGCATCGCCGTCGGTGCCGGCGCGTCGGGCGCCATCAACATGTGGTTTGACGCCGATATCGACGCCGGTATGGCGCGAACCGAGGGGCGGCCGATCCCGGCCGGTCGCATGGCGCGCGGCGAGGCACTGGCTTTCGGTACGGCGCTGGCGGTCGGCGCCGTGGTTATGATGGGACTGTTGGTCAACTTTCTGGCGGCGGGACTGCTGGCCCTGACCATTTGTTTCTACATCTTCGTTTACACGATGTGGCTCAAGCGGCGTACGCCGCACAACATCGTCATCGGCGGCGCTGCGGGGGCGTTTCCGCCGGTCATCGGGTGGGCGGCGGCGGGTGGTGGCCTCGATGTGTTTCCGTTGCTGCTGTTTGCCATCATCTTTTTCTGGACGCCGCCTCATTTCTGGTCGCTGGCGCTCTATCGGAGCGACGAGTACGCCCGGGTCGGGGTGCCCATGCTGCCGGTGGTGGCCGGTGCTGAGGCCACCTGCCGCCAGATCCTGCTCTACAGCGTGATTTTCGTTGCCGTGACGATGGCGCCGTGGGCGTTGGGCCTGTCGGGATTGCTCTACGCCGGGGTCGCGGTGGCGCTGGGGGTGACCTTCGTAACCGGCGCGTTCTGGCTGTGGCGCAAGCCGTCGCCGCGTGCCGCGCGGTGGCTGTTTGGGTTGTCGATTCTCCACCTATTTCTGATCTTCGCAGCGCTGCTAGCCGATCGCGGCGCGGCGCTTGGCGTGGGTTGGATGTGAGGCGCCGATGTCAGAGCGCGACGTCTCCGACGACGATATGAGGCGCCGCCGCGGGCGCAACTACGCGCTCGGCGGCGTTCTGGTCGCGATCGTGGTGCTGATGTTTGTCGTGACATTGGTGAAGCTCAAGGGCCCGTGATGTCGACGGCACCGGCAACGGCCAACACACGACGCAACGGCGCAACGGCGCTCGTACTTGCCCTCGTGGTCGTCGGTATGGTCGGCGTGGCCTACGCTGCGGTGCCACTCTATCGCCTATTTTGCCAGGTCACCGGCTATGGCGGCACCACTCAAACGGCGGACGCGACGCCCGAGGTTATTCTCGACCGGTCGATGACGGTTCGCTTCAACGCCGATGTCGCGCGCGGTATGCCGTGGCGGTTTCGCCCGGCGCAGCTCGCCCTCGAGACGCGTATCGGTGAGGCCCAACTCGCCTTCTATCGCGCCACCAACGACACCGACGAGACCATTACCGGGCACGCCGTCTTCAACGTGACGCCGCTCAAGGCGGGCATCTATTTCACCAAAATCGACTGCTTCTGCTTCACCGAGCAGGTGCTGAGGCCGCGGCAGAGCGCCGACATGCCCGTCAGTTTTTTCATCGATCCCGAGATCGCCGACGATCCGAGCCTCGACGATGTCGGCACCATCACCCTGTCGTATACCTTTTTCCGGAGCGATGATGAGGGCGGCCCCGCGCCAGCGGCCGTCAGCGAGTCCGCCCGTCCGCCAGCTGGGAGCTAAGCTATGGCCGAAGCACACGCGAAGGATCACGAGTACCACATGGTGGAGCCCAGCCCGTGGCCGGTGCTGGGCGCGTTCTCGTCGCTGGTCTTGGCGGCCGGGGCGCTCATGTTCATGCAAGATGTCACGGTCTGGATCATGCTGATCGGGGTCGTGCTGGTGCTTTACACCATGTTCGTGTGGTGGCGCGATGTGGTTCGCGAGGGGCATGCCAAGGGTGAGCACACCGCAGTGGTGCAGATCGGGCTGCGCTACGGGATGGTGCTGTTCATCGCCTCGGAGGTGATGTTTTTTGTCGCCTGGTTCTGGGCTTACTACAACGCCGGCCTATATCCGGCCGAAGCCATAGGTAGGGTATGGCCGCCCGTGGACGTCATTACCTTCGACCCCTGGGGCCTGCCGTTTCTCAACACGCTGATCCTGCTGTCGTCGGGCACCACGGTGACCTGGGCGCATCATGCGCTGCGCGAAGGCAACCGGCGCGGGCTGATCCTCGGGTTGTGGCTCACGATCATACTCGGGGCGTGTTTCAGTGCTGTTCAGGCCTACGAGTACTGGCACGCCGCGTTCTCGTTCTCGGGCGGCATCTACGGCTCGACCTTCTTCATGGCAACCGGATTCCACGGATTCCACGTTATCGTCGGCACCATCTTTCTCGCCGTCTGTCTGGTCCGCGCCTACGCTGGCCATTTCAAGCCAGACCAGCACTTTGGCTTCGAGGCGGCGGCCTGGTATTGGCACTTCGTCGATGTCGTGTGGATATTCCTATTTTGCTCGATCTATTGGTGGGGCGCCGGCGACGTCATCGCACACTAGAAAAGTTCGGTGAGCGAGCTGGTCTTTCCGCCCGTCTCTCCGCTGCGCGCCGGCCTCACGTGCCGCTGCCCGCGATGTAGGCAGGGTCGGCTGTTCAACGGCTTTCTGACCGTCGCGCCGCGCTGCGGGACCTGCGACCTCGACTTTGGTTCGGCTGACAGCGGCGATGGACCCGCGGTGTTCGTCGTTCTCATCCTCGGGATCTTCGTGGTCGGCGGCGCGCTGGCGGTCGAGATGGCGTTTACGCCGCCGCTGTGGCTTCACATGGTGGTGTGGCTGCCAGTGGCGACGGCGGGCGCGCTGGCGCTCCTGCGCCCCTTCAAAGGCGTGCTGATCGCCCTTCAGTTCCACCATCAGGCCGGCCAGGACCGGCATGTCGACTGAGGCTCCGGCGGTGAGCGGATGGGCTCGCCTCCTCGGCACCCTCGTCGCAGGCGGCGCTTTCATCGTGCTGGTCGTGCTTGGCACCTGGCAGATGCAACGGCTTGACGCAAAGCAGAAGCTGATAGCGCGGATCGACGACGGTTTGGCGGCGCCGCCGAGCGCGCTGCCGACCGACGCGGCGGCGCTCAAAGGGTTCGCGTACCGGCGGGTCCAGCTGAGTGGGCAATTTCACCATGACAAGGAACTCTATCTCACGCCGCGTACCCTGGAGGGCAGTCTCGGCGTGCATGTGCTGGCGCCCTTCACGCTCGATGCCGGCACGGTCGTTCTGGTCGATCGCGGCTGGGTTCCGGTCGAGCGCATCGCGGCGTCCAGCCGGCCCGAGGGACAGGTGGTCGGCTCGCGCCGGCTCGAGGGCATCGCGCGTCCCCTGGCCCGACCCAACGCCTTTACGCCTGACAACGAGGCGGCGAACAACCGCTGGTACTGGGTCGACCTGCCAGAGATGGAGAAGGCGGTGGGAATGCCGCTCCTACCCATTTTGGTCGAGGCCGGGTCGGACCCTAATCCCGGCGGCCTGCCAATCGGCCGGCTCGGGACTATCGATATCCGCAACGACCACCTCTCCTACGCCGTGACCTGGTACGCCCTGGCCGTCGGGATGGTGGCGGTGGTCGTGGTCTACCGTCGGCGTAAGCCAGGCGTGGCCCGATGAGTGCCGGCGCGTACGCTGACCTGGAGGGGCGTTTCCGGCGCATCGCCCATCTCGAAGGGGCGGCGGCGGTGTTGCACTGGGACAGTGCAACAATGATGCCGAGCGGCGGCACGGCGGCACGGGCGGCGCAGCTCGCCACCCTCGGCCGTCTCAGCCATGAAATGCTGGCCGAGCCCGGGCTCGGCGATTTGATCGGCGCGGCCGAGACGCGTCTGGGCGCGCTGGACGGCTGGCAGGCCCGCAACCTCCAGCTGATGAAGCGGCGTTGGTCGCGGGCTCGCGCCGTGCCGGCCGGATTGGTCGAGGCGCTGTCGCACGCGTGCTCGGCGTGCGAGGCCCGCTGGCGGGATGCGCGCGGCGCCAACGACTACGCGGCGCTCGCTCCGTTGCTGAGCGAGGTGATTCGACTGACTCGGGAGCGGGCGGCGGCGCTCGCCGATGCGCTCCGGTTGGAACCTTACGATGCGCTGCTCGACGGCTACGACCCTGGCACGCGCACCGTTGCAGTCGATCGGCTGTTCGCCGCGCTGCACGCGTTCCTGCCAGCGCTCACGGAGGCCGCCCTCGCCCGCCAAGCCGCCCCACCAGAGCCACTTGTCGGGCCGTTTCCGATCGACGCCCAACGGCGTCTCGCCGAACAGCTGATGGTGCATCTGGGGCTCGAAGCGGAGCACAGCCGGCTCGACGTCAGCCGACACCCGTTCTCGGGCGGGGTCCCCGACGATGTGCGTATTACCACCCGCTATAGCGAGGACGACGCGACCGGCGCGCTGATGGGCGTACTGCACGAAACCGGCCATGCGCTCTACGAACGCGGTTTGCCACTCGCCTGGCGTGATCAGCCAGTCGGCGGCGCGCACGGTATGTCCCTGCACGAGAGCCAATCGCTCTTGATCGAGATGCAGGTCTCGCGGGGCCGTCCGTTCCTTGCCTTTCTCGCGCCCCGACTGCGCGTGTGGCTCGGCGGCGCGGGGTCGGCCTGGGAGGTCGATAATCTTCACCAGCTGTACGCCCGGGTCGCGCGCGGCCTGATTCGCGTCGATGCCGACGAGCTCACCTATCCGGCCCACGTCATGGTGCGCTACGATCTCGAACGCCGGCTGCTCGGCGGCGCTCTTGATCCGGCCGATCTGCCTGAGGCCTGGGCGGTGGCCATGCGCGAGCACCTTGATATCGTGCCAACCGACGATCGCGATGGATGCATGCAGGACATCCACTGGTACGCTGGCGAGTTCGGCTATTTTCCGACCTACACGTTGGGAGCTATCGCCGCCGCCCAGCTGTTCGCCGCCGCCACCGTGCAGGTGCCCGACATAAGCGCGGGCATCGCGCGCGGCGAGTTCGGTCCTCTGGTGGCGTGGCTGCGCGACAACGTCCACCGTCTGGGCTCGCGGTTCGAGCGCGATGAACTGTTGTGTCGCGCCACCGGTCAACCGCTGGAGGTCACCGCCTTCGAGGAACACCTGCGGGCTCGCTATCTTGACAATGTGTCGGATTGAGGCACGGTGACCGCCATGACGGCGCAGCTAGACACCCTCCCCAACGGCCTGCGCGTCGTCAGCGACAACATGCCGCATCTTGAGACGACGAGCATCGGCGTCTGGGTCGACACCGGCGCGCGGCATGAGGCGGTCGAGATCAACGGTATCTCACACTTGCTCGAGCACATGGCCTTCAAGGGCACTGAGCGGCGCTCGGCGCAGGCCATCGCCGAGGAAATCGAGGCCGTCGGGGGGAGCCTCAACGCCTACACCTCCGCTGAGCACACGGCCTACTTCGCCCGCGTCCTCAAGGCCGACGTGCCGCTCGCCGTCGATATGCTGGCCGATATTCTTCAACACTCGACCTTTGAGGACGCTGAACTCGAACGCGAGCGAGCGGTAGTCATCCAAGAGATTGGACAGACCCACGACACGCCCGACGACGTGATCTTCGATCATTTTCAGATGGCCGCCTATCCAGACCAGGCGCTGGGGCGGTCCATTCTCGGCACTGTCGAGCGCGTCGAAGGCTTCAACTCGGGGCAGCTTCGCGGCTACATGTCTTGCCACTACCAAGCCGAGCGCATGGTCGTGTGCGCGGCCGGCGCCGTCGATCACCGGCGGCTTGTTGACTTGGTCGGCGACGCCGTCGACGGACTTGTCGCGAGTCCTGGCGCGTCAGCTGAACGGGCGCGTTACGATGGCAGGAGCTACCGCGAGCAGCGCGACCTCGAGCAAATCCACTTCCTTATCGGCTTTGATGGCTTCGCTTACGGCGACCCCGACTACTACGCGGCCCAGGTGTACTCGACGATCCTCGGCGGTGGCATGTCGTCACGGCTCTTTCAGGAGGTGCGCGAGCGTCGCGGCCTTGCCTATTCCGTGTACAGCTTCGGATCCTCCTATGTCGACGGTGGCATCTTCGGCGTTTATGCCGGCACCGGCGCGGCGGAGATCGAGACACTGGTGCCGGTGGTTTGCGAGGAAGTCGGCAAGCTCACGTACAGGGTCAACGGCGACGAAGTGGCGCGGGCGCGCAACCAGCTCAAGGCGGGGCTCATGATGTCGTTGGAAAGCTCGATGTCGCGCTGCGAGCAGCTTGGCCGCCAGCTATTGATTTTCGGCCGCGCCATTCCGGTAGATGAGCTCGTAGCCCACATCGAGGCGGTCGACGCGGCCGCTGTCCAGCGGGTCGGCGCCCGGCTGACGACGACGGCGACCGCGCCGGTGGTGGCGGCGCTGGGTCCGATCGACAAGCTCGAGCCCTACGCGCGGACGCGCGCGCGCTTCGGCTGATGGCGGTGGATGGTGGCGTTCCTTCGCGATGCGGCGCCACCGCCGTACTACGTCGTGGGCTCATGGCGCATCCACAGTCTGACGGACGCTAGGGTACCGGCGGCGAGGTAGTTCCTGGCAAGTTTGTCGAAGCGCGTAGCAATACGGTGGAAACGCTTGAGTTTGTTGAAGAAACGCTCGACCAGGTTGCGGTGGCGATAGATTTTAAGGTCAACGACGCGGCGGACCCAGACGTTGTTCTGGCGCGGGACATCGGCGGTCGCGCCGTTGGTCTCGATCAGCTCGATGATGGCGCGAGAGAAGAAGCT
>Ga0315338_1003650_pt1 | contig 13174 bp, 14 predicted proteins | sample ASW8metaG_FD_204518 | JGI IMG/M metagenome (GOLD analysis project Ga0315338, IMG submission 204518) | Ammonia-oxidizing marine archaeal communities from Monterey Bay, California, United States - ASW #8 | ecosystem: Environmental > Aquatic > Marine > Coastal | place: USA: California | collected... | reverse complement strand
AAGAGTTGGTGGAGAAAAAATAGATCAAGCAATTATAAATTTTATCAAAGAAAAATATAATCTTCTTCTAGGAGAAGCAACTGCAGAATATATAAAAAAAGAATATGGTTCAGCTATGCCGACAAGAGGTATGAATGGTCAAAGTTTTCATATAAAAGGAAGAAGTTTACATGATGGCATACCTAAACAAATAAAAATTGATTGTCTACAACTTTGTGAAGGCTTATCAAAACCTGTAACTACAATTATTGAATCTATTAAAGTTGCTCTTGAAAATACTGACCCAGAATTAGCTGCAGATATTGTTGATACAGGTATTGTTATTACTGGAGGAGGTGCTTTATTGAAAAATTTAGACGCTGTCATCAAAAAAGCTACAGGATTACCAGTTTCAATTGCAGAAGATCCTTTAAATACAGTTGTTTTAGGTTGTGGCAAATGTTTAGACAATTTGGATAATGTTAAGAATTTACTAACTTCAGCGTATTAAGCATTTATTTCCTTAATTTTTTTTTATATCATTCAGTTAATATGCAAATTGGCGGAATGACCTCTTTTTTGAATTTGAAAGCAAAAAATAAAAAAACTTTGTTTTCAAGCTATTCTTTTGTTTTTTTTGTTATTTTATCAATAACGTTAATTACTTTAGATACAAAAAATATTCTAATAAATGTATCAGTTATTCGTTCTAAGATTGTCAATGCAATTTTTCTTACAAAAGATATTTTTTTATCTAATTTACCAAATTTAGATAAACTAAAGTTTTCTTTTACTTCAAAAGAAGAATTAATCTTAGAAAATAAATATTTGAAAGAAAAAATAAAACAAAGTAATTTATTTAAATTAAAATCTGAAAAATTAGAAATAGAAAATAATATTCTAAAAAAAGAATTATCTTTACTGCCACCGGTGCTGGAAAATTATATTTTAGTTAAAGTTACTGCTGATACGCAAACACAATATAATAAAACCATTATTATTAATGCTGGTAAAAATATGGATATAAAAAAAGGAGATGCTGCATTAACTTCTAAAGGGTTAATAGGTAGCATTATTGAAGTATATGATAAATATTCAAGAGTTCTTTTAATAAGTGATATAAATTCAAAAATTCCAGTTAGAGTAGGTAAAAATAATAAAAAAGCGATAATTAGTGGAAATAATACTAGCAAATTGGATTTGTTGTATTTAAAAGAAAATGTATCTTTTGAGAATGAGGATTTAGTTTATACGTCAGGAGATGGAGGATATTTTGCTACAGGAATTCCTATCGGTGTTTTAAAAAAAGAAAAAAATACTATTTATATAGATCCGCTTAATGATTTATCACAAATTCAATATATTAATATTTTTGTAAATCAATTTAAAGATTTTTAAAAAATGGTTGACGATATTAAATATTTTTTTAAAATTTCATTTCCAACATTATCAATAATTTTTTTGATTTTTTTAAATTTATTTCTTTCTAATAATTTTTTCGATTTTGGACAATTGTTTGTATTTCAAGCAATATTTTTTTGGTTATTATATTTACCTAAATTTTTACCTCTTTATATAATTTTAATTATTGGAATTATTCAAGATATTATTTACCTTTCACCAATAGGATCTACAGCTTTAATTTTTTTATTACTTGTATTTTTATTTGAAAAATATAATAAGTTTTTTTTAGAACCTTCTTTTTTTGAATTATTTATAAGTTTTGTAGCTTTGTTTACAATAGGAATGATTGCTCTTTGGGCCTTAAGTTCTTTAATTAATTTAAAATTTTTATTAATTAACATTAATTTTGTTTACGAGATTTTATTAAATTTATTTCTTTTTCCTATTAATTACTTTTTTTTACATCTTTTTTTTAAAAAATTAAATTTAGATAAAAAATTATAAAAAAAATGTATAAGTACCCTAATATTGACAAATTATTATCAAGGAGAACTTTTTTACTTGGTTTAGGAAAGTGCATATTATTTTCTTCAATTTTTTGTCGTTTAGCGTATTTACAATTATTTAAATCTGATCAATACAAAGTTTTAGCTGATAAGAATAGAATAAGTTTGAGATTAATTCCCCCACTTAGAGGAAATATTATTGATAGAAATAACAACATATTGGCTAAGAATAAGAACAGTTATAATGTGCTAATAGAAGGTACTAAAGATATATCTGAAGTTAAGAAAACTATAAAAAAAATTAGCCAATTTATTTTTTTAAGCGAAATAGAAATAAATAATATATTTGATAATTTTTTTATAAAAAAAAAACCAGATTTACCAATATTTATAAAAAAAAATTTAAAATGGAATGAGTTGTCATCATTAAATGTAAATTTGATAAATTTACCAAATGTATTTATAGAACAAGGTATTAAGAGGGAATACCCGTTTCATAATTTAGCATCACATGTTATTGGTTATATAACTACTCCAAAAGCATCAGATATTAAAAACAATCCATTTTTAGAAATGATGAATGTAAATATTGGTCGTTCTGGTATTGAGCAAAGTTTTGAGAAAGAATTAAGAGGATTTCCAGGAGCAAAACATATAGAAGTTAACGTTAAAGGAAGAGAAATAAGGGAAATTAGTAAAGAAGAAAGTGTTAGTGGAAATAATATTAAATTAACAATAGATATAGATTTGCAAAAATATGTTAATTCTTTATTAAAAGACAAAAGTGGTTCAGTTGTAGTTATAGATGTTAATAATGGAGAAATATTAGCTACCGAATCTTCGCCTAGTTTTGATCCTAATTTATTTACTAAAAGTATTTCTCAAGAAAAATGGGATGAATTAATAAATAATCCAATGTCACCTTTAGTTAATAAATCTATTTCTGGAGAATATTCACCCGGATCAACATTTAAATTAATAGTTTTATATTCGGCTTTAATTAACAAAATAATTAAACCTAATGGTGTAATTAATTGTTCAAGCAAGGTAGAATTCGGAGATAGAAATTTTTATTGTTGGTGTCATAAAAAAAAAACTGGTTGTTGGGCAACTCAAAACCATACAAGAAACGTTGGCCCAGAATTAGCAATAGCACAATCATGTGATAATTTTTTTTATGAGTTAGCAAAAAGAGTGGGCATAGAAAATATTGTAGAAACAGCAAGGAATTTCGGGCTTGGCTCAAAAAGTGGAATAAATTTAAAAGGTGAAAAGGATGGTTTAGTCCCAAATAAATCATGGAAAAAAAAACAATATAAACAAAGTTGGAAAATTGGTGAAACAATGATTACTGGTGTTGGGCAAGGTTTCTTAACAACCACTCCTATGCAACTTGCAGTAATGACGGCAATGTTTGCTAATGATGGAAAAAAAATATTTCCTACTATTTATAAAAGTTTAGATCAAGTAAACACAAATGATAATCAAGTTTTTACTACTCAAACTCTATATCAAAAAAAATTTTTTTCATTAATTAAAAATGGTATGTTTTCGGCAGTGAATAAACCATTTGGTACGGCTTATGGATCAAGAAGTAATCAACCAATTTTTGCAGGAAAAACAGGCACAGTTCAAGTTAGAACTATTTCAGTAGAAGAAAGAGAATTAGGAATTATTCCAAATAAAGAATTACCAATTAAACAAAGAGATCATGCGCTTTTTGTAGGTTTCGCTCCGTACAAAAATCCAAAAATAGCAGTATCAGTTGTTATAGAACATGGTGGGAGTGGTTCAAAAATAGCAGCACCAATTGCAAAAAAGATTTTTCAAAAAGCATTATCATAGGAAAAAATGAATTTAATACATTTTTTGCATAGAATTAATTGGTTCTTTATTATTTTATTATTATTTATTTCTTCAATCGGAGTAGCATTACTTTACTCGATTGCTGGTGCATCATGGGATCCATGGGCATTAAATCAAATAATAAGAATTTTTCTAAGTATAGTGGTTTTAATTTTAATATCTTTAGTAAATATAAAATTTTGGTATAAAATTGCCAATCCTTTATATTTATTTAGTATTTTCTTAATTTTTTTAACTTTTTTTGTAGGAAAAGAAGTAAGTGGTGCTACAAGATGGATAGATCTTTATTTTTTTTCATTTCAACCAGCTGAAATCACAAAAGTTTTTGTAATACTTGCATTGGCTAAATATTTTCATTCTATTAAACTTCAAAGTTATGATGTAAAACAAAAAATATTTTTTCCTTTACTAATTTTAATTATACCTGTCTTTTTAGTTTTTAAGCAACCTGATTTAGGAACAGCGTTGATAATTTTTTTTTCTGGGATTATTGTTTTATTTTTGTCAGGCATTCAAATTAAAACATTTATTTTATCAGGAATAGGAGGTTTAATTTCGTTGCCAATTTTTTGGACATTTTTAGAAAATTATCAAAAATCTCGTATTATAAATTTTTTTGATCAACAAAGTAACATTTTAGGTGCTAATTACCATATTACTCAGTCTAAAATTGCTTTGGGATCAGGAGGTTTTTTCGGTAAAGGTTTTTTAGAAGGAACTCAAAGTCGTTTAAATTTTATTCCTGAAATGGAAACAGATTTTATTTTTTCAGTTCTGGGAGAAGAATTTGGCTTTATGGGAATTCTATTTTTATTCTTTTTATATTTTATTTTAATTTGTTGGACAATCAAAATAAGTTTAGAATCAAAAAATTATTTTTCAAAAATTTTTGGCATTAGTTTTATTACTTCTTTTTTTCTAGTTATTTTTATTAATATAGGAATGGTTACAGGCATTGTACCTGTTGTTGGCGTTCCATTACCATTATGTTCTTATGGAGGATCAGCAATTCTTTCGAATTTTGTTGGTTTTGGAATTATATTAAGCGGATATAATTATCGTGATCATAAATTACATAATATTTAATAATAAATATGGGCGGTTAGTTCAGGGGTAGAACAGTTGACTCTTAATCAACGTGTCGGGGGTTCGATTCCCCCACCGCCTACTAAAAATGTGAATTTTTTATAATACCTATAATAAATTTTTGTTTAGTATTCTACTTTTTTCAAATAAAATATAAAAAACTATTAAATATTGGTAATATTAATTTATGGCTGATAAAGATGTCTTCCCAACAATTGAACAATCTCTTAAAATGATAGAGGAAAAGCTCGAGAATCAAAGAAAAGAAAAAAAAAATAATAAAAGTATTGCTAAAAAGGCTAATACATTAAAAGGAAACAAGACTGAAGATTCATCTTTATTAAATTTATTTAAAAAAAATAAAGAAAATAAAGAAATAGAAATAAAATTAAAAAAAAAGGATAACGTTTTACTACTTACAAAAAAAATTGATGATAAAGGTAAGATTGTAGATTTAAAAAAAATAAAAGTTAAGACAAAAGATAATACTGAAAAAAAACAAGATAAAGAAATTGATTTAAATATTAAAGATCATAAAAATTTAAATAAAACTACTGACTTAGCTATTATTATAAAAAAATTAAAAAAAATAAGAGACAAAAAAATAAATAATAATAAAAGAAAAATTTCAAAAAAAATAGATACAGAGATTAAAAAATTAAATGAAACAATAGATCTAGCAGAAGATCTTTTTAAAAAAGAGCTCTTGGATTTATAAATTTATTTTAAATAATTACTTACCTATTAAATATTTAACTTTTCAATTAGTGGTTTTAAGAAATCTTTGTAATTCATCCAGGAATTTACAGAACTTTTAAAAACAGGTTTTCTTGCTTGTACTAAACTTGCAGTTTGTATAGGTCTTTTATTTTTAAAAAATTCTAAACAATTTTTTTCAAAATCTAATTCTAAGTAATCTAATATTTTTTTTGTTTCCTTTTCAGTATCTGCTACTACATCTTCATACTTTACATTTAATATTTGTTGATTAAATATTTTTTTATAATAATCCATTTGTTTTTCATAAAGCATATAAAAATGACCTAACTCTTCAAGAGAATAGGAAAAATTATTTCCTTCAGTAAAATTAGTTTTATAGCAAGAAAAACACACATCTAACGGATTTCTTTCACAATGAATAATCTTTGCATTAGGTAAAGATAGTTTTATTAACCCAATATGTGTAAAATTTCTTGGCAATTTGTTTGTCAAATATTTATTTCTTTTTGATATTTCTTTAAATTCATTTATGTACATTTTTCCTATATCAAAAAAATTTTTTTCAGTTATACGATCTAAATCTTTTAAAAATGTTTCATTGTTTTTTGAATTTAATTTTTTATAAAAGATATTGCTGAAAAAAAGTAATTCTCCACCACCAAATATTTTACTGTGTGAAGAAATAATTTGCTCTATTAATGTGGTTCCAGATCTTGGCATACCAACAATGAAGACAGGCATTGATGATTTATGGCCTATATTTTTTTTTTTGTTTATTCCAAATTTATCAACAGTTTTTTTAATAGCATCAAATATTTTTTTATCATAATCAATTGAATAATTAATATATTTTCTTTTTAAATTATTGCCTAAATTATAATAGTGAATTGCTTTATTATATTTGTTAATTTTTTCAAACATTTTTCCCATAGCAAAATATAAATAAATTCTATTTCCATCTCTTTGTTTATTATTATTTTCTAATGTTTCTAAGTTTTTAATTTTTTTTTCTATTTCTTTATCATCTAAAAAATCAGCTATTTCAAAATATGCCCTTGCTTCATTGATGTCGGAATCTATTACATTTTGAAATTTTTTTTTTGCTTTACTGAAATTACCTTTAGATTTATATATTTGTCCTAAACCCATCTCAGCAAATTTGAAATTATTATTAATAGATAAAGTTTTTTTATAAGCATTATAAGCCTCATCAATATTTCCTCCTTTTTTATGCATTAATCTTCCGTAAGCATAATGTACTTCGTATTTATCAGGATATAATTTACAAGCTTCTTTTGAAATTCTTATTGCTTCATCTAATTTATTAGTATCTTCGTAACAATTTATTAAATTAAACATAGATTCTATATGAGTTGGATTTATTTTTAATGTTTTTTTATTAAGTTTAATTGCTTCTTCAAATCTTTTTTGCATTTGAAGTAAAATTGCAAGATTGTAAAAAGCTGGAAAATAATTTGAATCCACCTCTATAATTTTTTGCAAGACTTGCTCTAGTTCTTTCAAACGATTATTTTTTTGGAGGTTTGAAGCTTGTATTAAAAGTTCCTGAATTTTTTTATTTGGTTTTTTGTCTATCATTTTCTTTTTAATTTTCTCCACTCCCACGGAAAAACAAACTCCCCATTCCATGCCCCTGCTTTTATTTTTTTTGCTTCATTTTCTGCAGTTTTATATTTTTTAGACATATAACTAAATGCATTACCATAGAGAACCATATTTTCATTAATATTTAATTTTCCAATATAGCAAGTTGCTAGCCATCTTTTGTATTTATCTTTTTTTTTCGTCACACAACGTACGGGTTGTCCAGAAATAATCATTAATAAATTTGAAATTGCTGCTTCACCGCATTTGTATTTAGTTCCATCTTTTCTAAAACACTCTTGTTTTTTTTCAAATGCATCTATTCCTAAAAATCTTATTTTTTCATTTTTGATTTCAAGACTATCACCATCAATTATTCTTGGATTACCATAAATTTCTTTTGCAAATATATTTTTTTGAAAAAGAGTAAAATAAAAGAAAATAGAAAAAATAATTAAATATTTATTCATCAAAGGATAAGAGCGAGTCTGTTTTAACTTTTATTTTATCCCTTCCTTTTAAATTTGTAAGCTCAATTAAAGTTAAAAAAGCAGAAACATTGGCTCCAAGTTTTTGTAAAAGTTCAACTGCTGCACCTGCCGTCCCACCAGTTGCTAGCAAGTCATCAATTAATATAACATTTTTATTTTTTAGATTTTCTCTTTTTTGGATTTCTAGACAATCTTCTCCATATTCTAACTTATAGGAATGATGAATTGTTTTTCCAGGTAACTTTCCTTTTTTTCTTATCATTATTACATCACAGCCTAATTTATATCCAATAGTAGAAGCAAAAATAAAACCTCTTGATTCTATTCCAGCAAGCACTTCAGGTTTATATTTTTTTACAAGAGAAGAGAACTGATTTATTGTTTCTTGCCATATTTTAGCATCAGCCATAAGTGACGATATATCATAAAAAAGTATACCTGGTTTAGGAAAGCCAGGATAAGTTTCAATATACTTTTTAAGATCTATCAAAAGCTATTTAGTTTTTAAATATTCAATTACGTTCGCTCTATCGTCAGCGCTTTTTAATCCAGGATATATCATTTTAGTTCCTGGATACATACCTTTTGGATTTGTCAGCCATTTATCTAAATTAGCTTCATCCCAAACTATACCAGAATCTTTAATAGCTTTAGAATATTTTGTATATCCATCTGCTGTTCCTGCATTTCTTCCAACTATTCCTACTAGGTGTGGACCAACTTTGTTTTTTGGAGCATCTACATTATGACACGCTTTACATTTCGTGAATAATTTTTTACCTTTTGCCGCATCAGCTGCAAAAGCGTTATTATTAAAAACAAACACTATTAATGACAAAAGAAAAAGTTTATAAAAATTCATTTTGTAAAACCTAAAAAAAATTAAGAAAAAAATATAATATTAACTATAATATATTTCAAAATTATAAAAATGAAATCCTTTTTTAAAATTTTATTTTTTCTATTTATTATTAAAAATACATTGGCTCAAGATATAACAAATATAGTTAATTTAGAATTAAAAGATGGCACGGTTGTAATAGAAATGAAACCCGATCATGCCCCTGAACATGTTAAAAGAATAAAAGAATTAATAAGTAAAAATTTTTATGATGGTTTGAAGTTTCATAGAGTTATAGATGGTTTTATGGCTCAAACAGGGGATCCTAGAGGAGATGGTACAGGTGGTTCGGGGCAAAATATCCCTGCTGAATTTAACTCTTTACGCCATGTAAGAGGAACTGTTTCAATGGCAAGAGCACAAGATCCCGATAGCGCAGATAGCCAGTTTTTTATATGCTTTCAGGAATCTTCATCCCTTGACGGGCAGTATACAGTATGGGGTCAAGTAATTGAAGGTATGGAGTTTGTAGATAAGATAAAAAGAGGAAACGGTCCAAATGGTATGGTTAATGACCCTGATAAAATAATATCAATGAGATTAGCTAAAGAAGTTAAAGAATAGTTGTAATTAATATGAGCGTCCAAGCAATTGTTTTACCTTATTATGGAATAGGAGATTTTTTAAGCAATTTAACTTTTATCAACGCATTGTTAAAAAAATTTCCAAAGGATAAATTTATAATTTTTACTAAATCAAGAACAAAGGCAAAAAATTTATTGAGTAATGAAAAAAATGTAAAAATTTTCTATATAAAAGATAAATATAATTTTTTTTCTAGCACCATTGATTTTTTTTCATTAAGAAGTTTTTTTTTAAAAGAAAATATTGTAAAAATATGGATTTTTCATAGGAGTCCTAGATTTGCAATTATTAGTTTTTTTTCTAAAGTTAAAGAGATATTAGGTTATGGATACGGAATACAAAAAAAATTTTTAAATTCAGGAAAATGTTTAAATAAAAATTTTAAAAATTCTTTTCCTGTGGTTAAAGGTTATGAATTTTTAAAAGTAAATGGTATTAATTTAAATCCTTTAAATCCTTTTTTAAAAGTTTCAAAAAAAGAGATTATTAATATTAAAAAAAAATTTAAATTATTACCAAAGCCTTGGATTTTAATTGGATTTAGTTCTACAGATCAAAGTAGAACATGGAAGAGTCAGTATTTTATTCAATTAATTCAAATACTTAATAAACTAGGTAAATATACTTTTTTTTTAATAGGAGCACCTTATGAAAAGCAAGATGCTAAAAAAATAATTAAACTTGTAGAAATAAAAAAAGGTAAAATAAAAAATTTTTGTAAACCTATAGATCAAACAATGGCCTTAATGCATCAATCGCAGCTTTATATAGGAAATGATGCCGGCAATGCCCATTTATCATTAGCGTGTAGACTCAAAACTTATATTATTCACGGAGGTTCTCCACCATATTCTCATACAGTTTATAAAAATTATTATCCAAAGGAATTTTTAAAGAATCTAAAACCAATTCTTCCACGTGACGGAGTAATAAGAAATCCTAATCTTCGAACTATAGATACAGTGCCTCAAGAAAAAGGAATGGATTTAATTAGACCGGAATATGTAATGAAAAAAATTTTAAAGAAATAATTAAAAATTTCTATCAATAACAAAGTCAACAATATTTAATAAAGTCTTTTTTTCTTTTGAATCATTAAATATTCCAAGTGCATCTTTTGCTATTGCTCCATAATGCTTAGCTCGTATATGGATGTCATCTAGAATTTTTCTTTTTTTTAATATTGAGCATGCTTTTTGGAAGTCTCCAGGACTTATTTGTCCATCTTGAATTGTTTTTTTCCAAAAATTATTTTCAATTTTATTACATCTTCGAAGAGCTAAAATAATTGGCAATGTCATTTTCCCTTCTTTAAAATCATCGCCTGTCATTTTTCCAAAATGATTTTCAACAGCTTTATAATCTAAAAGGTCATCAATAAGTTGAAATGCCGTGCCTAGATTCATTCCAAAACTATTCAAAGCATTTTTATATTTATTAGAGCATTCTATTAAATATGAATTAATTTTTGACGCTGTTGAAAAAAGATGAGCAGTTTTTGATTTAATTATCTCCAAATATTCATCTTCAGTTGCTGCTATATTTCTATTTGAAAGCATCTGTAATATTTCTCCTTCAATAATAATTGAGGATGTTTCAGATAGAATCTTGAGCACTTCTATATTCTCGATTTCTGTCATAAGTTCAAATGATTTACTCAATAAGAAATCTCCTACTAAAATACTACCCTTGTTTCCCCAAATATTATTTGCTGTTTTTAAACCTCTTCTTTTTTTGCTTTCATCTATTACATCGTCGTGTAGTAATGTGGCAGTATGAATAAATTCTATACATGCAGATAAATTTATATGTTTTACCCCTTTATAATTGCATAATTGAGCACACGCTAAACAAAGCATAGGACGTATTCTTTTACCACCAGTTTTTACTAAATGGCCAGCAACTTCAGGAATATAATTTATTTTATTTTTTATTTTTTCTTTGATTAAGATATCAACTTTTTTTAGGTCTTTAATTACCAATTGTTGCAAATTATCAAATTTTTTTTGATTATTTAAATTACTTTCTAAATCGTATTTGTATAATAAAACCACAATGTAATAACAGTAATTTTTTTTTTCGTTTTCTCAATATAAAAAAGTTTATATTATGTATTAATGCTGGATTTTTTAAAAAAAAAAAAAATAATACCTATAGTCTATATTTCTGGAATTATTGGAAATATAGGTGGTTTAAGAAATGGTATAACTATATCGTCAATTGAAAATTTGCTTGAGAAAGCTTTTAAAATAAAAAAATCGGCTGCTGTAGCTATAATTATAAACTCACCTGGAGGATCTCCAGTCCAATCTTCTTTAATTTATAAACGAATTAAAAAACTTGCAAAAAAAAATAAGACTAAAGTTATTTTTTTTGTTGAAGATGTTGCTGCATCAGGCGGATATTATATAGCTTGTGCAGGGGATGAAATATATGTTGATGAAAATTCTATTGTAGGTTCTATAGGCGTTATATATGCAAGTTTTGGTTTTGATAAATTAATAAAAAAATATGGAATTGAAAGAAGAATATTTACTACGGGTAAATATAAATCAATTTTAGATTCTTTTCAAAAACAAAAATTATCAGATGTGAAAAAATTAAAAAGCATTCAAACAGAAATTTTTAAAAATTTCAAGAACATAGTTTTAAAAAATAGAATTAAAAAAATTAATAAACAAAATAAAAATATCTTTTCTGGAAGCTTTTGGACTGGAAAAGAGGCAATTAAACTGGGTTTGGTAGATGGTATAGGTGATTTAAAGACAGTAATGGAAAAAAAATTTGGAGAAAGATTGAAATATGTTCCAATAAAACCTAAAAAATCTTTTCTTAAAGGCATTTTATCAAAGTCTTTTTACTCAAGAGACTTAGTAGATACAAAAAAAATTATTAATGATATGATGACATATATAGAGAGTAGAAACATCTGGGGAAGATATGGCTTCTAAGAAAAATGTTCTATCATTTCAAGATATAATATTTAATCTCCAAAATTTTTGGAGTAATAATAACTGTACTATAATTCAACCAATAGACTTACAAGTTGGTGCGGGCACATTCCATCCCGCAACTGTCTTGGGTGCATTAGGAAAAAAGTCTAGAAATATTGCTTACGTTCAACCTACAAGAAGACCAACTGATGGAAGATATGGAAAAAATCCTAATAGACTTCAACATTATTATCAGTTTCAAGTTTTATTAAAACCATCACCTAAAAATATACAAAGTGTTTTTTTAAAAAGCTTAAAATCTATTGGAATTGATTCAAAAAAGAATAATATTCAATTTAAAGAAGATGATTGGGAGAGCCCTACATTAGGAGCTTCAGGATTAGGCTGGGAAGTTAGATGTAATGGTATGGAGATTTGCCAATATACTTATTTTCAACAAATAGGAGGTATTGAATGTAAACCAGTTTCAGTTGAAATAACATATGGTTTAGAACGTTTAGCAATGTTTATTCAAAAAGTTAATAGTGTTTTTGATATTGTTTGGAACGTAAATAAAAAAGAAAAAAAAACAATTGAATACAAAGATATTTATCTTGAATCTGAAAAACAATTTTCAAAATATAATTTTGAATTAGCAAATACTGAATATTTATTAAAATGTTTTGAATATGTAGAAAATGAATGTAAAGAATTATTAAGTAACAATCTACCATTACCTGCATATGAGAATTGTATAAAGGCAAGTCATTATTTTAACATCTTAGATTCAAGAGGAGTTATAGGAGTTGCTCAAAGACAATCATATATTTTAAAAATAAGATCTTTGGTTAAAAGTTGCTGCGAGATATATATAAAACAAGAACTTTAAGTTAATATGTCAGAACTATTCATTGAATTATTATCTGAAGAAATTCCTTATTGGTTGCAGAAGGATATTGTAGAACAATTTAAAAAAAAAATAACTGATGTAATTATTGAAAATAATTTATCATTGTCTAAAAAAATTAATATAAGTTCTAATTTTACCTCATTAAGACTAATTTTTTCATGCAGCAATCTTATTAAAGAACAAAAAAG
>Ga0315338_1003649_pt1 | contig 13182 bp, 15 predicted proteins | sample ASW8metaG_FD_204518 | JGI IMG/M metagenome (GOLD analysis project Ga0315338, IMG submission 204518) | Ammonia-oxidizing marine archaeal communities from Monterey Bay, California, United States - ASW #8 | ecosystem: Environmental > Aquatic > Marine > Coastal | place: USA: California | collected... | reverse complement strand
TTCATCAGGTTTTTTATTAAGTTGACTCTCGTCAGCTAATATTTTTAGTCCTATATTTTGACGTTTTGAGAAGATTTTTAAACCTTGAAAAACAAATGCTCTATTTAAATCAATTAAAGGAACAACGTCACAAACAGTAGCCAAAGCTACTAAATCTAAAAACATGTTAATATCTGGTATTTTTTTAGATAAAAAATTTTTTAATTTAAATAATTTTTGTAAATAGTTTATAAAAATAAATGTTAAACCAGCTGAACAAAGAAAACCGTAACCTGAATTATCAAAAATACTGTTAGGGTTAATTAATGCTAAAATATTAATATGTTTTTCATATGATGTATGATGATCAATTATAATTAAATCCATTTTATTTTTTTTTACATAAGAAATAATTTCATGCGAATTAGTGCCACAATCAACCATGATTAATAACGATGTTTTTTGTGCTTTTATTTTATCAATAGCTTTAAAATTTGGGCCATATCCTTCAGTTAATCTGTCTGGAATATATGAATAAGTATCAATGTCAAAGTAACTTAAAAATTTTCTTAGTAGAACAATAGATGATAAGCCATCAACATCATAATCGCCCAAAATTGTAATTTTCTCTTTTTCTTTTACTGCTTTAAAAACTCTATCAGCAGCTTTTTTTAAATCATTAAAAATTGTTGGATCTGGTAAATAATAATCTAAATTTGGTTCTAAAAAATTTTTTATTTCATTTATATCATTTACCCTTAATGATAAAATATTTGCAATACAATTTGTTAATGAAAATTTTTGTGAAATATGAAGAGATAATTTTGTATTAGGATTATTTTTAATCCAAGAATTCTTTAATAAAGAATTATTAATTCCAAAAAAAAATTTCTCTTTTTTAAATTTTAAATTCACTTTTTACAAATTTTATTTTTTTTGATTTTGTAGTTACAATTAATGAATGTGTTACAAATTTTTTCTTATTTTTTTTTACACCATTTAACAAATATCCATTTGTAACGCCTGTTGCAACAAAAATAGCATCGTTTTTTATTAAATCTTTAATTTGATATTTTTTTTTTAAATTTTTAATACCCATTGCTAAAGCTCTTTTTTTTTGGATTTTATCTTTAAATATTAATCTACATTGCATTTGACCTCCAAGTGATTTTAACACCGATGCTGCTAACACTCCTTCAGGTGCTCCTCCAATCCCTACATAAAGATCAATGTTAAATTTTTTTATTGCTGTCGATATTGCACCGAAAACATCTCCATCTGAAATAAGAAATTTTTTACATTTTTTTTTTTTAATTATTTTAAAAATAGAATTATGTCTAGGTCTGTCTAAAACACATATAACAATATCTGAAACTTTTTTTTTTCTGTATTGAGCCAATTTTTCTATTGTTATTTCCAATGGCGTATCTAAATCTAAAAAATTTTTTGGTAAATCTTGTCCAACAGCTAATTTTTCCATATAAACATCTGGTGCATTTAAAAAACTATTTTTATTTCCTAAAGCAACAACGGTTAATGCATTCTTTTGATTGTTAGCTGTAATTTTTGTTCCTTCAAGTGGGTCCAATGCTATATCAAAATTTAAAGAACTTTTTTTGGTTCCAACTTTTTCACCTATATAAAGCATTGGCGCTTTATCCCTCTCACCTTCTCCAATAACAACAGTTCCATTAAAATCTAATTTGTTTAATTCTTCTCTCATTGACTGAACTGCTGCTCTGTCTGCAGAAATTTCGTCTTTTTTTCCAATATAATCATGAACTGCTATCGCAGCTAGTTGCGAAACTTTTAATATTTTTGAATTGTAATGAAATAAGTTATTTCTTTTCACATTAAAGATTTTACATAATTATTTCATACATGTAAAACCTGCATAATTATTGCTTTTTCTTTAACAAAATGGCAATTATTTAATTTAATTGAAGCTGAATTAATTGTACTTTTATTACATTTATGTGTAAGCACGACAACATTAAACATTTTTTTACTTATTTGTTCCTGAAATAAAGATTTTATTGAAATTCTAAAATTTTTTAAAATCGTTGTAATTGCAGCTATTGCTCCAGGTTTATCATAAATTTTAGCTCTTATAAAATAATTATTATTACTCAAAAAATTATTTGATATATTTATTTTCTTTAAACTTTTATATGTAATTCCATACATAAATTCATTTTCTTTGTTATTAGAAATATTCATTAAATCAGATACCACAGATAGAGATGTTGGTTCTCCTCCCGCTCCTTCACCCACTAGAATAGTTTTATTATTACTATTAGCGTCAATAATTATTGCATTTAGATTATTATTAACATTCGATAATTCTTTTTTTTTTGAAATTAAAAAAGGTGAAACAATTAATTTTATTTTATTTTTTTCTAAACAACCTATTCCTAAAAGCTTTATTCTAAAGCCTAAACGATCTGAAAAAAAAATATCTTCTTTTGTAAGATTCTCAATACCTGAATACATAATTTTTTTTAAATCAATTTTTTTATTAAACGCAATTGTAGATAAAATTAATATTTTATGTAGTGTGTCTAAACCACTTAAATCATTATTTGGTTGTTGCTCAGCATATCCTATGGTTTGTGCGTTTTTTAAAGATGTATTAAATTCATTTTTTTCTTCAAACATATTTGTTAAAATATAATTTGAAGTTCCGTTTAAAATTCCTGTAATTTTATTTATTTTTATTCCATTAAAACTTTTTTTTAATGTAGATATAATTGGTATCCCTCCAGCTACAGATGCTTCAAAACCAATTTTTACTTCATTTTGCTCTGCTAATTTTGCTAATTTATATCCTTCATGCGCTAAAAGTGCTTTGTTTGCAGTAATTAAATTTTTCTTGCTTTTAAGAGTATGATAACAAATATTTTTTGGGATTCCTTTTTCCCCACCTATTAATTCTATTACAGTATTAACATTTTTTTGTTCAATCATTTTTATGGGATTATCAAACCATTTATAATTATTTTTTCTAAAATTTCTCTTTTTAAATTTATTTTTTGCAAATATTCCAACGATATTTATTTTTAGACCAAATTTGTGTAAAAAAATATATTTATTCTTTTCAAGAAGTTTAATAGTTGCTGAACCTACAGTACCAAGACCTGCAACAACAATGTTGATATTTTTTACCATTAAAAGAAATTTAATATTGAATAAAGATTTCAGCTCTTCTGTTAGCAGCTTCTAGTCTTGGCATGATTTCCGCGTATAATGGGTTTGCATCTGACATAGCAACTAGTTCTATTCTTTTAGAATTTAACCCTATTGTAGAAAATTCACTCATAACTTTTCTAGCTCTTTCTAGTGAAATATTAAAATTTACCAATGCGTGCTTTGTTAAATCCATATCATAATTAGTTCTGCTGCTAGCATGTCCAACAATAACAATCTTTTTTCCTTCATTTTCGTAAAATAAATTAGCAACTTTTTTTATTTTTGATAAATCTTCATCAGTTAATTGAGTTGAACCGTGATGAAAAGTAATTCTTGCAACAGGCACTTCTCTTTCTTCTATTCTTTTTTCTATAATTTTAGTCTCAGTAATATTTTGTTCTTTTGAAATATCTGTTTTTTTTACTATTACTTCATTCTTTTTTTCTTTACTATCCAATCCTTTTAATCCTAAAATTTTTTCAATTTCATTTGGATTATAATATATATCATTCTTCTTAATTTTATCTTCTACATTAATTATTTGTTCTTGAGTTTTTATATTTTTTAGTTCTTTTGCTAAACTATGAAGTTCTTTTTCTTCATCATTTATAGTTACTTGATTTTTCGGATATGAAGAATCTGGTTTAAAATTTTCAATTTGTTCTAATTTTGCAATTTGTATATCTTTTATAGATTTTTGAGTATTTTCATATAATCTAGCGTCATTATATTTTCTTTTATCAGCACTGGCATCATTAAAAGTTCTTTCTATATTTGAAACTTTGTTTTCAATAACTGATTCAGATGGAACTGGTTCTAATTGAGAATTATTTTCTAAACTTTTAACAATACTATCTTGCTCTTCTAAAGATATTGATGGGTCTGGTCGTGTTGGAACATTTGCTAAATTTGGATACTCATCACTATCTTGAAACTCTGTATCCCCTTGTAAGCCTTCCTGAATTTGAATATCTTTTTCTTCTTTATCATCTTCAATATAAACTTTATCCATAACTATCTCTTGTTCTTGAGAATTATCGTTTTGATCTTTATTAGATTTAGATAAAAATTTATCATTAATTAAAGAGCAATTTGCAAATAAAAAAATTGAACTTAACATTAATATTTTTAAAGATTTCATAGAGATTAGTTAATTATTTTTATTAGAATTTGCAAGATATTCTTGAGATAATTGATAATATCTTTTTGCAGATTTTTTAATAAATTCTATTTCATCATTACTCAACTTTCTTAAAAATTTTGCTGGTTTACCTGCCCACAATTCACCTGATTTTATAATTTTTCCTTGGGTTAAAAGTGAGCCAGCGGCCAACATAGAGTTTCTTTTAACCACAGCGCCATCTAAAATTGTCGAAGACATACCAATAAGAGAATTATTTTCAATTTTACAATCATGAATAACACAATTATGTCCTATAGTGACACTTGAGCCTATTTGAGTGCCATGCCCACTGGTAGTACAATGAATCATTGTTAAATCTTGTATGTTAGTGCTACTACCAATTCTAATTTTTTCCACATCTCCCCTAATTACAACATTGAACCAAATATTAGATTTAGAACCAATTTTTACATCTCCAATTATATAAGAACCCGGTGCTATAAACACATTTTTATCTATTTTTGGTGTAATTTTTCTATATTTTAATAGCATCACATAAGTACATTAATAATTTATATTAATAATGTATTATAACTAATTGATTTTATTATATTATGGAAACGTAGGATTAAAATCTAAACCCTCATCTTCTTTAAAATTATATTTTAAATTCATATTCTGTATTGCTTGGCCAGCTGCTCCTTTAATTAAATTATCTATAACTGATATTATTATTATTCTGCCTTTAATCCTATCTGGAAAAATATTAAAAAAACAATAATTAGTCCCAACAACGTCTTTTATTGTAGGAATTTGATTTATTTTTAACATTTTTAAAAAAGTAAAATTCTTTTTTTCGAAAAAATTTCTTATATTTTTAATTTTTTTCCCTTTTTCTAATTTAATATAAATATTTGATGAAATACCTCTATTAATTGGAACAACATGAGGGGTAAAACTTATATTTACATTTTTTGTACCACTATAATTTGATATACATTTTTCAATTTCAGCTAAATGTTTATGTTCTGCTATTTTATACGGTTTTATAGAATTACTGACTTCACTAAAAAGATTCTCAGTAACACTTTTTTTACCAGCGCCTGAAATACCAGATTTTGAATCTATAATTATATCATTTGTTTGAATATATTTTTCTTTTACCAATGGTATTAAAGGAGATAATATTGATGTTGCATAACAACCAGGGTTAGATATTTTTGTTTCAAATGTGTCATTTTCATTATAATTAATAAAATCTTTTAAATGATCTGCTATGCCATATATCCACTTTCCATCAGTTAAAGAACTAACTCTAAAATCATTAGATAAATCAATTACACATATATTTTTTGGTATTTTTGTAATTATTTTTTTACTTTCTCCTGTTGGAAGGCATAAAAAAATAACATCTATTTCTTTCCAATCTACTTGAGTGAGTTTTACTAATTTTGGATAATTTTTAAAATTCAATCCTGGATAAAAATCTGATATTTTTTTTCCATAATTTGATTTTGAAATTAAATACTTAATTTCAACTTTTTTATGAAAATTCAATAATCTTATAAGTTCAATACCGGTATAACCTGTTGAACCTAAAATAGCTGCGTTTATTCTAAATTTCATTACTAGTAACCTACAAAATTCCAAAATTTATTCAGATATAAGCTTATTTTGCAAAAATTTAAGTGATATTTTTTTATCGCTTAGAGAATTGAAAACTTCTTCTTGCTTTTCTTCTTCCATACTTCTTTCTTTCCACTACTCTACTATCTCTAGTAAGAAGACCTTTTTTCTTTAAAGCAACTCTGAAGTTTGAATCATAACTTACTAACACCTTTGATATTGCTAATTTAATAGCACTAGCTTGGCCTGACAACCCACCACCTTTTACAGAAATATTTACATCAAAATCATTTTTGTCTATAGTTTCAAAAGGTTTTTTAATAAGCATGTTTAGAAGTTCCCTTGAAAAATATTTATTAAAGTCTTTTTTATTTACTTTAATTTCACCTTTTCCGTTAGGTATTAACCAAACTCTTGCTATAGAATTTTTTCTTTTTCCTGTTGCATAAAGATTATTTTTTACTTTTTTTGTAATTTTGTCATTATTTTTCAGGTCTATATCAATCATTTCTTAACTATTAAAATTTAAAATTAATGGATTATTTGCAGTATGTGGATGCTTATCATTTGAATAAACATACAAATTCTTTAATTGTTTCCTTGTTAAAGGTCCTTTTTTTAACATTCTTCTAACAGAATCTTTTAAAACTAAAGTTGAATTCTTACTATTCAATATTTCTTTATAAGTTTTATTCTTAATTCCTCCGGGATACCCAGTATGCCAGTATCTTTTTTTATATATTTTTTTTCCTGTAAGAATTATTTTTTTTGCATTTATTACTACAATTTTATCTTTTATACATTCATTGTCAGAATAAGAAGTCTTATGTTTTCCCATTAATCTAGTTGCTAAAAAAGTTGATAATCTTCCTAAAACTTGGTTTTTAGCATCAATTAAATACCATTTGTCAGATTTTAAATCTGACTTAGTAGTATTGTTTTTTATATTTTCATTAATCATTTTAATTTTGAGGAGTATGACATAATAAATTTTCCTGTCAATTATGAAATCATATTCTGGAAAAAGAAACTAAGTTATTTGTTTTTTTACCCATTTTAAAAACTTATTATTAGTTTTTTTTATTGGAAAAGCTATGATAGATGGACATTCGTAAGAATGTTTTAATTCTATAAAGGAAATTAATTTCTTTACTTTTTTATCATTTGTCTTAAAGCTTAATTCTACTTCGTTTTCATCAAACATTTTATTTTTCCAAATAAATAAAGAATTTATGTTTTTATTTATATTAACGCATGCAGCTAATTTATTTTTAATAGCTAATTTAGCAATTTTCTTAGCATGATTCAGCTTTGGATAAAATGTGTAGACAATATAAATTGTCATTTATTTTTTTTAAATTGAATTTTTAATATTTTTTAAATCAATTAAAATTTCTTTAAGAATTTTTTTATATTCTTTATTATTATTAAAATTTTCTTTTTTAAAATTTTTATTATCACTCAAAACATTCTTATTTTTTAAAATTGGATTTTTACTTTTTAGAATTTGATTAATTGATTGATTTCCAAAAATTTTTTGAACACCTTTAATGCTTATACAATCTTCATATAATAAATTTTTAATGTATCTAATGAGTTCAATATCTATTTCCCGATAATACCTTCTATTTCCGGATAATTTAAGAGGTTTTAATTGTTTGAATCTATTTTCCCAAAAACGTAAAACATGTTGAGGCAAATTTAAATTTATTGCAATTTGACTTATAGTTTTAAATTTTTTAATAGATTTCAAAAGTTATTCTCTTTGTTAGTTATCATATATAAATATATGATAATAACAAATTTTTTATTTTGAATTAACTTTATTCTTAAGAATTTTTGATGCAATAAATGATATAGTATTTCTAGCAGATATAGTATGTTCTACTCCGGTTTTTGGATTTCTTCCAATTCTTTCTTTTTTATATCTTAATTTTAGCGTGCCAAAAGACGAAATTTTTAATATTTTTTTATCTATTAATGATTTTATCATCTCATTAACAATTGTATCAACAAAGTAAGATGATTCTGAGCCTGAAATACCTATTTCCTTATTTAAGACACTTGCTATTTTTATTCTAGTTAAGTTATTATCTGACATTTCAAATATTTATATTACTAGTATTTTAAAATAGAACAACCCCAAGTTAATCCTCCTCCAATTGCTTCAAAAACAATTATTTGTCCTCTTTTTATAATTTTTTTTGATAATGCATAGTCAAGAGATAATGGGATAGATGCAGTTGAAGTATTTGCGTATTGATCCACAGTCACTATAACTTTACTTTTTGGAATGCCTAGTTTAACTGCACTCATATCTATTATTCTTTTGTTTGCTTGATGGGGTATTATCCAATCAATATCTTCTTTTTTTAATTTATTCTTTTTTAAATTAAATTGTATGGAACTAACTAGTTTTTGAACAGCGTGTTTAAATACCTCCTTGCCTTTCATTTTAATATGCCCAGCTTTTTGATTAGATGCTACACCACCATTAACGTATAATAAATCATAAAATCTACCATCAGAATATAATTCTGTTGATATGATACCAGAATTCATTTTTTTCTTCTTACTAAGAACTATTGCGCCAGCTCCATCGCCAAATAAAACACATGTCGATCTGTCATTCCAATCCAAAATTCTTGAAAAAATTTCAGAACCAATAACTAAGGCGTTTGATGCTTGATTGTTTAACAAAAAATTATCTGCTACTGACAAAGCGTAAATAAACCCCGAACATGCAGCTTGAATATCAAAAGCAAATCCTTTTTTAATTCCTAATTTAGCTTGAATTTTTGCTGCTGTTGAAGGAAATGTATGATCAGGTGTTGAAGTGGCTACAATTATTAAATCTATATTAGAAATTTTAATTTTAGAATTTTTTATAGCTTTTTTTGCAGCTTCAAATCCTAAATCTGAATTTAATTGTTTTTTATCTGCAATATGTCTTTGATTAATGCCAGTTCTAGTTTTTATCCATTCATCAGTTGTATCTAATTTTTTTGAAAGATCATTATTTGTTAAAATTTTCTTCGGTAAATAACCTCCACAACCTGAAATATAGCTAGAAAAATTCATTTTTTTATTTAAAAATTTTTTTTATATCACTAATTATTTTTTCATTAAAATTATTTATGCATAGATCGTAAGCAACAGATATAGCATTTGAAAAACCATCTGCGTCCGATCTACCATGGCTTTTTACAACTATACCATTTAATCCTAAAAACATAGCACCATTATATTTACCAGGATTAACTTTGTTCCACAAAGATTTTATAACTGGCAATGAAATAATAAATGCAAATTTAGAATATAAATTATCATTAAATGTTTTTTTTAAATAGCTGGTATATAATTCTGAAGTACCCTCGGCTATTTTTAACGCAATATTACCCGTAAAACCATCAGTAACAACTACATCGACTATTCCCATTGGTATATCATTACCTTCAACAAATCCGTGAAAATCAATATTTTTTTCCTTTGATAATCTTTTGGCAGCCAATTGAACAACTTCACTGCCTTTTAAAATTTCAGAACCAATATTCAACAATCCTATTTTTGGTTTTTTTATTCCTAATACAGTTTTAGAAAAAACCTTTCCCATAATAGCAAAATCAAGAAAATTCTTTTCATCACAATCAACATTTGCTCCTAAATCTAACATTACAGTTTCAGATTTTTTTGTTGGAAACATGGTGGCTATTGCTGGTCTATTAATGCCATTTATAGTTTTCATTAAAACAGTTGAAATAACCATAAGTGCTCCTGTATTACCACCGCTTACAATTGCATTTGATACTCCTGACTTAACTGAATCTATAGCTTGAAACATGCTTGATTTTCTAAATTTTTTTAATGCATCAGTTGGTTTTACGTCATTTGTTATTATTTGATTGGTATGAACAATTTCAGAAATATTAAGAAGATTTTTCTTTTTTAATAAAGAAGTAATTTTCATTTTATTACCAAAAAAAATAAACTTTATTTTTGGAATTTTTTTTGAAGCTTGGAATGCGCCATTAATTACAGCGCTTGGAGCAAGATCCCCTCCCATAGCATCTATAGCAATTATAATTTCTCTCGGATTATTCACAAAAAATTATTTCAATAATTTGATTTATTTAGTTGGGTTAATAATTTTTTTACCTCTATATTCACCTGTGGTTTTATCTATATGATGAGGCCTTCTTAATTCACCCGAATTTTTATCTTCAACATATTTAATTGTTGATATTTTGCTTTTTAAGTGCGAAATACGCATCTTAGATTTAGACTTTGAAGTTTTTTTTTTTGGTACAGCCATTCTTTTTAAAAATTAGAAGATTTACAATTAGTATCATTTAAAAATAAAAAAACAAATAAATTATTTATTATTAAATAGATTCTTTAAAAAAATTTTTACTAAAAATCTCTTTCGAATTCGAAGAATTTAGTTTCTTATGTTGTTTAATAATAAAATTATAAAAATTATCTAAATTATCTTTTTTAACTTTATTTTTATAAATAAATTTTTTTATTGGTTTTTTTATATTTTTAAAATCTTTACTTATAGATTTTTCGTATAATTGTATTCTAAAAGAAAAAATCTTTGCCAGGATATTTACCTTTTTTCCAACTGATAAATCTCCTGTACCAATCTCTCTAAGTGAATAATCTATATAATCAAACAAATAGTTGTAAATTATTTGAATTTTCATTTTATTTATTTTTTCATTTTTTAGTCTTAAATGTATAAGAAAAATTAGAATTAATATAATTTCATATCTAGCATAAAAATTTTTAGGAATTTTAAATTTTTTATTAAAAGAACTTGAACAGGAGATTTTAATTATATTATTTAGGATATTCTTTATATTTCTAGTATTATATTTTTTTCTTTTGAAAAAAACTTTTTTTAAATTATTTAATATCATTATAAAAGAATGAACCATTTAAAAATAATTTTAAAAATAATTTTTACTATACTTTTTTTTCAATTAAATTCATGTGGATTAAAAGTTACTGAAAATCATGGGCAAATATATGGTGAAAATGTAGATTTTAAAGAACTAGAGGTTGGAAAAACAACAAAAAATGAAATTGTTGAATTACTTGGATCTCCATCAACAACAAGTAATTTTGATAATGAACAAAGTTGGATTTATATAAGTTCTGAATTTAAGAAATTTATTTTTCTAGATGGTTCAAATACTGATCAAGAAATATTGATACTTTCTTTTAATCAAGAAACATTAAAAAATAAAGAATTATTATCAAAAAATGATATTAACAATATTGAATATGAAGAAGTAGTTACAGATAGTAGAGGAAAAAAAACAAATTGGATTAAACATTTTTTTTCCAATTTAAATCCTGATCCTTATGGTAAAAAAAATCAGTAAAATTATTATTTAGTGAGCTATAAAACCTAACAATAATAATGCAACAATATTAGTAATTTTTATCATGGGATTTATTGCTGGTCCGGCAGTATCTTTATATGGATCTCCAACTGTATCTCCTGTAACAGCAGCCTTGTGAGCTTCTGAACCTTTTCCTCCTAAGTTCCCGTCTTCTATATATTTTTTTGCATTATCCCAAGCACCGCCTCCTGCAGTCATTGATATAGCTACAAATAATCCGGTAACAATAACCCCCAATAACATTGCACCTACTGACGCAAGTGCAGAGCTTTGATCGGCAACAATTAAAATAAAAAAATATAAAATAATTGGAGACAAAACAGGAAGTAATGATGGTATTATCATTTCTTTAATTGCTGTTCTAGTCAACATATCAACACATTTTCCATATTCTGGTTTTGTTTTTCCTGACATAATTCCTTTTATTTGGGAAAATTGCCTTCTTACTTCAATAACAACTGAGGATCCTGCTCTTCCAACAGCAGTCATGCCCATTGAAGCAAAAAGATATGGTAAAAGACCGCCAAAAATTAAACCGACGACTACATATGGATTTGATAAACTAAAATCTACATATGAAACATGGATAAGTTTGTTTTCTATAAAATAATTTAAGTCAGCTGTATAAGTTGCAAATAAAACTAATGCTCCTAATCCTGCTGATCCAATAGCATATCCTTTGGTAATTGCTTTAGTTGTATTACCTACGGCATCAAGAGCATCTGTAACTTTTCTAACTTTTTTATCTAGTTTAGACATTTCAGCAATCCCTCCTGCATTATCAGTAACAGGGCCATATGCATCTAATGCAACAACCATTCCTGCTAAAGCAAGCATTGATGTAACTGAAATTGCAATACCAAATAAACCAGCTAATTTAGAAGATATAATTATACCAAAACAAATAATTATTGCTGGAATAGCTGTAGATTCTAAACTTACAGCTAAGCCTTGAATAATATTTGTTGCGTGTCCGGTTTTAGATGAATTAGCTATACTTTGTACAGGTTTAAAATTAGTTCCAGTATAATATTCAGTAACCCAGATTAATAAACTTGTTATTATAAGACCTGTTACACCGCAATAAAATAAATCCATACCATTGAAGTTTTTATTATTTACTAAAAATTCTTGATTCAAACCTACAAAAAAATCTGTTAGAAACCATAAACTTGCTACAGATAAAATAGCAGTTACAAAAAAACCTTTATATAAGGCACCCATAACATTATTGGATTTTCCAAGTCTTACAAAAAAAGTACCAATTATACTAGTAATAATACATGCGCCTCCAATTGCTAATGGATAAGACATAATTTTAAATAAAATATCACTTTGACTAAAAAAAATTGATGCTAGTACCATCGTTGCAACTACCGTAACAACATAGGTTTCAAATAAATCTGCAGCCATTCCTGCACAATCACCAACATTATCACCCACGTTATCTGCTATTACTGCTGGATTTCTTGGATCATCTTCTGGAATTCCAGCTTCGACCTTACCAACTAAGTCAGCTCCTACATCAGCACCTTTAGTAAAAATTCCACCACCAAGTCTAGCAAATATAGAGATTAATGATGCGCCAAAACTTAAACCAATTAGAGGTTCAATTAATTCTCTTCCATTAATTCCTTTATGTAATAAAAAAGCATAGTACGAACTGATAGATAACAATGCTAATCCGACAACTAACATACCTGTTACTGAACCAGCTCTAAATGCAATTTTTAAACCTTCTGATAACCCTTTAGAAGATGCTGCAGCTGTCCTTACATTTGATCTTACTGATATGTGCATACCAACATATCCAGCTAAACCAGATAATATTGCTCCTAATAGAAAACCAAAAGC
>Ga0315338_1003648_pt1 | contig 13182 bp, 10 predicted proteins | sample ASW8metaG_FD_204518 | JGI IMG/M metagenome (GOLD analysis project Ga0315338, IMG submission 204518) | Ammonia-oxidizing marine archaeal communities from Monterey Bay, California, United States - ASW #8 | ecosystem: Environmental > Aquatic > Marine > Coastal | place: USA: California | collected... | reverse complement strand
CTCAAAGGAATTGACGGGGGCCCGCACAAGCGGTGGAGCATGTGGTTTAATTCGATGCAACGCGAAGAACCTTACCAGGCCTTGACATCCTCGGAACTTTCTAGAGATAGATTGGTGCCTTCGGGAATCGAGAGACAGGTGCTGCATGGCTGTCGTCAGCTCGTGTCGTGAGATGTTGGGTTAAGTCCCGTAACGAGCGCAACCCTTATCCTTAGTTGCCAGCATTTTAGGTGGGAACTCTAAGGAGACTGCCGGTGATAAACCGGAGGAAGGTGGGGATGACGTCAAGTCATCATGGCCCTTACGGCCTGGGCTACACACGTGCTACAATGGTCGGTACAGAGGGTTGCTAAGCCGCGAGGTGGAGCCAATCCCACAAAGCCGATCGTAGTCCGGATTGAAGTCTGCAACTCGACTTCATGAAGTCGGAATCGCTAGTAATCGCAGATCAGAATGCTGCGGTGAATACGTTCCCGGGCCTTGTACACACCGCCCGTCACACCATGGGAGTGGCTTGCAAAAGAAGTACGTAGCTTAACCTTCGGGAGGGCGCTTACCACTTTGTGATTCATGACTGGGGTGAAGTCGTAACAAGGTAGCCGTAGGGGAACCTGCGGCTGGATCACCTCCTTAAAAGTATAGTGATCGATCCTATACGTCGAGCGCCTGCACAAATTTCTTGATCAGATGTATTGCGTGAAGGTCCAACTGGCTATGTAATTGGACTGAATACAGAAGCAACATTTTAAATATGTTCTCACAAAGTTTGGGTCTGTAGCTCAGTTGGTTAGAGCGCACCCCTGATAAGGGTGAGGTCGGTGGTTCAAATCCACCCAGACCCACCAGATTTGTGTTTCAATCTGGAGTACTGATTCGATTTATTTAATCACTACTGATTGATTGGTAAAATACATATTATCGGGGCCATAGCTCAGCTGGGAGAGCGCCTGCCTTGCACGCAGGAGGTCGGCGGTTCGATCCCGCCTGGCTCCACCAGAATTACTTTAAGATTTGAGTAAGTAATAACTTACTTAATTATGTTCTTTAAAAATTTGGAAAATTGATTATCACAAACAATGATCTCTCAATTGTTGTTTGTGGAACAAATACGTTCGAAAGAATGTATTTGGGTATATGCATTTGTATAGCGTCAGCAAACATGTGATCTCTAAACTTAATTTGCAAAAGGGTTAGGTAGGGTGGTGGTAGTTCGCCAAACTGTTTGAGATTATATGGTCAAGCGAATAAGCGCATACGGCGGATGCCTAGGCGGTAAGAGGCGATGAAGGACGTAGTAGCCTGCGATAAGCTTCGGGGAGTCGGCAAACAGACTTTGATCCGGAGATTTCCGAATGGGGAAACCCACTGTTTCGACAGTATCTACATCTGAATTAATAGGGTGTAGAAGCGAACCCGGGGAACTGAAACATCTAAGTACCCGGAGGAAAAGAAATCAACCGAGATTCCCTTAGTAGCGGCGAGCGAAAGGGGAAAAGCCCAGTTCACCACAAGCTTAAATCACTTAAATGAACGTTCTGGAAAGTTCGGCCATAGCGGGTGATAGCCCCGTAATTGAAAGGTGGTTTAAGTGGGGTGACGAAGAGTAAGACGGGACACGTGATATCTTGTCTGAATATGGGGGGACCATCCTCCAAGGCTAAATACTCCTTACCGACCGATAGTGAACGAGTACCGTGAGGGAAAGGTGAAAAGAACCCCGGAGAGGGGAGTGAAATAGAACCTGAAACCGTATGCGTACAAGCAGTGGGAGCACCTTCGGGTGTGACCGCGTACCTTTTGTATAATGGGTCAGCGACTTACTTTCAGTGGCAAGCTTAACCAATTAGGGAAGGCGTAGGGAAACCGAGTCTGAATAGGGCGAATTAGTCTCTGGGAGTAGACCCGAAACCGGGCGATCTATCCATGGCCAGGGTGAAGGTGGGGTAATACCTACTGGAGGCCCGAACCCACTAATGTTGAAAAATTAGGGGATGAGTTGTGGATAGGAGTGAAAGGCTAACCAAGCCCGGAGATAGCTGGTTCTCCTCGAAATCTATTTAGGTAGAGCCTCGTGTCTCACTCTCGGGGGTAGAGCACTGTTATGGCTAGGGGGTCATCCCGACTTACCAAACCATTGCAAACTCCGAATACCGAGAAGTGCAATCACGGGAGACACACTGCGGGTGATAAGGTCCGTAGTGGAAAGGGAAACAGCCCAGACCGCCAGCTAAGGTCCCAAAATCATAGCTCAGTGGAAAACGATGTGGGAAGGCACAAACAGCCAGGAGGTTGGCTTAGAAGCAGCAACCCTTTAAAGAAAGCGTAATAGCTCACTGGTCGAGTCGGCCTGCGCGGAAGATTTACCGGGGCTTAAGCTATGTACCGAAGCTGCGGATGCGTGTTTACACGCATGGTAGAGGAGCGTTCTGTAGGCCATTGAAGGTATGCTGTAAGGCATGCTGGAGGTATCAGAAGTGCGAATGCTGACATGAGTAGCGATAATGCGGGTGAAAAACCCGCACGCCGAAAGCCCAAGGTTTCCTGCGCCATGCTAATCAGCGCAGGGTGAGTCGGCACCTAAGGCGAGGCCGAAAGGCGTAGTCGATGGAAAACAGGTTAATATTCCTGTACCTCACATAATTGCGATGGGGCGACGGAGAAGGCTAGGTTGGCCGGAGATTGGTAGTTCCGGTTTAAGCGAGTAGGGAGTGTTCTTTGGAAAATCCGGGAACATAATCCTGAGACGTGATGACGAGCCCCTTTATTGGGGCGGAGTGATTGATGCCATGCTTCCAGGAAAACCCCCTAAGCTTCAGATTATGTGAGACCGTACCCCAAACCGACACAGGTGGGCGAGGAGAGAATCCTAAGGCGCTTGAGAGAACTCGGGTGAAGGAACTCGGCAAAATAGCACCGTAACTTCGGGAGAAGGTGTGCCCTTTGTATGTGAAAGCCCTGCGGCTGGAGCAGAAGAGGGTTGCAGTGACTAGGTGGCTGCGACTGTTTACTAAAAACATAGCACTCTGCAAACTCGTAAGAGGACGTATAGGGTGTGACGCCTGCCCGGTGCCGGAAGGTTAATTGATGGGGTTAGCTTAGGCGAAGCTCTTGATCGAAGCCCCGGTAAACGGCGGCCGTAACTATAACGGTCCTAAGGTAGCGAAATTCCTTGTCGGGTAAGTTCCGACCTGCACGAATGGCGTAACGATGGCCACACTGTCTCCACCCGAGACTCAGCGAAATTGAACTTGCTGTTAAGATGCAGTATACCCGCGGCTAGACGGAAAGACCCCGTGCACCTTTACTACAGCTTTGCACTGGACTTTGAATATATTTGTGTAGGATAGCTGGGAGACTTTGAAGCGTGAACGTCAGTTTGCGTGGAGTCAAAACTGAAATACCAGCCTGATATCTTTGAGGTTCTAACCTAGGCCCGTTATCCGGGTCGGGAACAGTGTATGGTGGGTAGTTTGACTGGGGCGGTCTCCTCCCAAAGAGTAACGGAGGAGCGCGATGGTACCCTCAGCACGGTCGGAAATCGTGCTATGAGCGCAAAGGTAAAAGGGTGCTTAACTGTGAGACAGACACGTCGAACAGATACGAAAGTAGGTCTTAGTGATCCGGTGGTTCTGTATGGAAGGACCATCGCTCAACGGATAAAAGGTACGCCGGGGATAACAGGCTGATACCACCCAAGAGTTCATATCGACGGTGGTGTTTGGCACCTCGATGTCGGCTCATCTCATCCTGGGGCTGAAGCAGGTCCCAAGGGTATGGCTGTTCGCCATTTAAAGAGGTACGCGAGCTGGGTTTAGAACGTCGTGAGACAGTTCGGTCCCTATCTGCCGTGGGCGTTGGAGATTTGAGAGGAGCTACTCCTAGTACGAGAGGACCGGAGTGGACGTACCTCTGGTGTTCCGGTTGTCATGCCAATGGCATTGCCGGGTAGCTATGTACGGAAAGGATAACCGCTGAAAGCATCTAAGCGGGAAGCCTCCCTCAAGATGAGATCTCCCTGGGAACTTGATTCCCCTGAAGGGCCCTTGAAGACTACAAGGTTGATAGGCTGGGTGTGGAAGCGCAGTAATGTGTGAAGCTAACCAGTACTAATTGCCCGTGAGGCTTGACCATATAATACTCAAGCAGTTTGTGACGTAACAAATACTTTATATTTAAGTAATCAATTTTCTAAATGCGGTTGCGTTGTTTAACGATAACGCACCCAACAGTTTGCCTGGCGGCAATAGCAAGTGTGAACCACCCGATTCCATCTCGAACTCGGAAGTGAAACCATTTAGCGCCGATGATAGTATGGGGTTTCCCTATGCGAAAGTAGGTCACTGCCAGGCTTCTATATTTAAAGCCCTTATTTATTAAATAAGGGCTTTTTATTTTTTAAAAAAGCAATAACTTTTTATATTTAACTTGAGATTTTCTTATTTATATGTGGAAGAGACGATTTGTCACCAGCTTTCATATATCTTTTTTCCCCATCAGTTGCAGTGACATTTTCATAAACACCATCATCACGCTTCACTAATTTTGTAAAGCCAACTTCTTTAAGTTCAGAGTTGCTAGTAGGGATGCTTATAGAGGGGGGATTAATAACGAGCCTGACAGGAGCTAAGACATCTGTATCCCCGAGTGAGATTTGACCAACAAAACAGACTTCACCCCAAGTTTTTAATTTAGTGTTGACGTCATGGCTTACCTCTACGGTCTTACCATTTTTTTTACAAAAATAATCGTAATTAGGCATAATTTTTTGATTGTAATATATTTGCATAATTATATAACAAAATTACTCCCATTCTAACTCAGCATAAGCTTTTGAGATATTGGTTGAATGTTGGTAGTCGTGTAATAGCCATTTTAGTTGGTTATTTTTATCTATATTTTCCATCGCTTCATTTATAAATATTCCTTCGGCAATAGCTTTTCGTGTTTGATTTAGTAAAAGCTTAAAATAATCTTGTTGTTGCTTCAAAGCCTCTGCTAGCGATTTAGTGATTCCACCATGACCAGGAATCACTTTCTGTACATCTAATTTCTTTATTTTATCTATTGTTTTTATCCAGCCTTTCAAGCTACCCGTTAATGATGGTATGCGTTCTTTGAAAATTAGATCCCCGGCCCAAAGAGTTTTTGTTTTATTATCAATAACTATCAAATCATTATGGCTATGAGATATTGAGAACGGGATTAAAGTTAAAGTGCGACCACCTAACTCTAATCTCGTTGATTCTTCAATCAAAATATTTGGCCCTATAACATCCGAGGCTTTTGCATTAGGCCCTAAATTATTTTTGAATTGAGTTAGAAAAAAATCTCTATTCCTATTAATCGCCTCTGCTAAGTCTTTATGGCCTACAAAATTAGGATTTTCATCAAGAAATGCTTTGTTACCTAGAATGTGATCAAAATGTACATGTGTGTTGATTACATAACAGATTGGTTTTTTTGTTATCTTACGAATAGTATTTTTGAGTTTATTTCCCGTTTTTATTGAGCCACCGGTATCAATAACAGCAACACAATTATTACCAACGATAAACCCAATATTAGCAATATCATCATTTCCTATGTCCTCAATCGAGACATGACTGCCAGTATGAACATAGTTGTTATTTGCAATCTCAGTTAAGTTAAACTCTTGATTGGTTTCAGAAGGGATAGCTGAGCGTAAAAAAGCCAGCATTATCAAAGCAAAATAAGTAATGTTTTTAATAATAGTCATTAGATTTTTATTAGGATAAATTTCAAAAACATATTCAGTAATTAACAATCAATACTTTCGAATATGACTTTAACGAATTGATTAATATAGCACAAATATTCTTCTTGATATTTTTGGAATTAGTATTAATGTAGTAATTGTTAAGAATATGAAAATATATCAAAAGCAATTCATTTCTTTTGGCCTTGATTTAACCATGATTAAAACACAGGAGGCCAGAACCAGCGTTCGTTAATCTACTATTTACATTTATAATATTTCCAACTCAGTTGGAGAGGAGATGTAATGTTTGAACAAGATCAAGAAATTGTGCAATCTTTGATAGATAAAAATAAGAATTTCAGAAGGCTCTATAATAAACATTGTCAATTAAAGAGCAAAGTAAAAGAGGCGAATCAAGGTTATCTCAGTATTGATGATTTCGATTTAGAGATACTCAAAAAAGAAAAATTACTAATAAAGGATCGTATGGCAATCATAATCGAAGATTATCGACATACTCATATCTGATATCTAATTGTATTAATTGAAAACCCTGCCGATACGCAGGGTTTTTTTATAGAATTAATAAAACCCCAATTATCAATAACATACTTGCTAGTAGTGTGCGCATAATTTTGTCAGGCATTAAATTACCAACATGGCTTCCAAGATAGATACCAGGCAATGAGCCAACGATTAAACTGAAAAGCAGAATGTAATCAACAGCACCTAAACTTGCATGCCCAATCCCTGCAATTGCAGTTATGGGAATAGCATGCGCAAGATCAGTTGCTACAATTTCAATTGTTCTATATCTTGGATATAGGAAAAATAAGAATGCAGCGCCTATTACACCCGCACCAACAGAAGAGAAAGTAACAAGCGCACCAATTAAAATGCCTGCAAAAATGGTAAAAGGTTTTGTAAATTTTTTATGAAGTATTTGTACAAAAGCAAAATGTTCATTCTTACTTAATTTATGCAATTGATTACGGAAAATTAAAAAAATCGCAGTTAATATCATGGCAAAACTCAATGTTGATAATATTAATTCATCATAATTGATTCCGGCATTATTAAGTTGTTTAATAGCAAAGATTGAGCAGAACGATGCAGGTATACTGCCCATAGAGAGTAAAGCAACAACTTTCCATTTAATGTTGCCACGTTTTTGGTGAGCAAAAACACCAACAGATTTTGTGATAGCGGCATATAATAAATCAGTACCTACAGCAATAGCGGGTGGAATTGAAAATCCAAGCACAAGAATAGGAGTCATTAGAGAGCCACCGCCAACACCGGTCATACCGATAACGAACCCAACTAAAAAACCCGCAATTGTAAATAAAAAATCCACTTATTTTACTTGATATATCTTAGATATAATCCAAGTTGTGATCGGCGTCTAGTATTTCTTTAGCTATCTCTTTTTCGTTGATTTTTTTATTAAAAATTTCATTAATAAATTTAAAGTAGACCGTGTATATTGCTACACCTTTTTTCTCATCATCCACAATGAAAAATGGCGCTTGTTCAATACTGTATTCTTTTGCTAATCGCATGCCCTTACTATTTTTATCACTTTCATCAGCTATAACTATCTCATCTATTTTCTGGATGTAATTATCTTTTTCAAGACGAGCTTGTACTTCAGCGCATTTGCGACATGGTGTTCCGTCTGTTTTTATTTTTTTAACGAATGTGATATGCATATTTATTTTTTTAGATTTCCCGCATGTAAACCACATTCTTTTTGAGTAGCATCTTCCCACCACCAACGACCTTCTCGTTCATGTTGATTTGGCAATACTGGTCTTGTACAAGGCTCACAACCAATACTAATAAAACCTTGTTCATGCAGATTATTGAATGGAACATCATTAGATCTTATATATTCCCAGACTTGAGTCGAAGACCAGTTTGAGAGAGGATTAAATTTCATTAATTTATTTTCAGGGGTAGAAAAAGCACCGTCATTCTCAACTACGGGCACAGCAATTCTTGTGCCTGGACTTTGGTCTTTACGTTGGCCTGTTATCCAAGCATTTAGCGTACTGAGTTTACGTCGTAATGGGACAACTTTACGTATGCCACAACATTCTTTATGCCCATCTTTATAAAAACTATACAATCCTTTTTTGTATACAAATTCTTGTAAAGATTTAGTGTCAGGCGAGAGCACATCAATTTCAATTTTGTAATGTTCTCGTACTTGTTCAATAAAGCGATAGGTCTCTGCATGTAAGCGTCCTGTATCAAGTGAAAATACTTTCACATTGGACTGTATTTTTTTCGCCATATCGATAAGAACTACATCTTCCGCACCGCTAAAAGAGATCGCGATATTATTGAAGTTCTCCAGAGCTAATTTAATAATTTTTTCCGGAGATTCATTCTCATACTCATTTGCTAGTTTTTCAGGATTAAATATTGTACTCATAGTGTATTTTACTCAAGTTTTTATGTTATTTTTTTAATTGTATTCAGGGTGGGGGATTCTATCAGAAAGCATTAATACATGGATTACTTTTTTAGAAATCCTGCGGAGAGTACCGCTCATATTTAGGCGCGATACTGTTATATCATAACCTGTTATTTTTTAGATAAGATTTTGACTGAGACTGTTATCCATCAAATATTTTGCCGGGATATAGGTCCCATGTGATGATAAGTCAGTTAAATAGAGCATATTTGTGTCCGCACCTTCAATCACCATATGCATACGTGAGATGTCTCGCAAGTTTTGGCTCATAACAATATCACTACTACTACCTCGACCAATAATATTTTTCCCATTCTTTAAATCATAATGGTGTCCAGATTCATCGACAAACTTTGCACTTGTTTCCCCACCAACAATCATACATTTGTGATTCGATAACAAGACATCAATTTGTTCTCCTTCGTTTACATGGATTGCTACATTTTCTCCTTTTGATAGTCTTTCCATCTCAGCAGTTTTGGCCCTAGCCTTTAAGGCTTTATCCTTATTTGCATTATTCGCATACGATAGAGACGAGGCAAGAATTTCTCTTTTCTTTTCAGAATAAAGTTCTTGTAATATTTCCTGAATTGATGAGAGATATTGTAAGTATTTAACAACACCAATATGTCGGAAATCATTTAGTTCTTCATCGCCCGCATGAAGTGCACTAATTATTGATCTCCAGTCATGGTCTTGTGAAAATATTTTAATATCTATCTCACGCAGTGCTCGATTAATACTTCCGGGTTGAGATATTGATGTTGAAAGTATTGAAACTAATTTTTTTTCAATCACTTTTATTTTCTTAAATTCTTTTTTTAATTCCCCAAGAGGTAATTTTATTATTTTCTTAAATTTTTCTACGGGCACTGACGTTCGACCGGCGAGACTAAATTCAAAATCAGCGAGAGAGTTGAACTTATGAGTATGATCGCCAATGGCAACTTCGATTGGTTTTGATAAAATATTCGTTAACATGATGTTTTAAATTATAATAAGAGAATACGCATATAGATAATGAAAGCTTGTGAAATTGCTCACATAAATCAACATAACCCTGTGATATAGTTCACATTTTCCTTTGAACGTTGTGATATAGTTCACATTTCATCACTTTGTTTTTTTAATGACAGGACATTATTTATGTTCACAACACTTATTGATTTTGATTCACTTTTTGATCAATTGAATAACACTGACTTGATCGTTTTTGATGTGCGTTATGACCTAATGAATAAGAGTGCAGGCAGAGAAGCTTATTTACGATCACATATTCCTGGTGCTATTTATGTTGATTTACATCTAGATTTAAGTAGGCCTCCTGCTATAAACCGAGGGAGGCATCCTTTACCAGATAAAAAAACAATAAATAAATTATTTTCAGAATTAGGAATTTGCAAAGAAAAATTAGTCGTAGTTTATGATGATACTTTTGGTTCATTTGCAGCTCGCCTTTGGTGGATGTTAAAACATATGCAGCACGATAAAGTTGCTGTTCTAGATGGCGGTTGGCAGCATTGGGTTGATTCAGGTGGAACGGTTAGTTCAAAAAATGAAATACGCATAGCAAGCCAATTCAACAATACATCACTAGACAAAACTTTAGTGAATATCGAGCAAATGAGAGATTTTAATCTTATTGTTGATTCAAGAGAGCCATCCAGATACAGAGGGGAATCTGAACCCATTGATAAAGCTGCGGGGCATATTCCGGGGGCAAAAAATAGATTTTGGAAAAATAATTTAACCGAAACAGGATGTTTTAAAAAACAACATATATTATTAAAAGAATTCGAACAATTGTTTGGAAAAACTTCATCCGAGAATGCTGTTTTTTATTGTGGTTCAGGAGTTACGGCATGCCATAATTTACTTGCCGCAGCACATGCGGGATTGAATTTGCCTAGGCTTTACGCGGGTTCATGGAGCGAATGGAGTGCAACACAAGGCAAACCAGTCGAAACAGGTAATTAATTTTTTTGCTCACAAGGAAATAACGGAGTTTCGTCAAAGAATTAATATAAAATTGTTGTGATTTTCATAAACATAGACAATGATGTTGCTCGCGTTTGATTGATTTTCGAGCAAATGCAACACATAATTTATTATTATTTCGGAATATTTTTTTATGTATAAAATAGTTAAATCAATTATAAAAATTTTATTATTTTTAATTTGTTTCAATATAAGTGCTGAGCAAGATTTATCGGGACAAAGCGATATTGTTGAGGCTGAATCAGTTGATAACTTAAGCACAGAAGACAAAACCACTTCTCTTTCCGAAGACCAAGTTTTAGCTGAAGAACTAGATACCGAAGTTCAATTAAACTTTGATGACGGCGCCTCATTGCCAATTGATATTATGTTGGTACTCGATAATTCAGGAAGTATGAAAAAAAATGACCCCAATTTTTTGGTCACTGAAGCAATAAAAGAATTTATTAGCCAAAAAAATGTAAATACTCGTGTTGGAATTATCATTTTTGACGGGAAAGCCCAACTTAAAATATCTTTAACAGTCGCATCATTTGCTAATAGAGAAGCTATTTTAAATAGTATAAAAGGAATAAATTATACAGGGCAATACACTGATTTTCCTGCCGCTATTGAACGTGCAATTTATGAGCTTAAAGATAATGGACGTAAAGATGCACTAAAATCGATTATTTTTATGACGGATGGTATTGTTGATACTGGTAATGTTAATCGTGATTTAGAAAAATCTAAGTGGATGCGTGAAGATCTTGCTGCCGATGCTGCTGATAACGAAATAAAAATATTTGGTATAGCTTTTACGGAGGCCGCAGATTTTCAATTAATTCAGTCAATTTCTCAACAAACCAAAGGCGAGTATTTTCGCGCTTTGGTTGCTGAAGATTTACAAAATGTTTTTCAGCAAATAAATGAAGTTATCAATAAAGCGTCTGAGTCTTCAGTTTTTTCTGAAATAGAAAAAGTTACAATAGGTGACACACTGGTAAACAATATTGAGCCTGGTGAGGCAGCATCTAAACTTTTAGATGGCGATGAGCAGTCTATTGAAAATATAAGACCCAGAATTGAAGCGGTTGAACAAGCTTTAGATAATTTAGATGATCCAATCCCATTTCCGTCGATTTTAATTGCAGCAATAGTAGTATTGATTTTATTAGTTTTGGTTTTCCTCTCCTTGATTTTAAAACGAAAAGGATTATCAAGAGTTTCCCGAGACGAATTCTTTCAGGAAGCTTATATCAGTGACCTACAAGGAAAAACTGATAAGCAAGCACACATGCTTGACGAAAGACCTAAAATGATTGGTCGTGTTGCAGGTAAGGACATAGAGCATATGGATTATATTGTTGTTAACGAATCAACAATTAGTCGTCGCCATGCCTTGATAGAGTATAAAGATTTTTCATTCTGGATTATCGATCAAGGAAGTAGTAATGGAACATTTATAAACAATGAGCGGATTAATAATGAGTTTAGGTTGAAGCATGGGGATAAAATAAGACTTCATAACTGTGAGTTTGAATTTACCGTACCCGAAATGGATGAAAGTGATGAGACGATTGTATATACACCGGGCATACAGCCGTTAGTAGACGACATACACGATGGTCAGCCTACTAATGAGTTAACATATGGGCTAGAGGAAATTGCTAATAATCCTCGAAAATCAAAAGTAGCACCAATTAGTCCTATTTCTGATGTATCAAGCGATGAAGAAGTCACGATAATACATGACACTAATGATATTGATTCTGATGATGAAATAGATAGTTTAATGAATGAAGGTATTGAGCAAACAAATTTAGATGACGATGATGACGATGATGATACAACTGTCATCAGTACAACCAATAATTAACACACTATAAATTAATATCTACAAAACTAAGGATGGTTTAATTTCTCATCCCATATTCTATTAGACCCTACCGATGAAAAATGGATACATCAAGCTGTTAAGCATAATTTCAGATGGTAAAATCCATTCTGGAGAGATGCTTGCGACTCATCTAAATGTTTCACGTGCTGCTATCTGGAAATCAGTGAAATACCTACAGGATCTTGGGTTAGAGATTGAGGCTATTCGAGGTAAAGGGTATCTTTTGCATAATAATTTTGAGTTTTTATCGAAAGAAGATATTCGAGACATGATATCTCCAAGGGCTAAAAAATCATGTCGAGATATAGAGGTTGCTTTCAAAATAAAATCAACAAACTTGTCTTTATTGAATCGGTTGAATCATGAAGTTATTCATGGCTCTGTAATGCTTGCAGAATATCAGTCAGAAGGAAGAGGACGCAGAAACAAGAAATGGTTCTCACCTATTGGTAGCGGCATATGTCTTTCTGTCGGTTGGCGATTTGAAGTTATGCCAATTTCTTTAGGATTATTATCATTGTATATGGGCATTGCTACGGCTCGTACATTAAACTCAATAGGACTTAAGAATGTTGGTTTAAAGTGGCCGAATGACATTATTGTGATGGATCGTAAAATAGGAGGGGTATTGTTAGACATACGAGGGGAAAGCATGGGTCCTTTGGATATTGTGATTGGAGTCGGTATTAATTATGAACTTCCAAAACACGGGCCATCGATTGTTGATCAATTGATAATTGATATATGTAGTGTTACTAAAGAACGATTATCAAGAAACATCATAGCCGCTACTTTATTGTCGAATATTTTTCAAATACTTCAAGATTTGGAAACAGGAGAGAATTTAAATCTCATTGATGAGTGGAGACAATTTGATTGTTATGCTGGGAGAAAAGCTAAGTTAATTTTACCTAATGAAGAAATCGTTGGTATATTAAAAGGCATTGATGAGCGGGGCTCACTATTAATGTCGGTGAATGGTAAATTATCAACTTATGGTTCAGGTGAAGTTAGTCTAAAGATACAATAATGAAGCTCTTACTAGATATTGGAAATTCGTCAGTGAATTGGGCTAGTGAAAAAAAATCACAATTTTTTTCTCAA
>Ga0315338_1003645_pt1 | contig 13194 bp, 13 predicted proteins | sample ASW8metaG_FD_204518 | JGI IMG/M metagenome (GOLD analysis project Ga0315338, IMG submission 204518) | Ammonia-oxidizing marine archaeal communities from Monterey Bay, California, United States - ASW #8 | ecosystem: Environmental > Aquatic > Marine > Coastal | place: USA: California | collected... | reverse complement strand
GCATTTTCGCTGGGTTCGGCCGTTGCACAAAATTGTCTGCACGTTTGATGGTGAAGTTGTGCCCTTTGAATTCGAGGATGTTGCGAGTGGCAACAATACGAATGGGCACCGTTTTTTATCAAAAGATACGATTGAAGTGCGCCGGTTTGACGACTATCGAGAAAAGCTGAAGAAAGCCTATGTTGTGCTTGATCCAGACGAGCGTCGTGAAATCATTCTTCATGAAGCGCAGCAAAAAGCATTTGCGCTAGGTCTTGAATTAATGTCGGACGAAGGTCTGCTAAATGAAGTAACAGGACTTACCGAATGGCCGGTCGTGTTTGTTGGTGAAATCGATGAGACATTTATGGATTTGCCGCCTGAAATATTACTAACCTCGATGCGCGCCCATCAAAAATATTTTTCGCTATTTAATCCTAAGACTTCAGAGCTCACCAACAAGTTCATTGTTGTTGCTAATATTTTGGCGACTGATGGCGGCAAGGAGATCATTGCCGGGAACGAACGCGTCTTGCGTGCACGACTTGCCGATGGAAAATTCTTTTGGGAGCAAGACCTCAAGCTTACACTAGACAAACGCGTAAATGATCTTCAGGACGTAGTTTTTCATGCCAAGATTGGTACTCAGTTAGAGCGAGTTCAGCGGCTTAAAGCGCTCGCTGGTAAGATTGCCAAGGCAATTGACGCTGATGCAAAAAAGGCAGCGCGCGCTGCATTTCTCTGCAAAGCGGATTTGACAACTGAAGTTGTTGGAGAATTTCCGGAACTGCAGGGCATTATGGGACGCTACTACGCTGTGCATGATGGTGAAGATGTAGAAATTGCCGATGCGATAGGCAACCATTATAGGCCAATGGGCCCTTCAGACGCGGTGCCAACAGAGCCAGTTTCTATAGCTGTCGCATTAGCAGACAAATTGGATGCTCTAACGGGGTTCTTCGCGATTGGTGAAAAGCCAAGCGGCTCGGGTGATCCTTATGCCCTACGGCGTGCAGCTCTCGGTGTCATCAGAATAATATTGGAAACAAACACACGCTTGAACCTAAAATCTATCGACAAATTTGATGATCACCTTCTTTCGTTCTTCGCTGATCGTCTCAAAGTTGTGTTACGCAAAAAGGGCGTGCGGCATGATTTGATTGATGCTATTTTTGCGCTCGGTGATGAAGATGATTTGGTGCGTTTGGTGCACCGGATCGAGGCGTTACAGGAGTTTCTCAAGACAGATGATGGTGTAAATCTTCTCACAGGCTACAAGCGCGCAGCAAATATTCTTAAGATCGAAGAAAAGAAAGGCAAGCGTAAATATCGTGGCGTGCCTGCTAATCTGCTCGAACAAGAAGAAAAAGAGCTTCAGGTGGCCCTTGTTCGCGCAAAGGCCGGCGCAGGAAAAGCGCTAGCTGATGAAGACTTTGCCCAGGCAATGCACTCACTCGCATTACTACGGGTCCCTGTCGACCAGTTTTTCGATAAGGTTACAGTAAATGTTGATGACAGGAATCTACGTGAAAATCGCTTAATGCTTCTCTCTCAGATAGTTGAAACTGCCTATCAGGTCGCTGATTTTTCTAAAGTCGAGGGGTAGAGCCAAATCGTCTTGCAATCCCAATCCGGGCCACCGCAGCGTAGAATGCTAAGGTTAAAAATATCCTCGGATAGATCGCTAACAAAGCCCATCAATAGGAATCGGGGCAAATGAAAAAATGGGTTTATAGTTTTGGCGCGGGCAGGGCGGAAGGCCACGAAGAAATGCGCGAACTTCTAGGCGGCAATCCAGACACGATTCGTTTTTGTTAAAACACAGGACTCGATTACGTTTCTTGTTCACCGCATCGTATTCTATTGCAAGCTTGCTACCGCCCAATCAGCGATTAGCGAATCACTTGGGAAAGATTAGGGGCATTCCCGTTTCTGTGAAGAAATATTCTTATACCTTTAAATCCCCAGGCTTTGCCAAAGATGCGTTGTAGAGCAGCATAATATAGTTTTGATTGACCTACAGTGAAGTCGCTGGTAGCAACCGCCACCTGGTCGCGAATAATAAGGTGGGGCAGCGCGGCCTGTTGTTGTTGGTTAATTTGTTTTTTTAAGGACCAAAATGACAACAGGAATTGTTGCGGCGTGCCTGCGCGCGGATCGTTTTGTGGTTGGGGCTGCTTTTGTCGCTTTAGCTGCTTCTTGGTCGACCGTTGCCATTGATAGATATTTGCAGGAAAGCGTTTCCGTCTCTAACGGACGCGTACCTGACTCCACCGTGCATCTACCGCTTGCGGAGTCGCCCGTTGAGCTAGCGGCGGCACAGCTGGGCCACGATCGGTATTGTCTGGCGGAAGCTATGTATCATGAGGCGCGTAGCGAAGGTGTTGCGGGCGAGAAGGCTGTTGCAGAAGTTATTCTTCAACGAGTTCGTAGCCGCTACTATCCAAATTCGATTTGTGATGTTGTCTATGAAGGGACGGACCGGGGAGATAATCTTTGCCAATTTTCCTATGCTTGCGACTCTTACAGTGATCAGCCTATAGAGCCCAATGCTTGGGCGCGTTCTCGTCAGCTGGCATCTCGAATTATGGCGGGAACGGTTGTGCTATTGGGACAAACCGACCGAGCAACAAACTATCACACCGTTGCGGTATTGCCCGACTGGGCTGAGGGCATGGTGCGTACACGCCAGATTGGAAATCATGTTTTCTATCGTCATGCACCATTAGTTCGCGCCAAGGCGGAAACAGATGAGAGGCGTGTTCTACAATCTGGTGTGTTGTTGTCGGATGGAACAATAGTTCCGTATGATCCGACACGGATTTCTGCATCGTCACTTGAAATCAAGACCAAGATCGAGATTAACGGCGCTATGGGTGATGGCTCCTGACGAAATATAGTCAACGCCGCTTGCAGCGACCTCTCGTACATTCTTTGAAGTTATTCCGCCTGAAGCCTCTAGAACGGCCCTACCATTTGTTAGTGTGACCGCCCGACGCATTTGGTTGGGTGTCATATTATCGAGAAGGATTGTGTCGACACCGTGCTGCAAGGCAGTTTCAAGTTGATCAAGAGTGTCAACTTCTAATTCAACTTTTATCATATGCCCAAGCCGGTTTTTTAAGCGCGAGATCACTTCTTGTAACCCACCAGCTGCCGCTATGTGATTATCTTTAACTAGCACGGCATCATCCATACCAAAGCGGTGGTTAAATCCTCCGCCACAACGCACCGCATATTTTTGTAGAATTCTTAATCCAGGAATTGTTTTTCGCGTGCAGACAATTCGAGCTTTTGTTCCATCAACGCGTGTTACGAGCGCATGGGTGGCAGTAGCAACACCAGACAAATGACCTAAAAAATTGAGAGCGACACGCTCCGCAGAAAGGACTGAGCAAGCTGTTCCCTTCAATTCCGCTATAGAATCGCCATTCTTTATTGTGCTTCCATCAGCAGAATGAATGGTCATCACTACGCTCGGATCAACAACACGAAATGCGATGGCGGCAGCAATCAAACCGGACACAATGCCGTCTGCTCGGGCGACGATCTTTGCTTCAGCGTTCTGTTTAGCGTCGAGCAAGAGATCGCTTGTTATATCACCAGAGCGTCCAAAATCCTCGGAAAGAGCATTTCTTACTATTGGCTCCAAAAGGAAATCCGGTGGAGGGCTTGTGTGGGATGTTGTAGAGATCATTAGGGCTTTATCGGTAATTGTGAGCTATCCGTGTTGTGCATTGGGTTTGTCCTTGCCGGTGAAGCCGGCGACGTCACCACCTAAAATTAGGATGCCGTAAGTTTCTACAATAATATCAAGTGGTTACACAAAATTTGTTATGCTGCCTTTCGGGTTTTGGTGGCAGGTTTCACCCGTAGCATAGCTTCAACCGATGCCCTGGCGCGCTCTGCTATGTCCGGATCTAAGGTAATCTCGACACTCATTGTTTCTAAAGCGTTGAGAATCGCGGGAAGCGATATGCGTTTCATATGTGGACAGAGGTTGCATGGTCTGATGAATTCAACATCTGGATACTCTACTGCAACATTGTCACTCATTGAACATTCAGTAACCAACACCACACGACGCGGGCGGTTGTCGCCAACATAGGCAATCATGCTTGACGTTGAACCCGCAAAGTCTGCTTCTGCGATCACCTCAGGTGGGCACTCAGGGTGAGCGAGAACAACTATACCTGGATTGGCTTTACGGTAACCACGTATCTCGTCGGCAGTAAAACGTTCATGTACTTCGCAACGACCTTTCCAACTAATAATTTTAATGGTGGTTTGTTTGGCAACGTTCTGGGCCAAGAATTCATCTGGAATCATGATTACTGTATCCACACCTCTCTCTGCCGCAATTGTTTCAACAACGGAAACAGCGTTGGACGAGGTGCAGCAAATGTCTGATTCGGCTTTTACAGCTGCTGAAGTATTCACATAGGTGACAATGGGTAGCCCAGGATATTGTTGTCTTAGAAGACAGATATCAGCGGCATTTATTGATTCCGCGAGTGAGCAACCAGCGCTTTCGTCCGGAATCAGTATGGTCTTTTCAGGAGAAAGAATTTTTGACGTTTCAGCCATGAAGTGGACCCCGCCTTGAATGATAATCTCTGCATTGGTACGAGACGCTTCACGTGCAAGCTGCAGGCTGTCGCCCACAAAGTCAGCAACACAATGGAATATCTCCGGGGTCATATAGTTATGCGCCAAGATAACTGCATTCATTTTTTGTTTGAGGGTATTAATTCTAGCGACATAGGGCGCAAACACAGGCCACTCAATCTCAGGAATGACATGCGCAACTTTCGCGTATTCTGAAGCGGTAATCCGCCCAATTTCTGAGGTGTAGGCGATGGATGCTTTAGTCATTGCAGGACCCTATTTATACTCGTAATGAGTATATATTATATATGAAAAAAGCCGGTTTAAGACCGACTCAGCTAAGATTATGCATCTATTTACAAAAATCAAACTAATGTAAACCCGTTAGACAAGGATATCATTTTAAAAATAATTTACCTTACCTAAAGCAGTCAAAGTTAAATTCCTTATAAGGAATTTTATTAAGGCAAGCGCGGTCCGAGAAGAAAGCCGGGAGTAGGCCTTTGAAGTAGGACGTCTCTTCGAAAACGAAATTGTTCGGCCGGGCGCCCGCGGCCCTGCTTAGAATGGTGGCCCGTTCCCTCCACAAGGCCTTGGCTTTCAACCAGGCGACGAAAATTTTGTTTATGCAGGCGAATACCGGAGATCGCTTCAACGGTACGCTGCAATTCCAGCAGTGTGAATTCTGGTGGCATGAGTTCAAAAACAACTGGTCGGTATTTCATTTTACCGCGTAATCGTCCCATGGCAGTAGCAAGTATGCGACGATGATCATACATCATCGACGGCCCTAAGGTTGCGTGATTTACTGATTCCAGCCCGCGGTCTATTTGGGCTTCGGCTACGAGACCGGATTCGTAAAGTAATTCGTAACGCTCAAGGACCTTCTCTTCATCCCAGGCAATATCTTTGGACCCGAAGCACATTGCAATCCGATTACGACGCTGTCCTATTTGTCTACTACCCATACCGTCCTTAGCGAATTTTCTAAGCGCTGGGATAATTGGCGTCCTAATAACCTTTGGACTTTTACTACGCCAATCTTCCCAAGGAAAATAGCTGTAGCAATCTCGCCATTTTGAGTCTGTAGCTGCAAGCACTCTATCGCTTCGCGTAAGCGCAAGGTAACCAACCGAAAGAACTCGTGGGTTATCGCCAAGATGCGTTGTGTGTCGCCCGCGATCACCAAATGTGTAGAGCTGCTCAATATAGCCTAGCTGCAGCCCTGTCTGTTCTTCGACCCATTTCAGCAGGCCTGTGTCCAATGTCCGATGCTCTAAGGGATCAAAATTTCCAAATGGAATCGCGTCTGGCTTATTTTCCCTTTCAACTACCAGGACGCGGGGTTGTTCATCTTTGACGGAGACGATTGCAACAGATAATCCCACCAACACCGCCCGAGAATTGCTAGAATTGTTGGGTAGATTCTTTTGCCTTGCGTGCTTTTTTGATGTCTTCATTCTTTTGTGCTGGTTAGTCAATTAATAGCTCAGTTCAGGCGCTTAAATGTTTGCAGGTAAATCTTTTGGATGTCGTTTGATTTTAATGGAACAAGGCGAGGCGCTTTGATGCGTTGTGGCGTACCAAAGTAGCGTCGTGCTTCGGTTATGCCGAATCCGGCTAGTTGCGTCGCTTCAAAATATGCGGAGTAATGATCAGCCCTCTTTATAAGTTTAATGTCAGCCGGGAGGATTACGGGGGGTAATCCAAATCGCAGATGAATTGCGCGACTTAGCCGGTTTTCAAGTGATTTATAGTCAAGACCTACTGCTGCTTTGAACGGGCTAATTAAATCGCCAACGACATATTCTGCTGCGTCGTGTAGCAGTGCAGCAAGACGAAACTGGCGTGTTGCACGCGGCCTCAACTCATTCACGATCTGTTCAACGAGAAGGCAATGCTGTGCTACCGAAAACGCGTGGGGTCCCTTCGTTTGACCATTCCACCTCGCCACCCGTGCAAGCCCATGGGCAATGTCACTAATCTCAATATCAAGTGGGGAAGGATCAAGTAGGTCAAGCCTTCGGCCACTGATCATACGTTGCCAGGCTCGCGGGGGAGTTCTTTTTGTTGAAATTGCCATTTTTATCCCTTGACTACTCTATGCCTGTTTAGCGCATTTTGCCCCAATTGGGCGATGCTCATCCCACGCAGTCTGTTTTTGTTGCTATGAATTGAACGGTAGACGAAGCTGCTTCACCAATGGCTGGAAAAGATTGGAGATAGCTATGGGGATTGCAAAAGTGTTGGTGTCAGTTACCGGAGGTGTCCGTGATCAGGCCGTGCTTCGCTATGGGATCACGCTCGCGAGACCGTTTGGCGCTCATGTCGTCGCTATTTTTGTCCGTCCAGACCTTGCTGAAGCCATCACCTTTTTCAGTGATGGGGTTTCGGGTGCTGTTGTTGATGAGGTTATTAAGGCAAGTCGTGATGCTTCGGAGGAGGCCGCGCACAGGGTAGGGCAGACTTTGGCTAAAGTTTGTACCGAGGAGGGAGTTGAGCACTTATCCATACCGACATGCGTCGATCGCGTAACGTTATCATTTCTTCAGGCGCAAGGAAATCTAAGTGACCAAATGACCGAAGCTGCACGCCTTTCAGATATTGTTGTTTTTGGGGCACTTCATGATGGTGATAAAATTGGCCTTGCGGATGCCTTTGTGCAGACGCTTACGGAAACTGATCGCCCTGCATTACTTGCCACTGAAGAATTCCAGCCTAATTTTACAAAGCGGATTGCAATTGGATGGGATGGAAAAACAGCTGCCTCACAAGCAGTAAGCTCAGCGCTTCCATTTCTTAGTCGTGCTAAAAGTGTAGAGATTTTGAGTGTGCAGCGAGGGACGGAGCCTCCTCAGCCAACCCAAACATTACGTGAATATCTTATGCTCCACGGCATATCTTGCACTGAACGAGTAATTGAAAGAGGCTCTCGCAAAACAGGAGAGGTGCTTTTAGAGGCAGCAATGGACGGCTCCGATCTTCTAATTGTTGGCGGTTATGGTCGGAATCGGATTCGTGAAAGCCTAATTGGTGGCGTTACAAGGCATGTGATAGCGCACGCAAAACTGCCAGTTTTTATGGTTCACTAAGAGCTTATGAAATTAAATAGTTGCAGTTAGTTGAAAAGCATTTTCCAGTGGTGGCCTTTATCCTTAAGTCCTAACCTATATTATCGGCCTGCATTAAAAAAAATGAATAGCAGCAAAGCATTGGTACTGTTTTCGGGCGGGCAAGATTCGACGACTTGCTTGGCCTGGGCGCTTGAAAACTTCCTGGAAGTTGAAACGATTGGTTTTTCTTACGGGCAACGACACGCAATTGAGCTTGAGGCTCGCACTAATATTTTGCAGCGCTTTAAGGAATTTTTTCCTCATTGGCGGTACAAGCTTGGCCCTGATCGAGTTCTCTCGCTGGATTTACTTTCGGAGGTTGGCGGCACTGCATTAACCGAAGAAGTTGCTATCGAGATAGGGAAGAAAGGATTCCCAACTACTTTTGTTCCTGCGCGCAACATCCTTTTTTTATCTGCCTCGGCTGCGCTCGGTATGCGAAGGGGAATTAGTGATATAGTTGGTGGGATGTGTGAGACCGATTATTCGGGTTACCCTGACTGTAGAAGTGAAACCATCGTGGCGTTAGAAAAAACTCTAACGCTGGGTCTTGCTGAATCAATTAAATTGCATATGCCCCTAATGCATTTGAATAAAGCTGCGACCTGGCATCTTGCAAAGACATTGGGCGGTAGTCAGCTTATAGACCTTATTCTTGAAGAAACCGTAACCTGCTATCTTGGGGAGAAATCAAAACGTCACTCTTGGGGCTTTGGCTGTGGTGCCTGTCCTGCCTGTCATCTGCGTGCAACGGGATACGAACACTATCTAGGTGAGACAGGGTGAGCTATCAAGTTAAAGAAATTTACTTGAGTAAACAGGGCGAGGGTGCACGCACGGGACGCCTGGCAATTTTTCTACGTTTTGCAGGCTGCAATCTCTGGACTGGCCGCGAAGTCGACCGAACAGATGCTGTTTGTAAATTTTGTGATACTGATTTTGTTGGTACTGGCGGTGTGGGAGGGGGAAAGTTTAGTCATGCAAAAGAGCTCGCGCGGGTAGTTGCAGATAAATGGCCTAGTGAAGCATTAGGAACACCTTATGTCGTTTGTACTGGCGGTGAGCCGCTGTTGCAGCTTACAGAGTCTTTGATTGATGCGCTGCACGATCACAATTTTGAAATTGCAATTGAAACAAATGGAACGCTTCCAATACCTAACGGAGTAGATTGGGTGTGTGTCAGTCCAAAGGCAGGAGCAGAATTTGTCGTGGAAAAAGGGGATGAACTGAAGTTGGTCTATCCTCAGGAGGGCGCTGAACCAGAATGCTTTGAGGGGCTAGCATTTTCACAATTTTTTCTTCAGCCGATGGATGGCCCTACGCTGAGGAAAAACATGGCAACGGCAGCAGAGTATTGTATTTCCCATCCGCAATGGCGCCTTAGCCTCCAAACACATAAACTACTTGGTATACCCTAGTGTCCTGTGCTTGACGGAGTTCGTCGTGTCTTCCAAAGCCACCACTAATTATGCCAAAGACAATTTCCATGATTGAAATCACACAGCAATTTGGGTTTGACGCTGCGCACTTCCTTGAAGGCGCAGGAGCGGCAAACCGCCGAATTCATGGGCATAGCTTTTATGCTGAAGTGACGCTCCAGGGTGAGCTGGATCCAGAAAAAGGCTGGATTCGGGATTTTGAAGAGATCAACGTTGTCCTTACCGCAATACGATCTACTTTAGACCACCAGGTTCTAAACGAGCTTGAGGGGCTCTCCCTTCCAACTATGGAAAATCTAGCACGCTTTATTTTCATTTCTGCGAAGGCAAAAATGCCGGAGGTTTGTCGCGTAAGGCTTTCGCGGCCATCTTATGGTCAATCATGCCAATACGAAGAAAAGAAATAGAAAAGCGCGGTAGAGGAAGTGACAAGGCTTCCAAGCCGCCGGGGAATAAAATGCCGAAAAATAAAAATGCGATGCAGCTTGGCCAAAAAGTGTCGGTACCGCCGTCACCCGAAAGTGCGGTATTAGAAGCGGTCGCTAATCCACACCTTGATGCCGATTATGTTGTTCGGTTTACAGCACCAGAGTTTACGACGCTCTGTCCGATTACTAGCCAACCAGATTTCGCGCATTTCGTGATTGATTACTGTCCTCGCGCGTCTCTCCTTGAATCCAAATCGTTTAAGCTATTTTTAATGAGTTTTCGTAATGAGGCTTCATTTCACGAAGACTGTACAATAAATATTGGCAAACGCATTGTGGAGACCATCAAACCAAAATTTTTTAGAATAGCCGGCTTTTGGTATCCACGCGGGGGCATTCCGATCGACGTATTTTGGCAGAAGGGAAACCTACCAAAGGGTGTATGGCTTTCAGGTCCAGGTGTTTCACCCTATCGAGGGCGTGGTTGATTAGTTAGTTTTGCACAGGCTGCGTGGCGCGGGCATGCAATAAGATGATCGTTCACCATCCCGACGGCCTGTGCAAATGCATAGACGATCACGGGGCCACAAAATTTGAATCCCTTTTGTTGTAATTCTTTGGATAGCCTCTTGCTCATGGCGGTCTGTGCAGGAACTTGTTTCATAGTGCGATAACGATTGACTTTTTGCTTACCTCCAACATGTCTCCAGATGAATTCTGAAAAGCCACCGGGTTCTTTTTCCATGATGTTTAACCACAACTGGGCCCCTTTGATGGCAGCGTCAATTTTTGTACCCGATCGAACAATGCTGGCGTCATTTAGAAGGCGAATGCGTTGTTTTTTGTCGTAGCGCGCAATTTTTTCTGGATTAAATTCACTAAAAGCACGCCGAAAATTTTCACGTTTTCGTAGGATTGTGATCCATGAAAGTCCTGCCTGAAAGCCATCAAGAATCAGTTTTTCATAGAGTGCCTGGTGATCATATTCCGGCACACCCCATTCTTCATCGTGATAGGTACGGTAAAGTGAGTCTGTGCCTGGCCATGGGCAGGTTTGAATGTGCAAATTAACCACTGTTGCCTCAGCAGCATTTAGGTTTCATCAGGAAATTTTTATCGACGTATCTAACCACACTGGCTTTTGAAGATGTATTTTATTCCCATCGATAGTGATTGACGCTCCTTCTTGAACCGCATTTAAAACTCGGTCCAACCTTAAAAGCGCCAAGCCTGTATTACCGGTAACAGGGCCAAGGTTTCCGATTGTCTGACCGTTTGCTTTAAGTGGAGTTCCTGGCGGGTATTGTCGATCTGTATGTACGATAATGAAGCGTTTCCGGGCGTTCGTGCGGTGCTTCATTCGAGACGTAACTTCCTGGCCGACATAGCATCCCTTAGTGAAGTTGACCCCGTTGAGTTCTTCAAAACCTGCATCCAAAGGGAATATAGTGTTGGTAGGAAGATCGGCACTATCGGGGATGCCTAGTTTGAGTCGGCATGCCTGGTATGCAGCGTCATTACATTGAAAATGTTTTCGTAAAATATTAGCAGGTGCGATTGTCCTCTTCCCAAGGGCCTTATGGCGGGGATCGACAAATATAGATGCCTGGCCGGATATGGAAGGTGGTTCTTCTTCACCCCAGCTTGCTGCTACAGCTAGAGGCGTTACCGCAATTTCAACTTTAGCTCTAAGACGATAGAGCGTTAAGCGATTAACGAGATCGTCACGCTGCACCATGGCGCAATCTATGTAGAAGGTGTCACCTCCTACACTCACCACGATGAAATCAAACAAAATTTTACCCTGAGGCGTAAGAAGTGCAGCATAAATTGCGCCCTTGCCTTTAAGTTGTTCCAAATCATTGGTGATTAGGCCTTGAAGGAAATTAGACGCATCTGGCCCAGAAACTAGGAGAACAGATCGGTCACTTAGGAGAGATTGCTGCTGCATGGAACTGAACTAAGGCTGCCTTATCGTACATGCAAGGGGGCTGAAAGGGTTATTGGTCTCGCGGTTCCGACAAATCTCAGCTAAATCGGGCCTATGAGTCTTAGATTATTCACAGCCATGGGGGGCAGCCAGGTAGGTGGGGCGGAGGCATTTTTTGTCACCCTCAATAGAGCGTTGCATGCTCGTGGACTAGCTGTGCATGCCGTTCTACGTGAAAATCCGATTCATACGACCGATTTCGTTCATGCTGGTATTTCATATGATACAGCTAAATTTGGTGGCCCCTTTGATTTATGGACCTCCAGATATCTACGAAAGATTGCAAAAAACTTTCGGCCAGATGTAGTTCTTACTTTTGCAGGGCGGGCTTCGTCACTTATGCCCAGTGGCGATTACACGCGGATTGGACGATTGGGCGGGTATTACAATCTAAAAAATTTCAAGCAATGCGATTATTTAATTTGTAACGCTCCTGATTTAGTCCGTTATGTTGTGGAGAGTGGTTGGCACGGAGATCGAGTATTCCACATTCCAAACTTTCCTAGACTTGATGAAGCGCTGCCGGTTAATCGCGCTTCGCTTGATACGCCCGAGGGAGTGCCGCTGGCACTTGCGCTTGGTAGGCTTCATCCCAACAAGGCGTTAGATGTTCTCATAAGAGCCTGCTTAAGAGTGCCGGATCTTTGGGTTTGGATTGCAGGCGAAGGTGAGGAACGTGTGAAGCTAGAAAATCTTACCCGTGAGTTAGGGGTCTCGGAGAGAGTGAAGTTTCTTGGTTGGAGGACGGACAAGGCTGCATTGTTCGGAGCCGCTGACATTTGTGTTTATCCTTCGAGGAAGGAACCTTTTGGTAATGTCGTTGTTGAGGCTTGGGGCTATGGAAAGCCATTGGTAACGACAGCCTCTACTGGCCCAGCTTGGTTGGTGCGTGACGGCGAAGACGGTTTGTTGGTACCGGTTGATGATTTTGAGGCGTTCGCTGAGTGTATACGCAGGGTTCTCTCTAATACAGAATTAGCCACCCAATTGGTCTCAAACGGCAAAAAACGTATTTCTGAGGAATTTTCGGAAGAGAACATTGTCGGTCAATATATTACTCTTATGGAACGCCTACACGTTAGGCGTAAAAATCAATGTGCGGGATAGGGGGCTACCAAACGGTTGATGGCAGTTCACTGCCGGAAGAGGTGTTAAGCAAATTTACAGATTCCCTCGCGCACCGAGGCCCTGACGGTACGGGTAGACACACAGCTGATGGCCTAGGTCTTGCCCAAACAAGGCTAGCGATAATTGATCTAAAAACTGGAGACCAACCATTTTATGGTCCGGGCGGTAAGGCACTGGTTGCTAATGGAGAAATCTATAATTTTGTAGAGCTACGTAAAGGCTATTTGGATGCGGAATTCGCGACACAGTCGGATTGCGAAGTTCCACTTTATTCTTACAAGCAAGATGGAGATAAATTTACGCAGGTCTTGCGCGGCATGTACGCTATCGCTCTTGCTGACTCAAAGGATGGCTCGCTTCATCTTGCGCGAGATTCATTTGGGATTAAGCCCCTCTATTATGCTGAAACCAAAAGAGGTTTATTTTTTGCGTCTGAACCACATGCGATCTTAGCAGCAGGATTAATGAATCCTGTTCTCAAAAACGAAATCGCGACACAATTGTTACAA
>Ga0315338_1003644_pt1 | contig 13196 bp, 10 predicted proteins | sample ASW8metaG_FD_204518 | JGI IMG/M metagenome (GOLD analysis project Ga0315338, IMG submission 204518) | Ammonia-oxidizing marine archaeal communities from Monterey Bay, California, United States - ASW #8 | ecosystem: Environmental > Aquatic > Marine > Coastal | place: USA: California | collected... | reverse complement strand
TGGGGACTCGTCACTCGATCCTGGCCGGCTGGTGTTCGAGGCGGATGAGCAGCGTCATCGGCAAGCCCAACTGGGCAAGGCGCTGTCCAGCCTGGATGACCGGAGCCGGGAGATCATCCGGGCGCGCTGGCTGGCGGAAGAAGGCCAGAAGCAGACCCTTGGAAACCTTGCCGAAAAGTATGGCGTTTCTGCAGAGCGAATCCGGCAGATCGAAAAACGGGCGATGGATCAGATGCGTGTAGCCGCAACGGCATAGCGCCAGGCATCTATCTAGATCGGTTATTCGAAAGCGCTGCCGGCTGCGGGAGAAACCGCGCTCGATTGTGGTCTTTCAACCCATCAGGCCATCAGGAGTTCGATCAGCGCCTTTTGGGCGTGCAGCCGGTTTTCTGCCTCATCCCATACCACACTCTGCGGACCTTCAAGTACGCCAGCGCTGACTTCCTGGCCCCGGTAGGCCGGTAGACAGTGCATGAACAGGGCGTCTGGGGATGCCGTTGCCATCAGGTCTTCATTGACCTGAAAGCCCGCCAGGGCGTCAAGCCTTTGCGCTTTTTCGGCCTCCTGACCCATGCCTGCCCAGGTGTCGGTAATGACAAGATCCGCGCCGGCTACCGCATCCTGCGGGCTGGTGGTTAGTTTGCAGTGCTTGCCAGCCGAGCTGACAAGCTCTGGGCGGGGGTGATACTCGCCCGGCGCACCGACCCGAAGTTCAAAATTCATCATGCTTGCTGCGTGGACCCAAGACTGGCACACATTGCTGCTACCGTCTCCAACGAAGGCAACACAGGCACCCTGAATATCGCCCCGGTGCTCATAGAAAGTCTGAAGATCAGCCAGCAGCTGACAGGGATGAAAATCCTGAGACAGGGCATTAATCACCGGTACCGCGGAATGCTCAGCCATGGTCCTCACCCGGCTATGTTCGCCCGTGCGCATCACGATGAGATCCGCCATGCTTGAGACGATTCGCGCGGTGTCGCTGATGGATTCACCACGGCTCATCTGGCTGTCGGTAGGCGACAGGAAGACCGATGAGCCGCCCAGATGTGCGCACGCGACTTCAAAGGAAATCCGGGTCCGGGTAGAGGATTTCTCGAAGATCAGCACCATGGTACGCAAGTGCAGCAGATTTGCGGTCTTCGGGCCCATCGGATCCTGCTTCAGTGCTATGGCGCGGTGGATGAGCGCGATGAGCTCTGAGGGCGAAAGATCTTGGAGTGTCAGGAAGTGGCGTGTCATTGCATCGGTCGCCTGTGCCGGAAACCTCACCAAAAACAAAACGCCCGATAAAGGGCGTCCAACGCTTAAGTCTAGCGCTGACACACTCTCCAGGCAACCGATACCCGAAAAGCCGCTGATATAATCTGCCCCCTTCGACAGACCCTTTATCGTGGCTGTCAGGCACCTCTCGCCAGTAACCGGAACACATCGTGAAGACAATCAAAAAGGCGGTCCTTGCCTACTCTGGAGGTCTTGATACCTCGATTATCCTGAAGTGGCTGCAGGATCAGTATGCTTGTGATGTGGTCACTTTTACCGCCGATATTGGCCAGGGGGAGGAGGTGGAGCCTGCCCGCGAGAAGGCCAAAACGCTGGGTGTCAGCGAGATTTTTGTTGAGGATCTGCGCGAGGAATTTGTGCGCGACTATGTGTTTCCGATGTTTCGCGCCAACACACTTTACGAAGGCGAGTATCTTCTGGGGACTTCTATCGCACGCCCGCTGATTGCCCGACATCTGGTACGGATTGCGCAGGAGACGGGAGCCGATGCCATCTCACACGGCGCAACCGGCAAGGGCAATGATCAGGTACGGTTCGAGCTGAATGCGTACGCGCTCAATCCACAGATCCAGATCATTGCCCCGTGGCGGGAATGGGATCTCAATTCCCGCGAAAGACTGGTCGCCTATGCCCGCGAGCACGGCATTCCGGTGGAGACCCGCAAGGACGGCGGGGCAGACTATTCGATGGACGCCAACATGCTGCATATCTCCTATGAGGGTGGGGAACTAGAGGATCCTTGGGCTGCGCCTGATGAATCGATGTGGCGCTGGACCGTCTCGCCAAAAGACGCGCCGGATACGCCGGAGTCCATAGAGCTGACTTTTGCGGGCGGTGACCCGGTCGCTATCAACGGCGAGAGCTTGAGCCCCGCACAGATGCTTGAGGCGCTGAATCAACTCGGGGCGCGTCACGGGATCGGCCGAATTGATCTGGTGGAAAACCGCTATGTGGGCATGAAAAACCGCGGTTGCTATGAAACCCCCGGCGGGACGATTTTATTAAAGGCGCATCGGGCCATGGAGTCGATCACGCTCGACCGCGAAGTCGCGCATCTCAAGGACGAACTGATGCCGCGCTATGCATCCCTGATCTATAACGGTTACTGGTTTGCCCCGGAACGGCAGATGCTTCAGCGGATGATCGATGACTCGCAACAGGCCGTGAATGGCATTGTCCGCCTGCAGCTGTATAAGGGCAGTGTAATGGTGACCGGGCGCTCATCATTGACAGATTCACTGTTTGATGAGAGCGTGGTAACGTTTGAAGATGATCACGGTGCCTACAATCAGGGCGATGCTGACGGCTTTATCAAACTCAATGCGCTCCGATTGAGAATTGCCGGCCGCAAGGGTCGAACGCAAGGCTAGTGCCGCTTTGGTGTTCGGCTCTGGTGTTGACGCTGCCGACTGCCCAGTCCCTTGAATAACAGACAGCCACAGTCTCCGTCGTTTAGGTGGTCCTTTCTTGCCCCCCGTTATTGGGGGAACTGGATACTCGCTGCCATCATTGCCTTGTGTACGGTGCTGCCCCGCTCATGGGTGCTGGCCCTGGGGCGGCAGATCGGCCAGTTGTTTTTCCGCATCAACAAAAAACGCGTCGACATCGCCCGCCTCAATCTGCAGTGGTGTCTTCCGGAGTTGAGCGAGGAGGATCGAGAAGCACTGCTGCGCCGTCATTTGACAAGATACGGACAGGCCATTGTGGATATGGGACTGGTCTGGTGGGCATCCCGAAGTCGTATCGACCGCTTGTGTACGATGAGCGGGGAAGCCGAACTTGAAGTCCTGCGAAGGTCGGGAGAGAAGGTGCTGCTGGTGATTCCCCATGTTCTTGGCATCGACATGACGGGCGCTGCCCTGTCGCGGCTTGCGCCGGGTGCGTCGATGATGAAAACACCATCAAACCCGTTGCTGCACCGCTGGCTCTGGCGTGGTCGAACCCGATTTGGCGCCAGAATATTTACCCGTGACCAGGGTCTGCGGCCGCTGGTCAAGGCTATTCGCGCAGGTTATGTGGGCTACCTGATGCCCGATGAGGATCTGGGTGATGCACACAGCGTGTTTGCGCCGTTTTTCGGCATCCCAACTGCTACCTTGCCCATCGTCGGGCGTATCGCCCGAATGACCGGTGCCAGGGTGATTCCGGTGTTCTGTGAACTTAACGGGGACGGTCGTTATCACATTAGGCTGGGAAAAGCATTACCCGAGTTTCCAAGTGGCGATCTGCAGGCGGACGCGACTACCGTCAACGCGGCCTTTGAAGCATCGATCCGTACAGCCCCGGAGCAGTACCTCTGGACACTGAAGTGGTTTCGTACGAGGCCGCAAGGGGGGGTGTCACCGTATGCGAGATAACCGGTGGAACCATCGGCGGCGGTCTCTTGGGTGAAGTTCGTAACTTCATGAATATTCTGCTGATTAAACAGACCTCGCTCGGTGATGTCGTGCATGCCACAGCGCCGATAAGATCAGTCAGGATGGCTCATCCTGATGCGGTCATCACGGTCCTGACTTCAACGACGGCAAGTGATATTTTGCGGAACAACCCCGACATCGACCATCTACTGACATTTGATCGATATCGTGTGAAGTCACACTGGTGGCGGCGACCGTTGTGGACCATCGGTCACTTCATGAGCACCCTCTCGGCGGTGCGCGAGCAGCGCTTTGATCTGGCGCTTGACCTGCAGGGCAGCTGGAAGACCGTTATCTTTCTCTGGGCAGCCCGCGCCGGCCGGCGTTTCGTCAAAGGCAGATGGTGGTTCGCGAGGCGTTTCCACCAGCCGATGGCGCACGCGGTAGATGAAATGGGCGGGGTGCTGGAACTGGCCGGGATCAAACCGTGTCAATCGCTTCCGATACTCATTATTGATAGTCGCGCTGCCGACGCCGTCTCCGGCATGCTCAAGGAATGGCCGCTTCGTAATAAACCGATCGCGCTTTTTTGCCCCGTTACCCGGTGGCCGACAAAAAACTGGCCGATATCAGAGTTTGTCGTGCTGGCTCGGGAACTGATGGACGATTTTCAGGTGGTCTTTACTGGAAGCCCTGGCGACCGGTCGCAGATCGGGCACGCAATAGCCGGGCTTTCGCCGGCAACCGCCGAGAATCTGGCCGGGCGGCTTTCACTGCTTGAGTTCTTTGCGCTCGCTGAGCGATCAGATCTGGTGGTGACCGGCGACAGTCTGCCGATGCATGTTGCCTCGGCGCTTGATCGGCCGCTGGTCTCGCTATTTGGGCCTACCGATGAGTCACTGGTGGGTCCGCGAAACGATACTGCAGAGATTGTGCGCGCTGCCGTCGATTGTCAGCGGTGTTATCGCAGGCACCGATGTTCTCGCGGGTGTATCGATCAGATCACGGTCAAGCAGGTTCGCGATGCCATTCAGCGGGTAGTTGGGCCGTGCGGTTCTCAGGATCACTCAACTGCGCCAGAAGGCCGGGGTCAGTAACACCAGCAGCGTGAAAATTTCCAAACGGCCGAGCAGCATAGTGCCCGTGAGGATCCATTTACCCTGCGCTTCAAGGCCGGCGTAGTTTTGCGCGACGGCACCAAGACCCGGACCGAGATTATTCAGGCAGGCGGTGACGGCCGAGAAAGCGGTGACGAGATCAGGGCCGGTGGCCGTCATCGCGATGGACAGTCCCGCGTAACTCAGAATGTAAAGCGCAAAGAATCCCCAGACTGCATTAATCACGTGGTCGGGAACCGGCTTATTGCCGAGCTTCACGGTAAAGATGGCACTGGGGTGGATGAGTTGATTGATCTCCCGCCGGCCCTGCTTGTAGAGCAGTACCATCCTGATCATTTTCATACCACCCGCGGTTGATCCGGCGCAGCCACCGACCGCACTCATCATAATCAGCATCACCGGCAGAAATGACGGCCACCAGTGAAAACCCGTGGTGGTAAACCCTGTTGTGGTCCCGACGGAAACGACCTGAAAAATGCCTTGAATCAGGGTATCGCCGACACCGGAATAGACATTCCAGAAGAACAGCATCACAAGCGTTACCAGAATCACCACAGACACGAAGCCCACAAAGGCACGCACCTCGGGGTCACGCAAATAGGCGCCAGGCGACCGTCCCCTGACGACCGTAAAGTGCAATGCGAAATTAACCGCGGATATCAGCATGAAGCAGATCGCGATGATGGCAATAGCAGGGCTATCAAAGAACCCGAGACTGCTATCGTGGGTGGAAAACCCGCCGATGGCGACTGTCGAAAACGCATGGGCGACTGCGTCAAAAAAGGTCATCCCGGCCACCCAGTAGGCCAGCGCACAACTGACCGTCAGTCCCAGATAGATGTACCACAGGGCCTTTGCCGTCTCGGTGATACGCGGTGTTAGCTTGGTGTCCTTCATCGGCCCCGGCGTTTCGGCACGGTACAGCTGCATGCCGCCGACACCCAGCATGGGCATGACCGCTACCGCCAAGACAATGATGCCCATGCCACCCAGCCACTGGAGCTGCTGGCGGTAGTAAAGAATGGAGGGCGGCAGCGTATCGAGACCGGTAAGCACCGTCGCCCCGGTTGTCGTCAGGCCTGACATTGACTCAAACAGCGCATCGGTCATGCTGATCTGAAGTTCAGCCGACAGCAGTAGCGGCAAGGCGCCAAAAAGCGCAAGTACGGTCCAGAAAAGCACGACGATCAGGAAGCCATCACGTACGCGCAGTTCCTGCCGCTGGTGGCGCAGGGGCAGCCAAAGCGCACCCCCCACAAGCAGCGTGGCGATGTAGGCGACAAGGAATGGCTGCAGGCCGCCGTCATCGCCGATCAAAGCAATCAGTACGGGCGGCAGCAGGGTGGTGCTGAACATGATCAGCAACACACCGATAATGCGAAGAACTCCCAATGACTGCATGGCCGTGATGGTTACCTAAACGAAAGTGACGGCGACCTGAAAGAGTTGCTCGACCTCACGGATGCAACCCTTGTCCACCACGAAAAGAATGACATGGTCCTCGGGCTCAATCACGGTGTTGCTATGTGCGATAACCACATCTTCTCCCCTCAAAATGGCGCCAAGGGTCGTACCTTCGGGCAGTCCGATATCCCGTACTGCCTTGCCAACCACCTTCGAACTGTTTGCGTCGCCATGCGCGATCAGTTCGATAGCCTCCGCCGCACCGCGCCGCAGGGAATGCACCGCGACCATGTCACCACGCCGTACATGGGTCAACAGGGTACCCACCGTAGCCACCTTTGGCGAGATGGCGATGTCAACCAGGGTGTTGGCCATGAGGTCGACATAGGCTGACCGGTTGACCAGCGCCATGGTTCGGTGGGCACCGAGCCGTTTGGCCAGCATCGCGGATAGGATGTTGGCCTCATCGTCGTTGGTGAGTGAGCAGAAGACGTCAACGTTATCGATGTTCTCCTGCTGCATCAGTTCCTCATCTGCGGCATCGCCGTGCAGCACGACGGTATGTTCCAGTTGGTCGGCCACGGTTTTCGCGCGTGCCATATCACGTTCTACCAGTTTCACATGGCAGTGTGCCTGCTCAAGGGACTCGGCCAGTCGCAGTCCAATATTACCCGCACCGATCAGCATGATTCGTCGGCCTGGTTTTTCCACCGCACAGAGTTCACTCATGACCGCCTGGATATCCTCACGGGCGGCAAGAAAAAACACCTCATCACCCGCCTCAATGACGGTATCGCCATCCGGCACAATGGCGCGATCCTGTCGATAAATGGCCGCGACACGGCTGTCGATGTTCGGCAGGTCTTCCCGAAGCGCTGTCAGTGCCCGGCCGATCAGCGGGCTGTCCACATTGGCGCGAACCCCCACCAGACGGATCCGGTCATCGGCGAAACTGACCACCTGAAGGGCGCCGGGGTAATCAATAAGATGAAGAATGTGCTGGGTGACAATGTGTTCCGGACTGATGATGACATCGATCGGGATCGCGTCGTCGGTGAAGATGCTTGGGTGTGAAAGGTATTCTGCCGACCGGATCCGGGCAATTTTCTTGGGGGTATTGAAAAGCGAGTGGGCAATCTGGCAGGACGCCATATTCACTTCATCCTGGTTGGTGACCGCCAGGAGCAGGTCGGCATCCTGCACACCTGCACGTTCCAGCACGCTCGGATGAGAGGCCGCACCGGACACAGTCCGAAGATCAAGTCGGTCCTGGAGGCCCGCCAGTTTTGCAGCGTCAATGTCTACCAAGGTGACATCGTTATCCTCACGGGAAAGAATCTCCCCCATCGAGGTGCCGACCTGCCCTGCGCCGAGAATGATAATTTTCATGTGCGCGACTCCTTGCAGGTCGGGCGATTCACTGGCGGTACTTTTCGTCCTTGGGGTTGATCCCAAGACCCTTCAGCTTGCGGTACAAGTGTGTACGTTCAAGCTCTGCACGGCGGGCGAGCTCGCTAATATTGCCCCGGGTCTGGAGCAGATGGAATTCGAGATAATCCCGTTCGAAGTGTTCCCGCGCAGACCTTAAAGGCTGGCCGAAATCTCTCCAGGCATTTTTTTCTTCAACGGCATCCAGAGGGGCCGCGCTTTGTCCCATGGCATCCCGGGTTTCTTCGGCTTCGATGACTTCAGACGTTGTTGTCAGCAGAATCCGGTGAATAAAGTTGATCAGTTCGCGAACGTTTCCTGGCCACGGGCGGTTGCGAAGATAGTTCACCGAGGAGGTAGAAAAGCGTCGGAAGGGCAGGTGCTGACTGTCCGTGATGAGTTGGACGTAGTGGTTGATCAGGTCCGGTATATCTTCCCGGTGGGCCCGAAGCGGCGGAATCTGAACAGTGACGGCACTCAGCCGGTAGAAAAGATCTTCACGAAACAGTCGGTCAGAGAGTTTTTGTTCCAGGTTCTGATTGGAGGTGGCGACGATTCGGAACGCGGATTCCCGCGGCGTTGTACCCCCGAGCCGGAAAAACCGCCCTGCCTCGAGTGCGCTCAGCAGCTTGGTCTGGGTATCCATATCAAGGTCACCCACTTCATCCAGAACGAGGGTGCCGCTGCTCGCCTGCTCGAGCTGGCCAGGTGTCGCGACGCCGTCGTATTCGGAGCCGAAAAGTTCCAGCGCGATGCTCTCTGCCGGCAGGGCTCCGAGATTGACCTCGACAAAGGGACCTGACGCCAAGCCGCTGGCCTGGTGCAGAGACCGCGCTGCGACCCCTTTGCCGCAACCGGCTTCTCCGCGGATCATCACCGCCTGGTCGGTAACGGCAATCCGGTTCATCAGGCGTCGCAGGTCTTCCAGGGTCTCGCTGTGGCCGATGAAGCCACCCGCCGGCGACAGCCGGGTCTTTAGCGTGAGGTTTTCTGTCTGCAGAGCGACTGTCTCAAGCGCCCGTTCCACGGTGATCAGGAGCTTGGCTGTGGAAAGGGGTTTTTCAAGAAAATCGTAAGCGCCTATCCGGATCGCCTCGACCGCGGTTTCGACCGTCCCGTGTCCGGAGATCATGATCACCGGGGTATTCCTGCCGGCACGGTCTTCACGCCACTCGCGAAGCAGTGCAATCCCATCGGTATCCGGCATCCAGATGTCCAGCAGGACCAGATCGGGTGCATCCTCAAGATAGCGGATCCGCGCCTGTGCTGCATCTGCCGCAACGCTAACGTGGTATCCCTCGTCCTGGAGGATGTCGCTGACGACTTGTCGAATGTCCGGTTCGTCGTCGACAACCAGAACTGAGTGGGCGGTCATGGCGCGAAAAAGAGTGTAGCGGTGTCGATTATTGCCGGCGCAGCGGAAGTGAAATTATAACGGCTGCGCCCCCCTGCTGCGGATTACTGGCGCGGATGGAGCCGCCATGTTCTTCAATAATTCGCCGGCAGATTGCGAGCCCCAGGCCAGTGCCTTTGTCCTTTGCGCTGACGTACGGCTCGAAGACACGATCAATGCTCTGCGGGTCAAAGCCTGGCCCGTTATCCTGTACCGTAACTGTGACGATACCGGTTTTACTGTCCTCTTCCGTTCGGATGGTGACCGCGCCCTCACTACCGGCCAGTGCGTCCTGGGCATTAATCACCAGATTATTCAGGACCTGGCGAAAGCTGTTGGGATCAATCTGGATACGCTCAAGGCGGGTGTCAGGTTCCGTTCGTAGCTCGATCTGACTTTGTCCGGAGCGGAACAACTCGACGGTGTCATTGATCAACTGGTTGAGGTCCGTCGATACCCGCTGCAGTGGTGCAGGGCGAGCGTACTCAGAGAACGCATTCACCATGGCTTTCATGGCTTCGACTTGCTGTACGATGGTTCGCGTGGAGCGGTCCAGTGTCTCGCGCTGTTTGGGATCGAGTGCGGACAGGTACTTGCTGCGGATCCGTTCGGCAGACAACTGGATCGGGGTGAGGGGATTCTTGATTTCGTGAGCAAGTCTGCGCGCGACCTCACCCCAGGCCGCGTCACGCTGGGCCTTGAGCAGTTCAGTAGCATCCTCGAAGACCACAACATGCCCCGTATTGATATCATCGCTATCGACGCGGGTGCCGCTACAGATCAGGATATGACGACCCTCGGCACCGATGATGCTGATCTCCCGTTGCCACTCGGGGACATGTTTGTCCATTCCTTCTTCGATGGCTCCGACCAGTGCCGCCGCGCCGGGTAAGGCTTCCCCCAGCTCGTTGATCCGATGACCCAGGGAGTTGTTGAGATCGGACCCCAGAATCCTTGCGGCCGCTGTGTTACAGGTCCGCAATCGCCGGGCACCATCGAAGGCAAGAACTCCGGCCGACAGATGGGTCAACACGGTATCAAGATAGGTGTGCTCTGATTCGGCACGGCGCTGACTCTCCAGAGCAGTTTGCTGTGCTGTGCCGATCTCGCGGGTCATTCGGTTGAATGAATCGACCAGAACGCCCAGTTCGTCACCGCTCTGTACCGGCAGTATCATGTCATAGTCCCCCCGGGAAACAGCCCGCGTACCTTCGGCGAGATCCCGTAGCGGCGCCAGCATCCGCTGGGCAAGATAGATCGATGCCCACAAGGCCATTAACAGCGTCATCAGGCTGATCAGTGTCAGGCTCAGAACGAAACTCAGCGTCAGTGGCCCACGCAGATATTTCAACCGGTCGTATTCGGTAGAGGCCGACTCCACGCTTTCGCCCAGACGGGAGTACCGCAGCGGGAGCGGGTACAGAATCTGAAGGACACGAGAGGGCGAACTGACACTTAGCCCGGATACGAGCACCGCAACCCGAAGCCGTAAACCCTCATCGTCCGTCGGTTCGAATACTGCGTAGACACCGTCTCGTCGCACCTTGCCCAGCACTTCCTCCCCTGGAGCATCGGGAACCAGCGAGATAGATAGATTGCTGCTGGAAGCAAGAATCCGACCGGTACTTGAATGCAGACTCATCTCGTCAAACGCACCACTTGCCCGGATTTGATCAAGGAGGTTATAGAGTTGCACCGAAGAGGTAGTGATCTCGATACGTCGTGCGGCCGTGCGTGCCTGGCGGATCACTTCGAGCTTGGTGGCCTCCAGCGTACTGCGGCCCAGGAGCAACGCATCATCCAGCGCTTGCTCGATACGGACATCGAACCATGAATCAATACTTCGACTCAGGAACTGGACGGAGAAATAGTAAACCATTGCCAGGGGAACCAGCGCCAGAACGGCAAAGGTGGTAATGAAGCGCAGGGTCAGTCGAGAGCCGAGCGCTTTGGCCCGAAATGCGCTGACGAGTTTTCGGACCTGGAAAAATGTCAGGAGCGCGAGGATCGCGATCCCAGCCGCATTCAGGATAATCAGGGCGGCGTAGTAGTCGCCGAAAAGATCGCCATCCTGGGCGCTCTGGCTGAGGAGGACGGAAGCCCCCAGAAGCGCCAGAGACAGGGTTAGCGTCAGGGCAAACCCCCGGGATGTTTTCACGGAATCGTGACCTTCCAGCGCTCCCAGTCGCTGCTGATTCGCCAATCCTTGAGAATCAGGGCAACCAGTTTTAACGGTCCCGGCAGGTCGCCCCGGCTTAGTGAGACCTGCAGTCGCATCTGCAGGGCATCATTCGCGCTGACGCCAGCCGGCAGGACAACCGTTTTGGTGTATCGCCGGAGGGAATCCAGGGTCTCCGCCAGCGTCGCGAAGTCTTCAGTGATTCCGCTATCCATGGTGGTCAGCGTGTAGCGGTTTGACAGACTGTGATGCTCAAGCAACAGCCGGTCCTCCCATTCGCTGATCTTGAAATTCCAGTAAGCCAGGCTCGCCCGATAGAGATGGAATTTAACGACCAGCGTGAGTCCAATACCTTTGGATAGCGCGACTTCCGGCTCACCGGTAATGCTGAGATTCAGACGAGCCGAGGTTTTTACGGTGTTGCCGACCAGTACGGACTTTCCTTCGCCCACCGTGAAATCAGCAAAGGCCGGTGCCCCGGGAAGCCACAGCGCACCGGCGCTGAACACCACAAGGCAGAAGCGGTTAACCCGGGGTATGAGACTGTTAAGAAGAACGTGCATGAGGCTGAGCCCGACAGAACAAATTATAAGCCCTTGCGGAGCGGCCCTCTCAGACTTTCCTGATCGATGCGTAATACAGCCCGTCCTGAGCAGTGCCAGGAAGGAACTGGATGCCGCAGTCGGTTTTCGTGGCGCCCGCGAGTTGCAGCTTTTGCAGTTGGGCATCAGGGTGTCTGGCGCAAAGATCACGAACGGGTTCGTCGTTCTCCTGCACCAGGATCGAACACGTTACATAGACCATCTGACCATTGGGTGCGAGTAACTCCCATAAGTGGTCCAGCATTTGTTTCTGCCGCCCAGAGTAGCGTGCGATATCGCCGGGTCGGCGATGATGACGAATATCAGGATGTCGGCGGATAACGCCGGTACCGCTGCATGGAGCATCCAGCAGGATGAGGTCAAAAGGCGTCCCATCCCACCACGAATCCAGCTGGAAAAGATCGGCAGAAAGCACCTCAGCAGTGAGCGCGAGCCGCGACAGGTTTTCCCGGATGGTCTTGCAGCGGTCAGGCAGATCGAGAGCAGTCAGTGATGCCAAGTCTGGAAAGTGCTCCAGCAGGTGGGTGGTCTTCCCGCCGGGCGCCGCACAGGCATCGAGCACCCGCGCACCTTCGTGAGGTTCGCAAATCAGTGGCGCCATCTGGGCGGCGGTATCCTGGACAGAGACGGTGCCGGCTTCAAAGCCGTGCAACTCGCTGACACTCACGGGCGTCTCGAGTATGACGCCCCAGGGGCTTAAGGCGCAGGCGCTTGCTGCAATGCCATGACCTTGCAGCAGGTGTAGGTAGTCATCCCGGGACATCTTCAGGGGGTTAACCCGTAGTGTCAGGGGTGGTTTGCAGTTGGCGACGGTCAGCACATCACGCCAGTCGTCGGGCCAGGTGTCCCGTATGAGATTGAACAGCCATCCCGGCGTTGCCAAGGCAGCCGCTTCATCCATGGCGGGGGCCTCGCCATCCCGCAGGCGGGCGCGCAATACCGCGTTGACGAGGCCTTTCGCCTTGGGCGCTCCCAGCAGACTCACTGCGTCCACTGTCCCTGAGGTAACCGCGTAGTCGGGCTCTTTCAGGTGATCAAGCTGGTACAGGCCACAGATGATGAGGGATTCCAGTATGCGGTCACGCCGGCGAATGGGTCGATGGAGCTTTTCGGACAGCGTTTTGTGGTACCGGAACCACCACCGAACGGCACCCCAGGCGATTTCTCGGGTTTCGCTTCTTCGATTGGGATGGTCTTCGGGCAGGTACGAGGTCGCTGCCGCCTCGAGTGAACGGCCGTTTTCGGTGACGTCGTGGACAATCCGCGCAGCGGCGGCACACACTTCAGCGGTCGGCATGGATGTCAGATGGCAGCATGAATGCTGAGCCGGTGCGGATGGCGTGGCCGTTGAGAAAGGTCTTAGTGTCCAATGCCTTGCCCCCTGGCCGCTGAAGTTTCAGCACGTCCAGGGTACCCGCTCCGGTCTGTACC
>Ga0315338_1003641_pt1 | contig 13201 bp, 6 predicted proteins | sample ASW8metaG_FD_204518 | JGI IMG/M metagenome (GOLD analysis project Ga0315338, IMG submission 204518) | Ammonia-oxidizing marine archaeal communities from Monterey Bay, California, United States - ASW #8 | ecosystem: Environmental > Aquatic > Marine > Coastal | place: USA: California | collected... | reverse complement strand
GTCCTTGTCCGAATTCGAATTGAGCCTCCAGTACGGTAGCCGTTCGCTCTGAACGAGCCGTCCCTGACCGCCCCGGTTGTCTTCCCAGCCGACCAGGCGGCGTGCCCCGTCCCGTTCGACCCAGACAGTGACTTCGCGATCTTCGACTTTCCAACTCCAGCGGGTGACGGGCAGGTCGCCCAGCGCAGTCGAGTAGGTCTCCGTCTCCCCTTTCGTCACCGTCGCGTCGTTCGCAGCGAGAGAGCGATGACTCTTTCGGGCTTCCCAGAGCGCAGGATACAAACGGAGAGAGCGTGTTTCTCCCTGCTTCAACCAGGGACCGTCAAGTTCTCGAACTCGGACCCAGAGGTTGTCCTCCAGATCGGTTCCTTCCGAGGTCAGCTCGGAGTTCTCATCGCCCTCCGCCTCGAAGTAACTCCGAAGCTGGTACTTCCAAGCGTTCTCGGTCAGATCGAGCCGAGCGAAAGCTTGCCCACACCACTCCTGGCTCGAGTGCACGACCCGGGCTGCCTGGAAAGGAGGATGTCCGAGATGTGAATCGGCCACGCTAAAGACAGAAGTCATCGAAGAGTAGTCGTAGATACCGGTCGGGAACTTCAACAGCTTGTTCAGCTTTATCACGAACATGCGATCCTCGACTGGAGTCCGATCGCTTTCGACCTTCACATTGGTGTGGCGATTGAGTTCTTCGGCAACATAGACCAGTACCGCGTGACCCAGACGAGCCTGACCATACCGATCTTCGCTGATCTCATAGGTATTGACCTCCCCAGTCCCGTCGCTCCAGTGGCCAAAGAAAGCCTCACTTGCCGCTCTCGTCAGGGATGCGGTAGCCAGAATGAGGGTGAGAGGAAGAGACGTTCGTAGAAAACGAACCCACTCCGCCGACTTCATAATCGGATGCCCTCAGCCATCTCACCCTTGAGCTTCCGGAGGGAACTCGCGAGATCCTCGTTGCTCAGGGCAAGAATCGAAATGGCGAGAACGGCCGAGTTCTTCGCGCCTTGCTTGTCGAGGGCAAGGGTTCCTACCGGGACACCGGCCGGCATCTGCACCATGGAGAGCAGCGCGTCGAGGCCCTGAGCGACACCACCGGACACGGGAACCCCAAGGACCGGCAGAGTGGTGTGAGCAGCCACGACCCCACCGAGGTGCGCTGCCAATCCCGCCATGGCGATAAGCACCTTGAGCCCGCGCGTCTCCGCCGTCCGTGCCCACTCAGCGGTCGCCTCCGGCATGCGATGGGCACTGAGCATCTTTGACTCGTAGGCAACATCGAACCGCGCCAACACCTTCTCGGCGGCCTCCACGATCGCGCTGTCGGAGGGGCTTCCATATACGATCCCAACCAAGGGCTGACTCATTCTCGTTCTGTCCTTTCTACGTGCGTTTCGTCACGAAGTTTTCTTCAGCAATCCAAAAGCGATCGGACCAACCGACCCCATCTGGTTTACGTCTCGGTTCTCTCGAGGGCGCGAAACCCGATGTCCCTTCGCCACGTTTTACCCTCGAAATCGATCAAAGCGACGGCTTCATAAGCGCGATCGAGAGCGGATTGCAATTCCGCTCCCGTCGCCGAAACCGCGAGGACTCGGCCTCCGGATGTCTGGACCCGAGAATCGGTCCGGTGTGTGCCGGCGTGAAAGACTTCGACATCGGGAAGAGAATCGGCGTCTTCCAAGCCCGAGATTTCGCATCCGGTTTCGTAGGATCCCGGATAGCCCGACGAAGCCAAAACGACGGTAGCGGCCGCGGATCGACCGCGGTCGGCGGGCACGGGTGTGATGAGGGGCCCCTTTCCCTCTGCGACGGCCAGCATCGCGTCGACCCAGCCGTCCGAGAGCCGAACCACGGCCTGAGTCTCCGGATCACCGAAGCGACAATTGAATTCCAGAACCCAGGGACGACCTTCCGCCAGGATGAGTCCGGCATAGAGCAGACCTCGAAAGGGTCGACCAACTTCGACCATCGCGCGGAGAGTCGGCTGGAAAACGTCCTTTCGAATCGTCTCCAGGAGAGCGGGGGTTGTTCCGGGATAAGGTGCGTACGCACCCATCCCACCCGTGTTCGGACCGGTATCACCTTCCCCAATGCGTTTGTGATCCTGGGAGAGCGGGAGCAGCACAAACTCTTCATCCCGCACGATGGCAAACGCGGAAATCTCATCGCCTCGAACAAAGCTCTCGATAAGGATCTGGCTTCCGGCGGAACCAAAAGCTCGATCGGAAAGAATCGACTCGACTGCACTCAACCCTTCAGTGGCCGTCTCGGCGATGATAACGCCCTTTCCGGCGGCCAGCCCATCGGCCTTGATTACCTTGGGGAAGGCGCCTTCCTGCACGGCCGCTCGAGCGGGTTCGAGTTCAGAAAAGATCTCGAAGGCCGGGGTTGATACTCCGTGGTCGCGCAGGAGGGTCTTGGAAAAGACTTTCGAACCTTCGATCTCCGCCGCTCTCGAAGACGGCCCAAAAACGGGAATGCCGTCCGCAGCCAACCGATCGGAAACGCCCGCCACAAGCGGGGCTTCCGGGCCGACGATGACCCAGTCGACTGCGTACTCGCGCGCGAGGCGTGAGACATCATCAGGATCGGACTCCCTGCCCGGGAGATTCGTCCCAATTGCTCCGGTTCCCCCGTTGCCAGGGAGGAAGAACAGGGTCGCTTCCGGCCGTTCCTGTAGAATCTTCCAACCCAGGGCGTGTTCGCGGCCTCCCCCTCCTAAAACCATCACTCGCATCGACACGATTGCCTCCCAGGCGCGATCTCGGATCCGTGTTGCCGTTCTCTGTCTGTTCCAGACTCGGACCGTAGCGAACCGCGCCAAAACCTGTCAATCGCGCGCAATCCGCCCCACCTCCGAGTGACCATTTCCGATCAAATGATCGAACGAACCCGCCAGGCCGTCCGGTAGAGATAGACAACGGTAGCCGTCACTCCGCAGGCATTGGCAGAGGTCACTAACCGGTGCAGACTCCAGAACTCCCCCCCGTTCCGGACCGGCATGCCCAAACTCGGATCATGCAGAACAAGATTGAAGAAGAAGGCCCCGCTCAATCCGACCGTGAGCCAGGCGAGCCGTCGATCACGTCCCGCCACCGCCGTGATGAAAGGAATCGCCGTGAAGAGGTGGTTTTCGTGCATGTGAGTCGAGACCAGGAAGAAGGACCCCGCTATGGCCGAAGCGACGACGAGTAGGCGTCCCGTGAAGATCTTCGGATCGACTCGATCCTCCTCTCGCCCCCCCACCAACCAGGTGCGGTTGACAAAGAGCAGAACGAAGATCGCGGCCAGAGCCAGACCCGGCCCGATGACACCGGAGCTGAGACCCAGGAAGAGCGGCGTTGAAGTCGGCTTCCAGGGCCCGATGAACAACCAGAGATTATGTGCATTGATTGAGGTGAAGGGCATGGCAGACAGGTCCGCAAAGACTCGAGCCACCACCGTCGGGCCGTCGCCCCAAACGAAGAAGGGCCAGAAAACCAGCGAGGTGGCGCCGACCGCAGCCCCCAATCCCCGAGCGAGACCGGGCCCGCCGCTCCGGGCCGCTATCACCCAAACCCAAAGCGGAACGAGAGGGGCAGCCAGAGGCTTCATCAGAACGGCGATGGCCATCGCTGCTCCTGATTTCCCCCATCGCGCAACGCCGAGGCTCGTAACCGCGACGAGGGCGAAGGCCCCGTGGATCGGGTCGGGCATCCCCCAGTACCCCGAGTTCCAAAGCAGAGCAGGATTCCACAACCAAGCGGCTGCTGCGAGCCGACCCCACCGGGGTGAAGTTCGGGTAGGGCCCCAGGTTCCACCCGACGAAACGAGCCGAAAGAGAACGGCTGCAATGACAAGATCAAAGAACAATCCGGGAAGCTTGACGAGGAGACTGAAGCCTTGAGATCCCGGTAGAGACTCGAAGCGGGGGCGGCTACTCACGCCGCTCCGCGCCCGAGGGAAGCTGGGGTGGCGATAGAGCGTCCCGTCGGAACTTCGAAACCGCAGCAGATCCCCTTCTCCGCGAGTCATCTCGGCAGCACCGATCTCGGGATGAAGAGCAAGATACAACTTCCCCAGAGGATAAATCAGATAGGAAAAGACCGGCGGATAGTCGTAGGTACTCGTTTCGTAGATCGCGGCCGGGCCATGGACCGCTGAACTCAAAGCCCAACTCTTGATCTGCACGACGTCGGAAGGGTAGCCCGGTAAGAGTCCCAAACCGATTCGAAGGACGAACCAGAGAGCCAGCGCGGTCACGAAGTGAATTCTCGTCACGGTACCCTCTGAGTTTTCCTCTCCACTCCAGCCACCGGCTTACGACTTTATGCCCGGAGAATTCGGGTCAGGCTCCGGTCAGCGACTGGGTTTGACCACGACGTCGACCGCTTCGAGGTCTTCACGCGGGATCCAGGTTTCTTTGGGAATCCGTAGGACGACGCGCTCCCCCGCCACCCAGTCCTGATGATAGAGAAAGGAGACTTTAACCGGAGCCCTTCCCACTAATGTGTACACGAGCAGACTAGTGGGGTAGCCAATCTGCTCGCAGGTTACCGAACCCGAGGTCCGAACCTCGGCGACAGTCTGATCGGTCAGAACCGTGAGCACGCCAAAGACCCAGACATCACCATCTTCCGGGAGTGCATCATCCATCCGAACGAAAAGTTCGTTTGCCTCTGCGAAGTAAGCGCCACTCGAGTCGGGCGACGTCGGATAGTCTGTTGCGGTGTTCTGTTCCGCGATGAGCGGATACCAACCGGTCTGGTGCGGAAAACCGAGCCGTTCCAAGTAGTACTCGATCGTCGGTGACGTCATGAAAGTATGGATGACCCAATCGTCCGGAGCCAGCCCTGCCTGACCGAGACTGGCCGCCAGGCGGCGATCGACTCCCTTGGCCAGGTGGGTGTTGCCGATACCATAACTTGGAGCGAGTGAGATCAAAGACATCGCCGCCCAAAAAACGAGGAAGAACCAGGACGTCTTCCTGGGCAATCCGGCCAGGCCACGGCCAATCAGGAGAACGAAGGCTGGATACGCGATAACGTCGGTTCGTCCCAACACATAGACAGGCGTAACGATAAGCGAAGAGATCATGAGGGCGAGGAGGGGCAGAAGCAGAAACCCTGTCTCGAGCAACAACTCGTGTCTTTCCTCGAGCTTTCGATCGGCCAGATGCGGTTGTCCGCGGCTCCGAGAGACATAAAAAGCGGCTGCACCTAAACAAATCATTCCAAAAACGAGTGAAACCGATGTGAATAGACCAGACATGTTTCCCTGCGTAGCGAATCCGACACTTAGCTCCGAAGACGGAAGACCGACCGGGAGAAACAGGCCCAGGGAAAGAAACGGCGCGAGGAAGATTGGATGCGTTTCCCAGTAGTGTGCGATCCAAACGTTGAGCTCTTCATGAACCTGGAGTTGGGCGCTCGCTCCGAGCCACAAGGTGGCCCAAATGAGGAGCGCCGGCGCGTGCCAACCGACCCACACCCTCAGCGATGGCCGTCTCTTTGTACCGAGTGGCCAGAGGACCAAACTGGTCAAGACGAGAATCACCCCAACGTGATGGGTCAGGCAAAGAGTCGAACTGGAAAGGAGAAGAAGCAACCCTGCCCGCTTCTGTCCACTGAGCATGGCCCGAGCGGAGAGAACAAGGCCGGTTGCGGCAAGAAAGAGGACGGAATACGACCGAGCCTGGCGGGAATGAAAGATCCCCGTGGTCGCGATCGCCAGGAACGTTGCTCCCCATAGATCGCTCCCGGCTCTCCGTTGTCTCGCGAACCAAAGTACCAGAGCCACGGAGAGGACCCCCGCCCCAACTGACACGCTCCGGAGCGAAGCTTCGTTATCTCCGAAGATCGAGGTCTGAAGTTTCTCAAGGATGTAAAACAAAGGAGGCGCGTCATCCACCGCCCACAACCGTTCCATCATTGCAGCAAGAGGGGCTCGGACCGTAAGAGCGGTGTAGGCCTCATCGCACCAGAGTGCCTCGTAACCGAGAGCAAATGCGCGCAGAACTGTGGCCACTCCCAGGAGTGCCAGGATGATACCGACGGAAACGGGTTGAGTCCGACCCTCCCGAAGTTTCTCAAGCTCCACCCAACCAACCCTCTGCTGGGCGAAACCGCTCCGCCCGAGGAAGCCATCCCCATCGGCCTGAGTCGGCAACCCAGGCACGAGCTTCGTCCTCGGAGCCAAGCGGGATCATGCCAAGACTGCGCACTTCGGCGGGCAAGAGCTCGGACCAAAGTCCGACCCGACAGTGCGAGAGCACGTCCAGCAGTGCGACCAAGGTTTGGCGGTGCATTGATGACGGGCTTGGCGACGGGATCGTGCTGGCGCTCGACTCAGTGACTGATGCGTCGCTCTCTGATGCTCGGGCCGCGAGGTCGGCGCTCCCCCATCCATCCGCACAGGACGCAACCAGGAGAATACGCCCGCCAGAACGGACGAAGTTCCGTGCGGCCTGCAGAGACTTGTGGGCCTGGAGGAACGTGTCATCTCGCGGAGCGCCCCCTGCGTCAACAATGAGGTTGTCCGGGCGTTGAGTGAACTCGACTCGGTGAGTCGCATCGAACGTCTCGGCTGCGAGAAAGTAGGACTCGGGGAACGTTCCCTGCACGATCTCCACCCGGGGCGGAGGCGGGACCGACGGATCGGCGTCGAGAGTCGGAACCGGCACGGCCGTTACAACCCAATCGGGAGGATGCGAGCGCGCGGCTTCGAGAAGATCGAGGTGCACGGGGTTGTCGGCCAGCTCTCCAACTCGGCAGTTTCGCTGCCAGGAACTCTTCTCACCCTCGGCGACCAGGGCCAGGAGGTGGTTTCGTCGAGCCCCCTCCGGCTCGCCGAGTCCGGGAAAAACAAGTTTGGGTCCGCCGCCAAACCCGGCGAAGTAATGGTAGCTCATCTCGCCAAAGAGAATCCGGACATCAGCGTCGAGGTAGGTTGGATGAAGCGAGATCGGAGTGCCCCTCCCGGTCTCGCCGACGGGGCGATGGCGAACGAAGCCACCGTCGCTGTTCTGCTCCACCGACCAAGCGAGGCGGGATGTTTCGGTCAATGAATCGAGGTGGGACAGAGCTTGCTCCGAAGCAATCGGCGGATGGGTCCCGGTAGCGACAAGCAACGTAAGAGTGTCGTAGTCGGTCTCCGCTGCCACTCGCTCGAGCAGTTCTGGAAGAACCGAACACCACGGTCCGGGACGAGTGTGGTCGGGAACGACCAGGCAGAGCGAGGTTCCGCGGGACTCTGCAGCTACTTCGCAGTGAGTGGTAGCGCTGCTTCGTGGAATCCGGACCGACCGTAGTCCAGCCAACGTCACATCGATCCAATCTTCCGGAACGGCCAGCGCTGAAGAGGCGTCTGCTTCCGACCCTTCGAGCGGGGTGAGACTGAGGAAGTCCCAAAGGCTTTCCACGAGAGCCCAGCGCGGCGGAGCCAGGTTGGGCGGGCGCTGCGAGCTGCGAGCAATGTCCCAACGGAACGTCTCGGTTCCCCGTCGCAAGAACACCGTCATTGGCTGCGTCCCCTCTTACTGGACCAGAACCACGAAGCGAGCGAGGATCTTCTTCGTTCCCGTTCCGGGAAAGTAGATGGTGAGGCGCGCATCCGAACCCCGGCCGTCCTCTTCCTGAACTGTACCGATTCCGAAAATGGCGTGACGGATCTTCTCGCCCTTCATCGAGGGGGCCGATCCACGTTGAATAACAGCCTCACCAGAATCCGCCGCCGGAGCTTGTTGGTCGAGCGATGCGAAAAGCGGAGTGTCGTGATGGGACGGCTTCGCCCTGGATTCATCGCGGGAGCCGGGACCGGCCCGACGAGCGGGCACACCTTGTCCGCTCGTCGAAGACCTCGGCGCAGACGGTGCCCGACCTGCCCCACTCGCTGCTCCGGGGTTCCAGCCGCCATAACGGTTATGGCCCGCATTGCGCCAGCTCTCCGCCCGGTCGCGGAGCGCGGAAAGAGACTGGCCTCCAGGCGCACTCACTTCGAGCCAGTCTTCGGGTATGTCACCGAGAAAACGAGAAAGTCCACCCTCGGCGAATCGATTCATCTGACGACGATCGAGGGAGGCGGACAAAACAAGATGGGTCTTCGCACGAGTGGCGGCGACGTAGAACAGTCTCCGCTCCTCCTCCATCTCCGCATCATCGTCGAAGGAGGACGAGTGTGGAAAGAGCCCGTCTTCGAGACCCACGATGTAGACGAGGGGAAACTCCAGCCCCTTCGCATTGTGGACGGTCATCATGGAGACACGATCTTCCGAGACCTTGTCCTGATCGAGATTGGTGTAGAGCGCAACCTGGTCGAGGTAGGCTTGAAGACTGTTCTCGGCCACGGCCTCCTGGAAACGCCCCGCACCTTCTTGGAGCTCGAGCACGTTCGCCTGTCGCTCCTCCCCCGACGAACGATCGATTTCCTGGAGCCAGGGAAGATAGTCGGTCGAGTCGAGGACTCGTCCGATCAAACCTTCTGGCCCCTCATCGCGATGCGCGCGAAGATCGGCAATCAAGTTCCCAAAATCGATGGCCTTTTGCAGAGCTTTTCCGCGAAGACCCGAGGCCGCGTTGAGGCTGGCGCAGGCTGCGGGAAGGTCCCCTCCATTTTGCACGGCCAGCTGTTCGATCTTCGCGAGAGAGACGTTTCCGATTCCTCGCTTGGGCGCCGCGATCGCCCGGTGAAAGCTGACCTGATCGAGAGGGTTTTCCGCCAAACGCAAGTAAGCGAGGACGTCTTTGACTTCGCGCCGCTGATAAAAAGCAATGCCACCTACGATGACATAGGCTAAACCGTGGGTCAGGCAGGCCTCTTCAAAAGCCCGCGACTGCGCATGGACACGGTAGAGAATGGTGACGTCCTTCAGTCGGACTTTCCCGTCGCGGTGAAGTTGCTTCATTTCCTGAACGAGGCGTCGGGCTTCTTCTTCCTCGTCGCGGTGAACGATCAGACGGACGGTCGCGCCACCCTTTTTCTCCGTCCAGAGTTCCTTTTCCAAACGCCCCGTGTTCTTCGCGACGACAGCGTTGGCCACATCGAGAATCGGTTTCGTTGATCGATAGTTCTGCGTCATGCGCAAGGTCGTGGCGTCGGGATAGTGTTTAGAAAAATCGAGGATGTTACGGATATCCGCTCCGCGCCAACCGTAGATCGATTGATCGTCATCCCCCACGACCGTGACCATCTTGTGTCGAGCAGAGAGGAGACGGACGAGACGATACTGGACGTGATTGGTATCTTGATATTCATCGACAAGAATGTGTTCGAACTTCTCGGTGTAGGCTTCCGCAATGTCACTGTTGCGTTCGAGCAAGCGAACTCCGAGCACGAGAAGGTCGTCGAAATCGACGCCGTCCTGACGCCGGAGAGTCGATTGGTACTCCCGATAGAGTGTGGCCAGGCGACTGCAGTCGGGATGGTCCCACTGCTCAGCCAGATCGTCCGGCTCCCAAAGCCGATTCTTGGCCATCGAGATGACGTTCTTCAGATCACGGACCCGTGGGGCCTCCGCATCTCCCCCGCCACACTCTCGCAGGACTTGCTTCATGACTTTGGTTTGATCGTCCTGATCGAAGACAGTGACCGCCCCCGAAAAACCGAGAAGGTCGGAGTGGCGACGAACGAGGCGAAGGCAGATGGAATGAAAGGTGCCGATCCACAGTCCAGAGGCCCCGAAACGCAGCATCGATTCGACCCGGTTGCGCATTTCCCCAGCGGCCTTGTTCGTGAACGTCACGGCGAGGATACGTTCTGGACGGACGTTGCGGTGCTGGATGAGGTGAACGACTCGTCGGGTCAAAACCCGGGTCTTGCCACTTCCTGCACCAGCCAGGACGAGGAGCGGCCCCCCCTCGTGCAGCACCGCATCGGTCTGCACGGGATTGAGCCCGTGGAGGAGTGGATCTGTTTCAGTCATCCCGAGCGCTTCCTTTGGCATCGACTCTCCTTGTCGCGTTTTCGCCCTCCCCTTCTTCGAGTAGGGTAAGTTCAGGTGTACCCGAATCAGTAGTCGAAACGCCAGCGGAGATCGAGAGAGTAGGTCTCGTTTTCCGTTCCGACATCGTTCTCGCGCTGATCGGCCACTGCGTTCAAGAAAAAGAGATTGCTGATCCGATAACTGAATGCAACTTCACGCCCCGGGTTCGTCGTGAGTTCCTGAGAGTACTTCACACTCCATTGTGGCTCGCGAATCGCTCGGAGCGAAATCACGATCGGATCGGAAGAATCCGTTCCCCCGCGAAGATGCACCATGTCGAGCCAGGGCGCCTCCCGCACGAGTTCGCGTTCGAGCTGGTTGAGGACCTGACCGGTCAGAAATCCACGCGCCGGGTCGCTACTCGATCCGGAGGCGAAATCGCCGCTCCGGAGCTGCCCAATCGTGAGAAGATCGATGAGATCTTCCTGCGAATAGTCGGCATGGGATGGACTCGAAACGACGATCTCCATGGCTTCGCCCGGGAGGGGACTCCCATCGACGTCGATCTCGATGAGAATGGCACGGTCGCCGTTCGGGTCACCCACTTCCGTCGTCGCGGTGATGTCGAGGATGGGATAGGGCCCCGTTCCGGTGTCGAGGAACTCGATGGTGCCTCGGGTGATCTCGAGGTCCTTGTTGAAGATGAGATACTGGCCCTCTACGACTTCGAGCCTTCCTCCCAGGCTCCAAAACGGCATGGAGTAACGAACCTGTAGAGGACCTCCGGCCAGGTCGACCGAAGAGGTTGGTTGGATCACCCGAACGTCGGACGAGACCTCCACATCGAGATCGATGAGCCAGGGTGTGTCGAGGATGGCCTGTCGAGCCGGCTTGGCCAGGTCCATCGTGATCGAGCCTTCCTCGACGCGAACCGTTCCGGTCAAGCGAGGACGCAAGCTATCTCCAACCGCAACGGGAGCAGCTTCGAATTCGCCGTCCGCGACGAAACGATAGTTCCCTGATTCGATGATGAGCGCATCGCGAACTTCTCCCTGCAGAGCAAAACGGTTCTCGTCGCGAAACCATCCACTCGCAGTGGCTGTGCCCGTTCCGGTTCCGTTCCATCGCGCCGTCGCCTCTTCGATGTGAACGCCAAGCGAATCGAGTTGAATCCGCGCTTCGACGTGGCTGAGGCGCTCCTCCCGGAGAGGAATCCGAAAAGCTCCGTTGTTCACGGTGAGATCGCCTTCCAGATACACATTGGGTGGAACACCCTTGAGCCGAGCGCGCCCAAACAGATTCCCGCTCGGATCCTCGATCAGAGCGGTCGCCAGGGACACGAGGGACAGATCGACTGAGGGAATCTCCGCTTCGAGCCAAAGTGGTTCGCTCCGCCAATGCGTGTGGGCGGGATCGACGGACAGGGCGACAGGAACGCGGCCGGAAACGCGCAGACCGCGTCCACCCTGGGACCAATCGAGTTGTTGAACGTAAAGGAGGGAGTCGACGAATTGAGCGGTCCAGTCCACACTATCCGCCCAGGCTTGATAGACCTGAACGTCTTCGCCTACTCCCGAACAGCGCAGGGCGGGATCGCTTCCCTGCCCATCGATCTGCAGGTCGAAGGAGACCCGACCGCCGATGCGACTGGCCCGGGCCGTCTCTCCATCGACGAGCGGCTTTTCGATCCGAATCCGCGAGAGCATCGGGTTGAGCGTTTCAGCGGCGAAGGTCGTTCGGGAACCCTGCTTCGCCTGCGGGACGAGAATTGGCGCGAGGATGGGTGCGACAGGAAGGTCGCTGACCGAGATGTCGCCGTAGTAACGAGCATTCTCGAGGACGACAAAAAGCGAGTCATTGGCCATGGCCTCGAGGGTGCGGCGCCAGGTTCGATCGGCCAGGATCCGGGTCCCAGCCGTTTCCAACCGCAGCGGTGGCCCTGGAGCTTCCGGACCGACTCGCTGCGGACCGAGCCGCGGCAACTCACCGACATAACCATGGGCTTCGGCACTCAGCGAGTCGATCTGGACCATCCCGAATTTCGCCATACCCGGCAGCCCCACCGTTGGAAGTGGCCCGGAACGTTGTGGTCTTCGCGGGCTACCGATCGCTCCGGCCTGAAGATCGAGATGAATGGTCTTCCAGAGCCATCCGTAGATCTCCGTTCTCTTCGCGTCGATCGACGCCTGGTAGGAAGGCGCATCAACCTGCCCCTGCCCCCGAAAATCAAGATCGGCCCGTCCGCTCACCGACTCGGCCGGCAGGTTCAAGTAGGTCGCAAACGCGCCGAGATCGAGGCCGCGTCCCTTTAGTTCGAAAGAGAAAGGTGCATCTCCACTGTTGTCGGGACGCGGCTTGATCCAGGCCCGTCCCCACACGTCACCCGGCGCACCCCGGATGCGAATGGAGTCGATCTCGACGTGTTGGCCGGAGAAGCGAAGCTCCGTCGGATAGACCATTTCTACAGCGGGCCCTTGCCCAGGCTCCGCCCGTAACTTATCGATCAAGGCCACACCCGGCTCGCTCGGCGTCACCCGACCGTCCAGGAAAATCCGCGTTGTATCGCGGAGGGCAACTGCACTCGTTGACATCGTGTCAATGGCGAGAAAAGCCAGTGCCTCCAGCGAGTCGACGGTAAATCCGTAAAAGTCGAGCCCCCAGGCCTGAAAGGGCGCATCCATCCCAAAGGGACTCAGTGCTCCCTGTCCCTCGACTCGCAGCGAATCGACATAAATCTCCAGCACTCGTCCTTCTCGGACTTCGAGGGACGCCTCCGCCAGCACGTCGTCCATCGTTCCGTGGATCCGAAACGGTCCCCGAACCCGCCCTTCCAGTTTCTCGTCGACCCAGGGATCGACCCAGGTTTCGAGAAGGAGATCGGAGAACGCGCCGGTCAGTTCGATCCTCTCGGGAGTAGAGCGGGCGATACTTCCGCGAGCAGCCATGGTCGGAGCGTCGACACTCCCCGTCCAGACGGTATCGACCCACACTTGGAGAGGATCGACTCTGAGTTGGGCGATGATGTCGCCTAATGGCTGATCGAGGAGAGTCCCACCCCTGATCTGGAGCTCCGCATCCAGACGCGTCCCTGACATTAATGAGTCGGCCCGCCCGGTCAGTTTCCCGGAGAGATGAGACCGCGGCAGATCGTCGACAAAAGCGGAAGTGGGTAGCGCCGAGGCGTCGAGCCCGACGAACTCGAGGACGCCCTGCGCTGTCTTTTCGGGAGGCTTCCATTCCCCTTCCCCGCGGATTCGCTGGCCAGCGATCTGAAGGTCGAACTCCAGCACTTCGGCGACTGAA
>Ga0315338_1003640_pt1 | contig 13201 bp, 13 predicted proteins | sample ASW8metaG_FD_204518 | JGI IMG/M metagenome (GOLD analysis project Ga0315338, IMG submission 204518) | Ammonia-oxidizing marine archaeal communities from Monterey Bay, California, United States - ASW #8 | ecosystem: Environmental > Aquatic > Marine > Coastal | place: USA: California | collected... | reverse complement strand
GCGGATTTCTTGAATCTGTCCAAACGTGTCGAGTAGAGGTTGATGGTCCCACAGCCGAATGTTGTTGATTGTCTCGGCGTTGTTCTCGATGTCGGACATCGCCAACGTCGCGTCGCCAGTCACCTGACGTTCGTCGATGTTGTCGAGGTCGAATGCTTGCCGTGTGGCGGTGATGTTATGGGTGAGGTATGGTGCTTCTCGGGTCTGTTCGTCTGGCGTTACCACAAACTGCTGGAACAGCGAAGCGATCCCACCACTGCCAATCAAGACCAGCATGTACCCTGCCACGGCCACACCGACCGGCCACGTCGTCGATGACAGAGCCGCGTAGGCGGCGGCAAGAGCGCCAGCACCAGCCACGATCGTCAGTACAAACAATGCCGGGAGTCGGATCGCGTCATCGGCGTAGGACACACCGTGGAGGATGCCACCGGGGGTCGTCAGCGTGCGTGGCATGTCGAGATAAGCGCCGGCAGCGAGCAGGATGAAAATCACCGCGATCAGCATTGCCAGATGTTGACGAGGTTTCGAGTCAACCGACAGACCTTCGGGTCCAAGCGCCAATTGCCCCGTGACGACATATGCGGCTACGGCGCCAACGAACGAGAGGACAACGACTCCAAGACCGGTGTATCTCACGAGATCGAGGAAGGGCAGCGTGAAAACATAGAACGCGGCGTCCCGACCAAAGATTGGGTCGACCTCGCCGAAAGGCGTCTGATTAAGGAACTGCAGCACCACCAGCCAGTTGCTCGACGCGATTCCAGAGATAAATAGCGCAAGCACACCTGACAGACCGGTTGCCAGGAATCCGAGGTGCCGTCGCTCCAGCACAATCGGCTGAAGGTCTCCACCACCCGGGAATACCGTGAATGGTCGGTCGGGTCCCCTCACTGCGAGTCGAAGATTTGTAACAAGAAAGGCAAAGGCACCTATAAAGACGGCGACACCGAGCAAACCTTTTGTCACCAGGGTCTTTAAGAAGATCGGCTGGAACTCGGCTTCCCCGAACCAGAGCCACTCAGTGTAGATTTCGGCGAACGAGGGCAGGACGATCAGAAGCAGGAACGCAAACAATGTAATTATGATGAATCGTATTGGCATAGAACCTCAGTATCTTGGAAGGTTAAGTCGTTGCGCCGTATCTGTCCAGAAGACTGTTCATTTCGACGTGCCTGGTACGAGGTAACGCGGAGCAGGATAAGCTCAAACCAACGGAACGAGCATGGGTCTTATCTCGGACTGTGTGGCAACATCAGTTCAGAGATAAACGAAAATAGGCATCGTGCGGTATCCTTCCGTGGTGGCACTAAAGGTAGGGGATTCTGCTCCAGACTTCGAGTTGGCCTCGCACCGCGGGGATCAGATCAAACTGTCACACTTTAGGGGCCAGAAACGCGTGATTCTGGCGTTCCACCCGCTGGCCTGGACACCGGTATGTGCCAATCAGATGACCAGTTACGAGGATGACTACGCCTGGTTCGCCGAACATGACACCCATGTTCTCGGAGTGAGTGTTGATGCCGTGCCCTCGAAGATCGCCTGGGTGAAAAGCCTGGGCGGGGTGTCGTTTGACCTGCTGAGCGATTTTCATCCGCAGGGTGCCGTCGCCGCCGCCTACGGTGTCGCACGGGACGACGGGATCTCCGAACGTGCGGTGTTCGTTGTGGATAAAGAGGGGGCGGTCGCGTTTGCCAAGGTCTATGACATCCCGACGCTGCCTGACAACGTGGAAGTAAAAGCGGTGATTGAACGGTTGAGGGAATAAGCCAGTCTGGACAAACAATACTGGGTTACGGTAGATACATCCTCGGGTCACGATCTCATGTCGAAAAAGTATCGTCAGCGCGGCTATCAAGACGAACCGCCAGACGGAGTGCATGGCGGACGCGAAAATCGGCGCGACGATACGCGAGAGCGTGGACCGCGTCGCGGATATGGTCCGCGGGAGCCCCAGAAGGTGAACATGCCGGGTTTCCGGGACGTTCTGAAATGCGCGCGCTGCGGGCACGGGATCGATAAGCAGGTCAAGATCGACGCGCAGTGCCCAAAGTGTTCGAGTGACCTGCACAGCTGCGCGCAGTGCACGTGGTTCGATACCGGAAGTCCACTTGAATGCGGTCAGCCAATCCCCGCTCGGATCTCGCCAAAAGATACGCGAAATAGCTGCACCCACTACGAGGCCAGAGTGACCGTCGAACGAGAGACGCGCTCCACAATCACATCCATCACATCGAAGCCGGACAGTGGCGCCCGTCGAGCCTTTGATGACCTGTTTAAGTGAGTTCAAGCATGGCCGATTTCCACAATCGGAGTGAACTCGAAGCACGATTGACCAGCCTTCCGCATCTGGTTCGTCTGGTGCTCTTCACACAGACGTTCGGGTGCGATACCTGCCTATCGGCTCGCCAGGTCGTCGCCCAGATCGCAGGTCTGTCAGAACAAGTCACTGTCGACGAGTACAACCTTTTACTCGACAAGGAAACGGTTGCGGAGTACGACGTGGATCACACTCCGGCGATTGCGGTTGTCGGCGAGACGGATCTAGGGATTCGGTACTACGGGGTTCCGTCGGGCTACGAGGTCGCCTCGCTGGTCGATGCGGTGTTGTTGGTCGGGGAGCGCAAGCTAGGGTTGAGTGAGAAAAGCCTGGTGGCGGCTGCTGCGCTCGACCGACCGCTGGATATCAAGGTTTTCGTCACACCGACGTGAACGTTTTGTCCCCAGGCGGTCAGCCTGGCCTATCGACTTGCGGCGGCCAGTCCACACATCACCTCAACGGCGATCGAGGCCACTGAATTTCCCGACCTGGCCCGCCAGTACCGTGTGTCTGGCGTACCGAAGACGGTCATCAACGGGGCGATTGAAATTCTTGGTGCTGAGCCAGAGGATCTGTTCGTCAGCCACGTCTTGGATGGAGAAGCAGAAGGGCAGGTGGAGTGAATCGCCGACGAGACCGCCTGGCACGGTGCGCGATGATTGCGCTTTCTTTCTTCCTACTCGCCCTCGGCGTCAGCCGCGCGGGTCAGGAATCGGCCGTTGCCCCGATCGAGTATCGATTGTCGTTTCCCGCGCCCGAGCACCGCTGGTTGCTGGTCGACGTTTTGTTTACGCAGCTTGGCGATGCCCCGCTTCGGGCGCGAATGAGCAGCGCATCACCGGGGCGCTACGCCCGCCACGAGTTTGCGAAGAACGTCTTCGACGTGCGGGCGTTCAATGGAATGGGGACCGAGGTCGAGTGGTTCCGCCCAAACCCTCACGAGTGGGTTGTAACGAAGCACGACGGCACGGTGCGATTGCGGTATCGCCTGTTTGGCGATCGAACCGATGGGACATATGCGGCCGTTGATCATACGCACGCGCACCTGAATATGCCAGCCACGCTTATGTGGGGCCGCGGGTTTGAAGATCGTCCCTTTCGTCTGACGTTCGAGCCACCCTCAGATTCGGCGTGGAAGGTGGCCACCCAGCTCTTCCCCACGGATGACCCGATGGTCTTCACTGCGCCGAACCTTCAGTACCTGATGGACAGCCCGACGGAGCTGAGTGATTTCGAGCTCTATACATTCAACGTCGCCGACCCGGCGGCGCCGCTCAACCGCCCAACCTTTCGGGTTGCTCTGCATCACGACGCGTCTGCAGGCGCTGAGTCCTACGTGGCATCCATCGCGGCGATTGTGGGTGAGATGGTAACAGTGTTCGGTGAGTTTCCGGTCTTTGAGACCGATACCTATACGTTTATTGCCGATTACCTACCACACGCAAGCAGTGATGCCATGGAGCATCGTAACAGCGCTGTACTGACGTCGAATGGTCGCCTGGATTCACCGGGACAGCTAGAGCGGATGCTTGGTGCGGTCGCGCACGAATTTTTCCATGTCTGGAATGTCGAACGGATCCGTCCACGGTCGCTCGAGCCCTTCGATTTCACCGACGCAAATCTCTCGCCGGCCCTCTGGTTGGCCGAGGGCTTTACTAACTACTACGGCAAGCTGGTGATGAAACGTGCTGGTCTCACGACCCTGAGGCGAACCCTTGAGAGCTTCGGGGCGACCTTGGACGTGGTCATCGCGAGCCCAGGACGTCGATTGAACAGCGCTGTCGACATGAGCCACCTCGCGCCGTTCACTGACGCTGCGACCGCCATTGATCCTACGAACTTTGGGAACACGTTCGTGTCCTACTACACGTGGGGAGAGGCAATTGGACTTGGACTCGACCTGACGCTCCGGTCCCGAACAGGCGGAGCGATCACGTTGGACGACTATATGCGTGCGCTGTGGGAGCGATTCGGGAAGCCAGGCGGGTCGGTGCCAGGAACGGTCGACCATCCGTACACCTTGGCCGACGCGCAGTCTGTCCTGGCCGAGGTGTCTGGTGATGAACAGTTTGCCCTCACGTTCTTTGACCGGTTCATCGCCGGTCGGGCCGTCGTGGAGTACGCTGAACTCCTCGACCGAGCTGGGTTAGTCCTAGAGCCTCGCGCACCTGGACTGGCGTCTCTGGGGCGAGTTCGTTTTGGTCCGGGGATGACCGTCACGGCGTCCACTCCGTTTGGCTCACCACTATACGAGGCAGGTATCGATCGTGACGATGTGTTGACAGATCTGGATGGTCACCGTGTATCGTCGGTCGCTGACCTCGCTCGGATCCTCCGCAGTCGGCGGCCAGGTGATACCGTGGAGATTGGATTCCTGAGGCGCGGCACACGATTCGAATCGGTTGCGACGCTGGTCGAAGATCCCGGCGTTGGAATTGTTACCTTAGAGTCGACAGGTGGGCGACTGTCGGGTGAGCAAGTGAACTTTCGAAACGCTTGGCTCGGAAGTCGGCGCTAGGCCGCGTGCAAGATATGTCTGTCGAGTCACGCGATCCCGTGTGCGGGATGCAGGTAGACCCCCGAAAGGCTCGTCATACCGTCGAGCATGGCGGGACGACCTACCTCTTCTGTTGTGGGGGTTGTCGCGCAGCGTTTCAAAATGATCCAGAGTCGTTTCTAGCTCCGGCCGGTGAATCCCAGCCCGGTCCGCCCGATGATCATTTCGAACAGAGTCAGCGGCCTAACATCAAGAGGCCCAGTACGACAGGGAACACCGCATACGTTTGCCCGATGTGTCCTGAGGTTCGCGAGAGCGAGCTAGTACCATGCCCGACCTGTGGCATGGCGCTCGAACCCGAGGTGCCGGTTGCTGCGCTGAGCACGGTCGAATACACCTGCCCGATGCATCCCGATGTTGTCCATGACGAATCCAGGTCGTGCCCGGTGTGTGGCATGGCGCTCGAGTCCAGGACCGTTGTGCCCGGAGAGGTCCCGAATCCTGAGCTCGCTTATATGACCAGGCGATTCTTGGCTGGCGCAGCCTTTGCGCTGCCGGTGTTTGGTCTGGCGATGGGCGAGATGGTGCTCGGGAGCCGAGTGCTGGAGTTTATTTCGCGCCCCGCCTCCAATTGGATACAGCTGATTTTTTCGACACCCGTTGTCGTCTGGGCTGGCCGCCCGTTCTTCGTCCGAGGGTGGGCATCAATCGTCAATCGCAGTCCTAACATGTTCACACTCATCGCCCTCGGTGTGGGGGCGGCCTACGCCTATAGCCTCGGTGCGACCGTGGCGCCGACATTTTTTCCGGAAGGATTCCAGAGAGCGGGCGGGGTTGAGCCGTATTTCGATACGTCGGTCGTTATTGTCGTACTTGTGCTCCTTGGACAGGTCCTCGAGCTACGCGCCCGGCATCAGACCGGCGCCGCTCTTCGCTCGCTCCTGAGCTTGGCTCCGCCCATCGCCCATCGGATCGTCGATGGGGTTGAGGACGATGTATTGCTTGGTCTTATTCACATCGGCGATAGGTTTCGAGTCCGACCTGGTGAGCGGATTCCGGTCGATGGTGTCGTCGTCGATGGCCGCAGCGCGGTCGATGAGTCGATGATCAGCGGCGAGCCAGTTCCGGTCGAGAAATCTGCCGGAAGTCAGGTTGTCGGGTCCACTATGAACGGGACTGGGAGCCTAACGATACGGGCAGAACGTGTCGGCAGTGAAACGATGCTCGCGCAGATCGTTCGGATGGTAGGTGAGGCGCAAAGGAGTCACGCGCCGATTCAGCGACTGGTCGATCGGCTTGCCAAATACTTCGTTCCGAGCGTCGTGGCGGCCGCGGTCGTAGCGTTCGTAGGCTGGAGTGTCTGGGGACCCGAGCCACGATTCGCGCTCGCGCTAGTCAATGCGGTCGCGGTGCTGATCATCGCCTGCCCATGCGCACTGGGACTGGCTACGCCGATGGCGATCATGGTTGGGACCGGTCGTGGCGCAACCACCGGGGTCCTCGTTAGAGACGCCGAGGCGCTGGAGAGATTGGAACACGTTGACACACTGATCGTCGACAAGACCGGCACGCTGACCGAAGGACGACCGACCGTGGAGGCGGTTGTGGCTGTCCCCGGGGGAGTGGCCAAGGATGTAATCGTGCGGATCACCGCGGGTCTCGAACGCGCCAGTGAGCACCCGTTGGCGGCCGCGGTCGTTCGGGAAGCAGAAGAACGTCACCTGACCATTCCGTCCGTCTCAGATTTTCAGTCGGATACAGGTCGAGGCGTCAGTGGTGTCGTGGACGGCCATCGCGTCGTCGTGGGGACGGCTTCGATGCTTGAGGGTCAGGGTATATCCGTCGCCGCGCTTCATGAGCAACGCGGCGAATTGGCGGCTCAAGGGCAGACGGTCGTCTTGGTCGCAATAGACGGGAAGTTGGTCGGAGCCCTCGGAATCGTCGACCCCGTCAAGGCCTCAACCGCGGACGCGATTCAGAGACTCCAGGCGGACGGCCTTCAGATTGTAATGGTGACCGGGGATAGTCGGACCACAGCTGAGGCGGTCGCGGCCAAGTTGGGATTGTTACCGGAGAACGTATTTGCTGAGGTTTTGCCAGCCGAAAAGCGGCGGATCGTCGCCGAACGGCAGGCCGCGGGTCACACGGTTGCCATGGCCGGCGACGGGATCAACGACGCGCCGGCTCTCGCTGAAGCGGCCGTGGGAATCGCTATGGGAACTGGGACAGACGTGGCGATGGAGAGTGCTGGGGTCACGCTGGTCAAGGGTGATCTTCGAGCGATTGCTAGGGCCCGGACCCTCAGCAGAGCCACGATGCGAAATATCCGCCAGAATCTGTTTCTGGCGTTTGTCTACAACGTCGTTGGTGTGCCGGTCGCCGCCGGTCTGCTCTACCCGATCTTTGGTGTCCTCATCAGCCCAATGTGGGCCAGCGCGGCCATGACGATGAGTTCGCTCTCGGTAATCGGCAATGCTTTGCGGTTACGTCGTGTTGAGCTCTGACTCCTACTCGTTTCCATGAAAGCATCCACTCAACTCACGAATCGGAACGTCTAAAGCTTCCAAGAAACGCGGTTCATGCGTGATCTCTGTCGGCTATTTGGCATCATGGTCATGTTACATTCGGTGGCGGAAAGAGTACGCCGGGGGACAGCCGCCAGCGTGGGTCGAGGGCATGCTTTACCCGCTGCATCTGCTCGATACCCGTAGCACCATAGAGCTCTTGGAGTAAAGCCTGCTTGACCCGGTTTCTTCCCACACCGTGCTCGGCCAACGGACATCCACCCAGACGAATAATCTCGCGACCGCACTCTAGGATTGCCGCCTGGCCTCGATCAACATCGGCGGGGCTCTGTGGAATGACATTAGGGTGAACATTTCCGTCCGAAATGTGTCCCCAGATCGCATAGTCAAGTTTGTGCTGCTCGAACACGTCACGAAACAGCCGAAGACTGGTTTCGAATTGTTCGAAACGGACGATCATATCGGCCGCCGTCTTTTGGATCGTTGGCGAGCTTTGTTGAGCTGCGGCAATCCGACGGTTGATCGCTTCGGGCACTGCTTCTCGAATGGCCAGCAATTGAGTCTGACGCCGACGATCTGGTGCGAGCACGATTTCTGTGCGGTCGAGAAGTTCAGCCTGCGCAATTAGCCGGCACAGGCGGACCAGTGGTGTGTCCGGCGAACCGGAGCTTAACGCGTTTTCGATCTGGCTGTAGGCGTCCTCGCACGACGGGATGGCGTCATCTGGAAGCTCGACCTGAGCTAGTAGTGCGACGGTGGCGTCAGAGGGAAGCAGTACCTCGTGGGTGCGGTCGGCACCGTCCTCGCGAAGGATCTCGAGACTCCGGTGGTCAAGGTGCTCGATCCCGGCGAGGTCTATGCCCCGAGGGTCGCGCGTGCGCCACGTGCTCTGGGCCTCACGGCGGAGGGTTGCCACGAGGTCGAGCGCCTGTCGCTCGTCTGACGAGAGAATCCAGAGCAGACAGAGGTTGGGTCGGCTAGGGAGTACGACAAAGCGAGCTTCAGTCACGATCCCGAGCGTGCCTTCGGATCCGATGAACAGGTCGATGAGGTCCATGCCTGGGCTTGCGAAATAGCCTGCTGATCGCTTTGCTACAGCCGGCATGTGGTAAGCGGGCACCGGGATTCGTGTTGTGTGATCTCCATGATCCAGTTCAAAATACCCTTCGGAATGCGCGGTGATCTGACCGCGCTCGAGATCAAGAACCGACCCGTCGGCGAGGACCACGGTGATACCGCGGACCCAGTCCCGAGTGCTTCCGTACTTGAACGTCGCCGCGCCTGCCGCGTTGGTGGCGATGACCCCACCGGCCACCGCGCCGTCATAGGTTGGAACGGGAGGGTAGAATGCTCCGTGTGGAGCGAGTTCGCGTTGCAGGACATTCAGTGGAACCCCTGCCTGAACGGTAATCTCCGATCGAGAGACGGCAATCACACGGTCCAGGTGCTTGGTGGCGACCACCGTTTCACCCATTGGCGTTGCGCCACCGGTCAATGACGACTGTGCCCCGACCGGTAGCATCGAGTGGACGTCTCGGACCAGGCTTGCGACGTCGCCCTCCGACCGCGGATAAGCTACCGCTGGTGCGTGGCCACCTGGAAAATGAGCTGCGTCTTCGAGAAATGTCCCGACCACGTCCGCGTCGGTCGTGATGGCAACCTCGGGTTCACGGTTGAGACGGGCCTGACGGGTGCGAACCCGGTGGGGCATTACGCTGCTCACCGCGCCTGTGGTGGATAGATGCGTTCGTGTGATGGCGGCGGCTGGCACAAGGCACAGACTGCTGCTAGAAGCACCAAACGGACAGGTGTTGCCTTGAGATGTCGCATGCCAGATCAGTCGGTATTGTCCCACTATTGGCAGACCGGCACCATGAACGCCCAGAGGTTAGCGCTGGCCGCCGTAGACTTGACGAAATAGCCAGTGTAGAGTGCCATCCAGGCGCTGTTCGCCCTTAGCTGAGGAAGGTGAAGTCGATGTCCTTGATTCGACGAAGTTTCACGGTAGTCACGGTCGCCGCTGCTGCGACCATCGGTCCGGGTACGGATGCCGTATACGGCCAGACCGATGCCACTGCTGAGGTCGCTCGTGTCGGCGATGTCGTCGTCACACTCGGTGATGTTGACGCCGCATGGAACGAGAACGATGCGGCGTCCCAACTTCGCATGCTGCAGCAGCTGTACGATGCCCGTCGTCGCGTTCTCGATTTCATCATTGGGAACCACCTCATCGACCGGGAGGCTACGGTCCGAGGGGTTTCCAGGGACGAACTGCTGGCCGAGGAACTTCCGCCACGAACGTTGCCTATCAGCGACGAAGACGTCGAGCGGGTCTACAGGCGGAACCGGGAGGCGCTCGGCGATCGAACGCTGGAGGAGGTACGGGTAGAGATTGAGGCCGCGCTTGAGCGCCAGCGTCCGACACTGGCACTGCAGCAGTTCATGGATGACCTTCGCGGGGAGTCCGACGACGTAGCCTTGACCCTTGATCCACCCAGACAGCGGATTGAGATACTCCCCGACGATCCGACCCGTGGCCCGGCCGACGCACCCATCGCAATCGTTGAATTTTCTGACTTTCAGTGCCCATTCTGCCAGCGCGCCACTGGCACGTTGACAGAGCTGTTCGATCGCTTCGAGGGTCAAATCCGGTTCACCTACAAGGACTACCCTCTCGCGAATCATCCTGAGGCCTTTAAGGCCGCCGAGGCCGGTAATTGCGCACACGAACAGGGGATGTTCTGGGAGCTTCACGACAAGATGTTCGTGAGCCAGGACGCACTGGACGTGTTGTCACTGACTACGTATGCCTCGGAGCTTGGGCTCGACGTCGCAGCCTTTTCAGCGTGCCTCGATGAAGGGCGGTACACCCAGCGGGTACAGCAAGACCTTCAAATAGGCCAGCTGAACGGGGTGTCATCCACTCCGACCGTATTTATCAACGGCCGTCCGGTCATGGGCGCTGCGCCAATCGAGACCTTTGATCAAATCATCCGCGAGGAGCTCGCCGCATCGGAGCGGTGAGTTGCATCCAGACACCAGAACAGCCTGAGCTGGACTAGTAAGCCTCGTGTGCGAGAGGCCGTTGCCAGCGGATCGTTGATGTCGCGTCGCAGGTCTGCAGATTAAGGGCACCCTCGACATCTCCGTCTGGCCGAAGCTCGGACGATCTTGGCCTTACGTATGCCAGCGACAAACCGGGAGAGATCCATATCTTTCAGCGGGAGTATGCACCAGCCGGCAAGAGGGTCGATAGAGCGCCCGAGTTAACCCCGTTGTTTACCGACGCCTACTACTACGCTGGAATGTCGTATTGTGAGGTCTCGCGGATCAATCCGATGATGATTCGGTTCGAGCGGTTCCTCAAGCTGGCGCCGGAGGCGCCCGGATCATGGCGATTATTCGGACTGTGCGCGAATGCTGACCGGCCGCGACCGATTTCGAAACGGGGCGGATGGTGAAGTGAACTACTGCAGGCCCGCTTGTTCCACGAGCCAGGCGTCGAAGTCGGTCTGTGTCAGGGAATGGACGGCCGCCCGCATGCGGTAGTGACCGAGGCCACACAACTGCGAGCAGTTGATCTCGAACTCTCCGATTAGAGTTGGGACCCACCACACCGGCATTTCCAGTCCAGGGATCGCGTCCTGTTTCACTCGAAATTCAGCCATGCCGAGACTGTGGATGACGTCCAAGCTTGTGAGGTACACGATCACCGGCTTGTCGACCGGAAAGGCGACGTCATTGATCGTGTAGATATCGTCCGCCCCGGGTGGGTCGCTTCGGTCGAGTCCAATCGCATTGGTCGGCGTGATCAAGCTCGCGTCTCGTCGTCCAAACCGCCCGTCCGGCCCAGGATACACGGCATGCCACTCGAACTGCTTGGCGATTAGGTGAATGACCGTCGCGTCCTCTTCAGGGGGAAATTCGTTGACCCGATCGGCCCACGCGGGAAGAGCGAAGCCGACAAGGAGGACCGCCTCGATCACCACGACCACGATGTCGACATAGCTTGAACCGTGGCTCTTGACGCCGGCGTAATCGGCGGTTGGATTCGCGGATGCCCTGAATCGAATCAGCGTCCAGACGAAGAAGATACCCCACCCGATGAACAGGACGAACATCAGGTAGTGGATCAAGATAATCATCTGATCGATTTCGCCCGCATGTGCTGACGCCTGTACCGGCAGGCCCAGAAACTCACCCATCGAAACGTTCTCCCTCATGGTTCTGACCCAGTGCCATCCGTGAGCGCTTGATCAGGTGAAAAATGAACCCGACGAATCCGCTCAGGACGCCACCCGTGATACCTAGAAGAGTGAACACCGCCCAATTCATACCCTGCCCGATCTGTGAGTCGGGGTCGACCCCGAAGCAGATAGGACAGGCAGCTGACTCAGTCGGCGTTAGGACCACCAGGATCCCTGCCAATACTGTCAAGCCTACGATTCTGTAGGTCATGGTGGTCAATTCCTTCATCGCATGCCAATTGCACGCGATTTGCGTGTAAACCCGATCAGATAGACGGCCATGCCACCGGCCGATCCCAGCGACCCGGCGGCGAACGCCAGGTGTCCCCATGTTCCGCGATCCGACATGTACATCGCCGCACCCCAAACGGTCACCATCACTGCCAGTGCAATCGACGCGACGATAAAGACGAGGTGCATCCCCCTCAGTGACATGATCAGTGTGCCGCTGTCTCCGCCGCCACCGGCGCGTTCGCGTTCGGAAGCGTCTGGTATGTCCCGAAGGTGTCCGTGTGTCCAAGGATCGGGATAAAGATAAGCACAAGAAAGAAAAATACTGTCAGTAACAGTGCGGCGAAGATGCTCTTCCGTTCACCGATCATGTGCATGAAGTACCTGCATACGAGTGATCCCTTTGTACCGGCGATCACGAGTGCCACGATGATTGCCATAGGCACGGTGAAATCTATGTACGAGACGCCTACGGTGACCACTGTGAGCACCAGCAGCGCGGCGCCTATCTTGTAGTAGAGCTTGATGTGGTCCCTAATGTTCTCACTCATCGCGTTCTCCTCGGCGCTCCCACTACAGTAGATACAAGACCGGAAACAGGAAGATCCACACTAGGTCGACGAAGTGCCAGTACAACCCTGCCGCCTCGATCCGGTTGACGAACTGCTCTTTGCTGGTTTTCCACATAGCGGAGCCAGGGCCCAGAAAATACCCGTTCACCGCCACCCCACCGAGGATATGCAGGCCGTGTAAACCGGTCAGCGTGTAGTAGATGGCCAGGAACGTGCTGGTCGCGGGCACCTCGCCAAAAGCGAGATGCTCGTAGTACTCGAATGCCTTGACACAGAGGAAGAGTAGCGACAGGCCAACCGTCATGGCCATGTACTTCTTGAAGCCCGCCAGGTCATCCAATTTTAACGCCGCGTAGCAGAGCACCATCGTGACGCTGGACGAGATCAGCACCACGGTGTTGAACGCGCCGATCGGCACGCTCAGGACGTCCGCCCCAAAGGGCCAATCGATCGCGTTGATGCGCAACAGGATGTAGGTGGAAAACAGCGCGCCGAACAGCATCACCTCGGAGGCGAGGAAAAGCCAGATGCCGAGTTTGACGTTGGTGAGCCCGGTATCGGGCCGTTCGTCAACGATATACGGAATTTCCATCGCGTCTTATACCTTGGCGGGCTCGGCCTGCGGACCGCTCGCGTCAGCCTGCATACAAAAATCTGTCTTGGCACCCGGAACGCTGTACTCGTAGGGGCCACGATACACAGACGGTGGTGTGGCAAAATTGCCGTGTGGGGGTGGCGAAGGAGCTGTCCACTCCAGTGTTGTCGCGTCCCAGGGGTTGTCTCCGACTTTCTCCCCCTTTTTGATGCTC
>Ga0315338_1003639_pt1 | contig 13205 bp, 11 predicted proteins | sample ASW8metaG_FD_204518 | JGI IMG/M metagenome (GOLD analysis project Ga0315338, IMG submission 204518) | Ammonia-oxidizing marine archaeal communities from Monterey Bay, California, United States - ASW #8 | ecosystem: Environmental > Aquatic > Marine > Coastal | place: USA: California | collected... | reverse complement strand
AGCAAATAAACAATGACCTCCCCCTTCATTATCAATTATTTTATAATTGTTATTTTTCATAAATTTTTGAATCCAAGGATTCGTTGGTTTTTTAACATAAGCATCGCGCTCAATTTGTGCCTGAATAGCATCTTGTGTTTTAATAGGCGAACTTACTTGTTTAATTGATTTTACCTCAACATCCGCGTCAACATCCGCCTCTACATCCGCATCAACATCCGCCTCTACATCCGCATCTACATCCGCCTCTACATCCGCATCTACATCCGCGTCAACATCCGCCTCTACATCCGCCTCTACATCCGCATCAACATCCGCATCAACATCCGCGTCAACATCCGCATCAACATCCGCATCAACATCCGCGTCAACATCCGCAATTAAGGCTTCATCCACAAAAGAATACAATAATAAATCACCCAGTTCATTCACATCAATATCTCCATCATCATCTAAAATATCAGGTTGTCTATTAGCCATGATCTCATATACACCAATTTGTGTATCTACTTTGTCATCTTTAACAATATAAACAGGAAAATAAATGATATTTTTATCTATAAACGAGAATTTTTCTTGGCCCAAAGCAATCACAATGTCTTTATCAAAAATATTAGTTTCATAAATAGATGTCTCGTAATCTATATCCTCACTATTAAGTTTTCTAATTTCGGGATAATTAATTGATGGGTCTAATATAGATTTCACCATTATAGATTAAATATATATAATTTTTAAATATTCTTATTTAATACATTACTTTCTAATAAATATGATATAAATAATAATTTAAGTAATATTTATTATAAATTATATAATGAAAGTATCAAACGAGTGTAGAATTTGTAAAAAAAAAAATAATTTAAAAAGTGTTATAAATTTGGGTAATCAAAAAAATACATCTATTTTTCCAAAATATTCGGATTTAAATAATGTTGAAATATATCCCATCAATTTATTACTCTGTAATGATTGTGGTTTAGTTCAATTAGAACAAGTAACTCCTCCAGATCTAATGTATAAATCAGGAAATTATGGGTATAAATCAAGTATAAGTAACACAATGAAAAATCATTTAAAAAAATATCACGAAGAAATACTTTCAAAAAAACAATTAACTTCAAATAGTATCGTGTTAGATATTGGTAGTAATGATGCTACATTTTTGCATTATTATAATAATGATATAAGAAGAATTGGAGTTGATCCAACTGGTAATCAATTCAAAGAATTTTATAGTGATTTGGAGTTATCACCAGATTACTTTACAAAAGATAGTTTTGTTAAAAATTTTGGTAATATTAAATGTGATATTGTAACTAGTATTTGCATGTTTTATGATTTACCAGATCCTGTTCAGTTTGCAAAAGATATTTATGATATACTTGAAGATGATGGTATTTGGACATGTGAACAGAGTTATTTATTAACTATGTTAAAAACAAATAGTATAGATACAATTTGTCACGAACACTTAGAATATTATGCATTAACTCAAATTGTTGAAATAGCAAAAAGAGCTAATTTAAAAATTATTGATATTAAATTTAATGATTCAAATGGTGGAAGTTTTCGAATTTATTTTTCTAAAAAAAATTCTATGAATTATAATGAATGCACAGAATTGATAAATAAAATTATTTTACAAGAATTAGAATATGATATAAAAAATCCAGAGACATATAATAATTTTGTTAAAACATGTGATAAACAATTAAATAAATTAAAAGAATTTTTAAAAATTATAAAACAAAATAATAAAAATGCATATATATTAGGCGCATCAACAAAAGGTAATTGTGTATTACAATATTGTAATATAACTGAAAATGAAACTAAATATGCTGTAGAAAGAAATCCAAATAAGATTGGTTATTGCACCAGCACAGGAATAGAGATAATAAGTGAAGAAACAATGCGAGAAAATCCTCCAGATTTTTTAATTGTTCTTCCATGGCATTTTAAAAATGAAATAATAGAAAGAGAAAGTGAATTTTTAAATAATGGAGGACAATTTATTTTTTACTTTCCTACATTTGAAATAATAAGTAAAAAACAAAAAACACTTATAACCGGTTGCGATGGTTTTATAGGTAATTATGTAAAGAAAGAATTTATAGACCATAACCTTTATGGAATTGTCAAAACACAAAAAGATAATGAAAATAATATTATTAAAGATTATTTTGATGTGAATGATTATAATAAATTACAACAATTTATAGAAATTATTAATCCGGATAATATAATACATTTAGCTAGCATATCATCATCTATAGACGCATATAAAGAACCTTTTAAAACTTTACAAAATAATGGTATGTTATGTGCAAAATTATGTGAAATAATATATAATTTTAATAAAAATATTAGGTTGTTCAATGCTTCAAGTAGTGAAATTTATAAAGGACATATTGATTATGATGTAGATGAACAAAATGAAGAAAGTATTAATAATACATATCATTTACATCCATATTCTATAGCTAAAATTATGAGTCAGAAAATTATACAATTTTACAGAACTGAACATAATGTTAATTTTTCAAATGGAATTATTTTCACAACACAATCAAAAGAAAAATCAAATAAATTTTTATTAAATAAAATTAGCAACCATATAAAAAAATGGAATAACAATGAAAAAAATATATTAAATATAGGTAGCATTGATTCATATAGAAATATAATACATCCGTATGATGTAGCCACAGCTATTAAAACAATATTAGAACAAGATAATGGTTCTGATTATTTAATATGTAATTACAATAGTCATAAAATATCTGATTTGATTAAACAATTATACGAAAATGCTAATATTAAATTAGTTAACGGAGTTAAAAGTAATGTTTTATATGAAAATAATACCACAAAAGAGGTTATTTGTATTAATAGTAGTCACTCCGGACTAGATACAAAAAGTATAAATATTAAAGGCTATCCATATAGATTAAAAGAATTAAATTGGGAAATAAAATATTCTATTGATGACATTTTAAAAGAATTATTATAAATAGTTAAATTATATTAAATATTATATATTATATATTTAATAATATGGATTCAAAATTAGAAACATTTGTTATAATATCAAAAAATAACGAACCTGAAAGATATAATCATTTTTTAAAACAAGTAGATGTTAATAAATTAAATGATTATTTAAACATAAATTATTTCAATTATTGTTGGAAAAGTGATATTACCCAAAAAATTAGAGATGAATACTGTAAAAGTGATTGGACAATGAGAAAACACGGCAGAAACATGAAAGATAAACCATTAACAAATGGCGAAATAAGTTTATTTTTAAATCATATTGAATGTCTTAAACATATAAGAAATAATTTTACAGAAGGTTACTTTTTAATATTAGAATCCGATGCAATATTTTATGAAAATTTCACTAAAACACAAATTAATAAATTATTAAAAGATATTGATCTGATAAAAGACATAGATATATTAAATATAGGAGAAGGGATTCCAGTATATTTTAAAAAATGTGGTTTTCCAAAAACAAAACCTATCGTAGTGAACGATAGTAAATATTACAGGGAAAATTTAAATAGATGCACTGAAGCAATAATTTGGAGTTATAAATCTGTATGTAAATTTTTAGATTATTTTGAAAAAGATAACGATAATGATATAGATTCTCCCATTGATACAAAATTAGATGTTCTATCAAATTATATAGGTGGATTTAATATATATTGGCCAGAACATTATATAGTAAAGCAAGGCAGTAATATGAAAATTTTTAAAAGCACAATACGATAAATCATTTATATATAAATATAAATATATAAATATATATATGAAATTTATTACATTTGCAGCAGGTGAATTCAATGGTAAAAAGTATAAATCTTTTGCGGAAAATTTAATAAAACAGGCAAAAAATACAAAATTATTCTCACAGACCGTTTTATATGATGATGATTATCTAAAAAATGATAAAGAATTTTGGGACAAACATGGTAATTTTATATTAAATGGAATAAAAGTTGGATACGGGTATTGGTTATGGAAACCATTTATTATTAAAAAAACTTTTGAAAATATGATAGATGGCGATGTTTTATTATATTTAGATTGTTGTTGTGAAATTGATGTTCGTAAATCAAAAGAAATAGAAAAATTAGCAAAAAAATTAGAAAAAGACTTGATTGCTGATTGTTTATCTGTGTCACCTGATAAATATTACTGTAAAATGGATTTGGTTAAATATTTAAATTTAGAATCTGAAATAAATAAAAGTATGCATCAAGCAGGAGCTTTGATGTTTTATAAATGTAAAAAAACAATGGATTTTGTTAATAAATGGTATAGTGTTTGTTGTAATCATAATCTTATTAATAATTCTCCAAGTAATGCAAAAAATAATCCACAGTTTAGAGCTCATAGAAATGATCAATCTGTATATAGTTTACTAGTTAAACAAAGTTTTAACACAAATACCAGTTTAGTAAATTGTATTGAATATATAAGAAATAAATATTACGGAGAATTATGTAATTATAAACTTATGAGGGATAAGTATCTAAATTTAAATAGTGAGAAAATATTTTCAAAATTTAAAAACAGAGCATCGAATAATGATATAAATGCTATATTTGAATTAGCAAATTGTTATTATGAAGGATATGGAACAGAAATTAATTATAACAAAAGTATAGAATTATATAAAAAAGCTGCAAATAGTAATCATACTGAAGCGTTATATTGGTTGGGAATGTATAATTTATTTGGTAAAGAAGATTATATCAGAGATACTGAAGGTATAAAATATTTGAAACTATCAGCAAAATTAAATCATAAATTATCACAAGTAGCATTAAGTAATAGGGGTATAAAATAATAAGTATATGCAAATATAATAAATATATTTTATTTATGTTTATTATATGAATTTAATTGTATTTTCAAATTGTCAAGGAAAATTTATTTTAGAAAGATTTATAAAACAAAATAAATTTTTTAATAATTTTACACATTATTATATACATTATAATGAAGATGATGTTTGTAATTTTATTAAACAATACAAAAATTGTTCTATATTTATTTATCAACCCATTAATAATAAAACTATTACAAATGAATCTTTTAATGAAATTATAAAAAATAATTTACCTAAAAATTGTAAGGTTATATGTTTTCCTAGCATTTATTGTGAATTATGGCCTATATTTCCAGGTTCAGGATTAGCAGGACATACATATATTTGTGGTGATTTACTTTTGCGATACAAAAATTATGAATTAAAAAAAATACTAGAACTATACGATAATAATCTGTTAAATTTTGATTTACAAAATAGATTTGAAAAATCTATTAATTATTTAAAAAATAAAGAAAATAAATATTGCAATATAAAAATTAGTGATTTTATTTTAGATAATTATAAAAATATTAGGTTATTTGATACACAGAATCATCCCAATGGAATAATATTATCATATATTTATAAAAAAATATGTGAATATGTTGATTATAAAACAGAAATAAATGAATTTTCATATAAAGATGCCCATATAGATACTAATTGTTATCCTGATTCCTATTTACAAAACAAAGAATTATCTATAAATTATAATTTGGTAGATAATAAAGCATATTATAAAAAATTAATTATAAAATTATTTAATAATCCAGAAATTGTAAAATATAGTTATGCTTACCATGTAGATGGTATTAGAAAATAAGAAGATATATTAATTATATAAATGTTTCTATATAATTATAATCTCTTTTATCTTTTAGAACACTACCTGGACTAAATAAATTATTAATTATTCTATTGTTTTTACATTGTTTTAAAATGGATAAATTAGCAAATTTAATACCTCTGTAGAAATAATGATTATTTGGATTATGTATAATATCTTCAAAATGAAATGGACAAAAATAGTTTTTCTCTCCTTTTATAGTGTATTTATTATGATTATCAAATATACTATTTTCAAAGACACTAGTGTATTTTTTATCTATTAAAATGTCCATATCTCCACAATCTCTTATATTGTAAGACGATAAAATAGACGAGCCTTCAACACATATATAATCTGTATCTATATTTTTTAATTTGCAGAATTTAATTAACTCATTTAAATATTTATTAAAAGTACTAAATTTTATGTATAAAGTTGGTGTTTTATTATAGTATTCAATAGTATTATGGTTTAAAAATTGTAATAAATTATTATTTTCAATTTGAGTATCTGGTATATGAATACTATGATGATTATTAAAAAACTTACGGACATCATTTTTTATATTTTGTAATTTACTTAATTCTTGTTTTTCAATAAATAATATACGTAGATTACCATTTTGTGAAAAACAAGGGTTTGCTTTATTGATAGCACCTCCATTCATACACCAATTTTCATGAAAATATAGCATTTCCACAAAGTTTTTTTTAAAATTATTATTATACTTATTAATTATTTTTATATATATTATATTTATCTTATCTATTATAGTTTGTGGTAAATTCCTTTGATTTGGAAATAAAACTATACAACTAAAATCTTTTTTATAATACTTTAAAAATGTATACATAGTATAGTCGGCATCTTTTATTGAAAATCCTTTATTTACAAAATAATTAATGGTTGTTGGATACCAACCATAATGATTTAAATTAATTGGTAAATTATGATTTAATGATGGTTTGGGTATAATTGGATTATTATTAATAGACATATTAATATCAAAATTATAATATGTTAATATAGATAATCTGTGAAACCCATCTACCATCCAATATTCATTATTAGAATTTATAACTGGAATAAGTTCATTATTTGTTTTTGTTTTTTTTATATCTTCTATCAATGAATCAAATCTCTTTAAAAAATCTTCTTCTTTTTTATACATTATATTAGACGTTCCTGATTTTTCTATTAATCCATTAAAAGCAAATTTGTAATTTAAATAAAGATTTTGGAAGAAATTGGTATTATATTTTTTTTCATACGATTCGCAATATTTTATTCCAATAATTGGGTCAATTCTGTTTTGTGTTATCAAGTTAACATGTTTTGAAGACATTTATATATTTAATAAAATATAGTTTTTAAATATGTAAATATTAGATAATTATAATACTTTTATTACAATTTGAATACCACCAAGCCATTTCTGTAAATGTACTTATGTGAGAACCTATCAATTGTGTTCCTCTCGATAGTATTAATAAATCTACAAAATCATTTTGCAATTTTGACAATATTTTATTTTTTGTATAGTAAAATATATTTTTGTTTTTAATTTTATCAACAATATATTGTATTTCTTGTAAATTATCTGTTGAAATAAATACATTTGTTAATTTAGATTCGTTTATAAATTTTATGAAATTATCTCTATTATTAAAGTAATGATTATATCTAGAATGGTCAGATCTATTGTCTTGAAAAGAACCACTAGTTTTCCAAGTTCTTATATGCACACTCAAAAACTTTTCATATTTATTTGTTATTTTATTAACACAATCTAAAACACTTTGGTTAATTTTTAGTTTGTTTAATAGTTGAATATATTTTTCCTTTATTTGTAAAGATATATTATTATATTTATAGTCAATGCTATTGGTTAAACTATCGGGAAAACTATTTAAATCTATAGATTTAAAAGATTTTATATCCTCCATATTTCTATTATATAATCTCCACCCAGTTAATATTATTTTACTATTATTTTTTAATTTACTTATAGAATAATTATTTTGTATCCAGATATTCTGGAAATTATTGGTGTTAGACGTATAAATTAAATCATTTGTATATAATTGATTAAAAACTCTTGATAAATTAGGATCTATAAATTTTTTTTGTGTATTTTCTTCGCTAACAATTTCAAAAACACTTAATATAGTTTTTAAAAAATTACATAAACCTATATTGTTTGATTTATCCAGATTATCTGGATTTGTAAATCTATGACTAGCTAAAATTAACATCTTAAATACTATAAAATATATTTGTATTTATATTTAAATATAAATATTTCATTTATATTATAATGGAAAACTTCAATCTAATAATAACTACTATAAATAACTATAAAAATACATCAATTGAAAGTTTTTTAAAACATAATTTAAATATTATTGTAGTAGGAGATAATAAGACTCCACATAATAGTTATTTAAATAAAAAAATAAAATATATTCATCCAGAAGATAAATTATTTTCTAGTTTTACTAACTTGTTACCATTTAATCATTATTGTAGAAAAAATATAGGGTATTTATTTGCTATTAATAATAATGCTGATATAATAATGGACACCGATGATGATAATTTTCCTTTAAATAATTTTGATTCATTTAATCAAAATATAAATACATCTACTAAAACTATTAATAGTCCAAAATTTCCAAACGTAATGTCTCTATTTTCAAAATTAGATATATGGCCTAGAGGTTATCCATTAGAACTTATACAAAAAAAACAGTCTATAAATTTACATGATTCAACTGCGAATGAAAGAGAAAGAATAGGGATTATTCAAAGTTTAGCTGAAGGAGATCCAGATGTAGATGCTATTTATAGACTAACAAATAAAAATTATAATGATGAAATTAAATTTTATAAAAATAAATCGTATATTTTTCAAAAAAATATTTATACTCAAGGTAATACTCAGGGTACAATTTGGATAGATAAGTCGATATTTCATTTATTATATATACCATGTACAGTTTCATTTCGTTTTTGCGATATTTTGAAAGCATATATAGCGCAAAAATGCATGTGGAAATATAATAAACTATTTTGTTATATCTCGCCCATAGTAAGACAAGATAGAAATGAGCATGATTTTATGGATGATTTTAAATCAGAATATTCTATGTATACCTCTATATTAAATATAATTAACGAAATATTTGATAATATAAAATTAAATGGAGACCAAAATGATTTATTTATTATATATGAAAAATTATATGAAAATAATATTGTAAAAGAACTAGAACTTAAACTTGTAAAAGAATGGTTAAGTTATATAATATAAATTTATATTTTAAAAATTACATTTTAACATTTTGATAGTTTCAAGTGCTGTATCACAAAATATGGGTTGTCTATAAAAAGCAATTAATTTTTCTTTATCTTCAAGTAATTCTTTTACCTGATTATAAACTTTTTCAAATGATGTTTCATCTTTCGAATTATAAAAAATAATTCTGTTTTTATTGAATATCTTTGCGTCATCTTCGTCCAACCAACCCGCATAAATTGGAATTGCGCCACCCAAACATGCATCCATCAGTTTCTCTGTAATATAACCGTTATATGTATTACTATCGTAGTTTTCTGAACAAATATTAAATATAAATTGTTTTATATAATTAGGTTTTCCAATAGTATTTAATTGATGATTACTGCAATTACGTAATAAATTACCAGGACAATGTATATTACTAATTTTTTTCAATATATTATGCATTTTTGTTCTGTGATTATCAGGATCCCATGCATTTATCAAACAACAAAATTTTTTAGAAAATATATCAGTATTATTAATAAACATATTTGTATTTAAAAAATATTTGTTTGGATTTTCATAAATAGGAAATCGCTCCATCATATAAAGTGGAAATTTGATTTTTTTCTCTTCAGGTTTATTTTCAACACATCCAAATAAATATAAATTATATTTATTATAATTTTCAATTAATTTATAACACATTTTATAATGTTCAAAATTTTTAATTGGTTCAAAGATAACCAATAGTTTCCTATCATACTCTTTGCTAGTTATCAAAGATAAATTATTAGATTTTATATGGGGACCAATAATTAAAATATTTTCTTTATTATTGAAATATTTATCAAAGAATTTCATAATGTGTGGAAAAGTTCCTTCTTGACCATTTTGAAAAAAACAAATATATTTTATCATTTATAAAATATATTCTAATTTTTAAATTATAATTTTTTTTTTAATAATACTTGATATTCATCTTCCATTATTTCATATCCATTTTCTAATAAATAAGGTAATGCATATTTAGATTTTCCTAAGTTATTAGTAGTTATATTGTTTAATAACATATAAGGATTCCTCACATCATCAATTAAGATCAATCCATCATCTTTTAAAATATTATATTTTATTATTAACTTAGCTTCTCTCAAATGTAATAAGGCTGTTTCTTCATCCATATTACCAGTATCAAGATATAATAAATCAATTGATTTTGGAATACAGTTAGATATAACCTCTTCAGAAGATTTTGTAACATATTCAATATTGTCATTATTATCTATTGTAATTATTTTACTAATATGTATAGAAACAGGACTAATATCAACTGTTGTCAAATTAAATTTTTTTTTTCGTTCCTTTAATACATCAGAAAAATATTTAGTGAATAATCCAGAACTCCAATCCCATTTTTCCATAGAATTTGGTTCCCAAAAATTAGATTTTGGATTGCATGCACCCGGATATTTACCATCAACAAAACTTCTTGATGTCCCTAATTCCAGTATATTAATAAAATCTTTATCTTTAAAATAGTCTAAACATTTTTTGAAAGTAAAATCTCGCTGTTTTGGAACTCGATCATAACATTTTTTAAATTTATCATGAGAATAATAATAAAACATTGCTTTATTCAAAAATTCATTATATAAATTTTCCATTTTATTATTATTTATTTAAATTTTTAAATGCTTATAAATATAATAGTTAAATGACAGAAGAAGTTTGTCTTTTAAAATTATAATTTGGGTCATTTGCATGAATAATTATTCTATTTTTATCTACCATGCAATCTAAATTGTTTTGAGGACTAAATACGTGATTTACAAGATAAATCTTCTTATTATCTATTATAATTTTTTTAAAAGGTTCAAATACTTTCGTATTTTTATTACATTTTTCATTTAAATAATTATATAAATAATACACATTCTCTCCTCTATATTTTGGATCTTTATCAAATAATTTTTCATTCGTTATAGCATAATTTATTAAATCTAATAATATTGGATTATTTTTTTTACTCATTAACAACCCATTTGATGTAATTGGATATATTAACACACCATTGGCTATTTTGGGTGGTCCCCCCCTACCAAATGATGTATAAAAATCTAAATCTTTTGAAATCATTGTATCAAAAGATATTAATGGTTTTAAATCAACATCTAAATATATACCTCCATAAATATATAATAAACAATACCTTAATAAGTCTGATTTATGACAATATCTTGGATAGTTATCAATACAATATAAAATTCTATTTTTTAAAACTTCGTCCTCAAAATTATTTTTAATTATATTTTTTCCATCTTCAAAATTTATAAATCTATAATCATATCCTGAATTAATATTTTTTATATGTTGTTCTACAAAAGATGGAATTAATGTCTTATCATGATATATCTGAAATATATTATTCATAATAAATATATATTATTTATTTCTTTAATCTATTTAAAAATCTTTGATAAATGTCAATATATCGATATATAATAAAATCCGGAAATCGATAAAATATTAAACATGGATATGCCTCTCCTCGTAATCTAAGAATTAACTCTTCTGTTTCTTCTGGATAATTATCGCATAAACTTTGCCATAATTTAATATAATTGGGCATTTTAGATTGCAAATATATTCTATTATGTAAATTATTTATACATTTTTCTATAATAATTTTAGTTTCATTATACAGAATCTCTTTGTATTTATATATATCATAAAATTCACAACAAATTTGATTAGATAATAAGCATATATTCGTTTCCATTAATGATGGTTTTGGCATTTTTGAACAAAATGATTTAACGCCCAAATTTATATTAATAGAATTATCATTTAAAAAAGGAAAATTTAACATGCTTGTTCCTGCACCTGATATATGAATATCACAATCGTTCATTATTTGTAATTGATTTTTAAAATTAGGATGATCCTTCCAATTTATAAAATTAATTTTTATATTTTCATTTTTTGAATATTCAACAACTAATCTTATTAAATTTCTTCTTTCATCTTCTGTGTATCTATCACTATTTACAACTATGATTTTAACTATATTATTTTTAATAGGAGCAACAATATCATACGCTTTTTGAAATCTATTTCTATATTTTTCTAATGCAAATATATTTTTACCTGGCATTATAAATTTTTTATTTACAAATGATATTCCCGCATGCCAAGCTCCTACTACCAAAGTATTAAACTTGATATTATAATTTGTATTTTTTTTTAATATTAAGTCACCGCCTTTACAAAAATCTTTAAATATATTAATAACCCATTCTCGGGTCGCAATATACTTTTCTGGCATATGCCAACCACCAGGATCAACCAATACATTTAAGAACATATTAAAAGAATCATATTCATGATCATTATAAAAATTTAAATAACATAAATATATAGGATACAACGCGTCATATAATCCATGCGCTATATTATGTTCATAATAATGCGAAAAGTGTAATGTAGGATTTGTCAATTCTTTAATTTCTAATGAATTTACGTATGTATTTAATTCTTCATTATTGGAAAAATATTTAATGATTGGATTAAGATTATACTCCTGTAAAGAAATTCTTTGAGTATGTTCAGGACCGCCTAATGTTTTTATAGGTTTCAAATTAATATCTTCAAATTTTACAGTTGTTAAATAATAAAATTTTGAATTTATATAATATAAATTTGTATATTTTGCATGAGTAATATCTTCGATTATCTTATATTCAACGTGTGATGCCATAAAATTATATTAATAATACAAGCAATGTTTAATATAATTTATATTATTTATAAAATTTATATTATTTATAAAATTTATATTATTTATAAAATTTATATTATTTATAAAATTTATATTATTTATAAAATTTATATTATTTATCTCCATGGTTTACAATTAAAAAATAATAAACTTACTAAAATATTTGTCATCCTTTAGTTCTTTAATATTTTCCCATAATCGTCGCCTACGTGATACCACTTCAAAATTATTAGCATCTTCCTCAAATAATACAATTAACTGAACCATCTCATCTTTGCGTAATTTTTGTTTACTCATTCCATAATAATCAAGTATTTTCACCAAATCCTTTACCCCATAATTAGTATTATATTCTAATTCTAAGACATGCGATGTATCAGTCCGTATCTTTGCTTTTATCTCTCCAATATTAGAAAAATAT
>Ga0315338_1003637_pt1 | contig 13205 bp, 16 predicted proteins | sample ASW8metaG_FD_204518 | JGI IMG/M metagenome (GOLD analysis project Ga0315338, IMG submission 204518) | Ammonia-oxidizing marine archaeal communities from Monterey Bay, California, United States - ASW #8 | ecosystem: Environmental > Aquatic > Marine > Coastal | place: USA: California | collected... | reverse complement strand
AATACCAAACAGAAGCATTTCTTGGTACAACGTTAGGCTGATCCCCACCATCAGTTACGACATAATGTACGCGATAAGGCGGCCGCAAGTGTTCTCTACGATAGTTCCAACCAATATTCATTAATTCGACTGCATCAAGCGCACTTTTTCCTCGCCAAGGCGAACCAGCAGAGTGTGCTGTTTTACCTTGAAAAGTATATTCTACTGAAAGCAAACCATTTCCACCACCCTGACCATGCGATGTGGAAAGATTGCTACTTACATGAGTGAAAATACATGCATCAACATCTTTAAAATAACCATCGCGAACAAAATAGGCCTTAGTAGCAACCAATTCTTCAGCTACACCAGGCCAAATTCTAATCGTTCCTTTTATGTTCTCTTTTTCCATAATATTTTTAACCACTATAGCTGCTACAACAATGACAGCCTGACCAGAATTATGCCCTTCCCCATGGCCTGGTGCGCCTTCGATAATTGGATCATGAAATGCGACACCTGGTTTCTGGGATGATTTTGGAATACCATCAATATCTGATCCCAGTGCAATCACAGGCTTTCCTTTACCCCATTCTGCCATCCAAGCAGTAGGTATTCCTGAAATCCCTTTTTCTACCCTAAAGCCATTATTTTCAAGAATTTCAGTAAGATATTTCGATGTTTCGAATTCCTGAAAACCCAGTTCTCCAAAACTGAAAATCTTATCGACCATTACTTGGATAAGCTTTGCTTGGTCTTCTACATCATTTACTGCCAAAGTCTTTAGACGATTAAGATTATCATCACTGGCAAATAGAGTATGAATTGATAATGTCAAAAGGAATAGTTTAACTAGTGGTCTGAATTGAAGCATATCTCTCCTCCATCTTGATTTATAAAAGTAACGCATACAGTTTCTCTAATCACTTTCGAATTTCATATATCATAGACATTATATCATAATGCAAAGTTATTATTACTTTAAAAACAAGAAAGCCCCCGTAAGGAGGCTTTCTTTAGGGCGAGAGACGAGGTTCGAACTCGCGACATCCACGTTGGCAACGTGGTGCTCTACCAGCTGAGCTACTCTCGCAATTTTCTTAAAAATTATACCCTTGGTACTGCTATAGCATTACGAATTTAAAGGGATTAGCAAAACCCTTCAAACGGATTTTGGGAAGAATTCCAGTTTTCTTTCAGAACGGTATAAAACTACCAATGACATAAACAAATAAACTATATCTCTTAAGATGGTCTGTAACCCAATATTGTCTCCGCTTTTCTCAGTGACTGAGAAACAACCACATTCAATACTGATTCCTCTAGCCAATGCTTGAGAAATGGCAAATATAAACACAACCATCATGACAACACTCATGATCGCAGCACCGTCAACCATGATACCCGCGACCAAACAGAGACCAACCAGCAATTCCAACCAGGGCATTGCCATCGCCATCAGGTTTTCTAGTCCAAAAGGTACGACATGGTAATTCCCAATTGCTTTGGCAAATTCCGCTGGATGAATAATTTTATCCCAACTGGCATATATCAAAACAATTCCAATAATAAGACGGAAAAAGAATACAATTTGCCATTTAAAATAACCAGTCATATTCCAGTCTCACTTGGGTAACTCGCTTTAGACCATTCTAGCCAGCCACCCTTAAATACATAAATTTTTGTAAATCCTGAATCCTGAAGATTATATGCCAGGTCTTCACTATCTCCACAACCGGGATCTCCGCAATAGACCACCAACGCATCGCTCTTCTTCTGCCGCTGTTCTATATTAAAAATCAGTTCCATCAAAAATGCATTTTTTAATGCGCCCTGAATATGACCTGCATCATAGTACCCCTCATCTCGGGCATCCACAAAAAGAATGTCTTGATCAAAAAGATTTTTTGCCTGCTCTAGTGAAATTGCCACCAAAACTGATTCACCAGTTTCCACATCTTTATCAATCGATTCCACAGTGGCTAATTCTACAGCAATCCACGGGATTTTATCCGCTCTTACAAGGTTTGACCCGAATCCAATAATACAAGATAAAAATACAAGAAACGCAACCTGGCCAATTGGGGTGCGAAAATTCATTAGTTCAAATTTATAGTGCCTTCTTTATCCAATGCATTACAAGTCTTTAGTGTTTGATCTACAACAGCTAATAAATTTTTTTCACTGGCTACACCACCATTCAATGGAATTAGTGTATAAAAAGAACGATTTGGAACATTGGCAAGACTTGAATTTGATTCAACTAATCCCTGTTTGTATTGTTGTACCATTTTCAGAACATTTGGATTATTTTGATAAATTTTTTCTAATGGTTTATCCGGATCTCTTTTTTGAAGGTTATTCAACCCTTTTTCAAAAAAGGATGCTGTCATCATAGGAGCAGTAATATCTTTTATTTCTTTACTTTTGTCTGATATGTTTACATCGAATCTGGCAATATATTTACCCTGAATGCCAAAACAGTAAGCCATTGGGTCTCCAGTATTTTTGACCGTTTCAGGACGAGTTCTGGTCGTTTCTCGGCTAGAAAAAATATAGTCTACACCTGCAAAATCATTCGTCGCATCGATATTTTGGATCCGGGTTGCATTCAACAGCATCACCAGCACATCAACCTGTGGGCGCAATTCAGCAATTTTTTCCTTTGCTGTTTGAATATAATCTTTAACCGTTATTGCATTAACAGAACTTGGGAGTTTCGTCGTAAGTCCAAAAATACCAATATTCAATTCACCACGTTTGATAATTTTATGAGGATTAAAAGCCAATTCATCTGTACCGGATTTTAAAATGTTAGATGAAACGTACTGTGTACCATAGCTGGCTTCCATTTCCTTGATAAATTCGAATCCCGCCGCTAAATCCTGATATCCGACATTGTAGATATAATCACCCATTTTAGCAGTAGACTCTAGAATAGTTTTTGCTTTTAGCTTCGAGGAAGCTATTTTTCCATTTATGAGGTAATAATTTTCAAAAAGCGCATCCCCAGCGTCTAATAAAATTGGATCAACACCGCTATCTTTCACCTCACTGATATAAGTTGCTCTTCTAGGCAGACCGCCCAGAGGATTAGCCTTTCATCCACAGGGGTCAAGTTGACCCCTTACATTAGTTGTCACCAAGAAAGTGATTTGCTCTGCTGCTGGTTCTTTTTCCACACAGGACCAAATCACAATCAGCAAAATTATCCATAATGTTGTTTTGAAGTTTTTCATATCCAAATTTATTTCTCTTATTTTGCGTTTCCTAAATATCTATCCACCGGATAATTTCGCTGAATAGCCTTTTTCCGTTAAAATACTTAAAACTTTTTCACGAACATTCCCTTGAATTAAAATTTCATCATTTTTAACGGAACCACCTACACCACAACTTTTTTTAAGTTCTCTAGCCAGTTCATTGAAGTTTTGAGTATTGCCAACATATCCACGAATTACAGTTACAATTTTTCCACCACGCTTACGTTCTAGATGAATCCTCAGGTTTTGATTTGATTGTGCTGACATTGTCAAATCCTCAATATTTTCAGACTCGAAATCAGGATTTGTTGAATAAACAATATTCGAAGTTATCTTTTTCAATAATCCCTCAATTAATATAATTGAATAATCACAGCTTTTCTATACAGAAAAGCCGCCTCATCAACCGATGGGCGGCTTTTGTATCGAAATAAATTTGTTATGAATTTATCTCCTGGGACGAGCCTCATTGACAACTATTGCACGTCCTGCCAATTCTTTCCCAGAGAGTCCTTCAATGGCAGCTTTTCCTTCATCATCAGATGTCATCTCGACAAACCCAAAACCTTTTGACCGGCCACTGTAGCGGTCAGAAATAATCTTGGCTGAAGTTACTTCACCATATTCTTCAAAAGCGGTTTTTAAATCTTCTTCAGAAAGATCATAGCTCAGGTTTCCAACATATACATTCATATCTTACTTTTCCTTTAAGTTACTTATCGAATTCTAGGATTCAATAAATGATCATCATTAAATCCTATAATAATTTAAATCGAGTCATTCCCAGTAAATCCTACCGGGAATTTATTCATCATTTAGTTCAAGGTCAATCTTATGATTAATAATAGAAATATGATTAAAAATTTGATTTGTGGAGCCGGACGGGATCGAACCGACGACCTCTTGACTGCCAGTCAAGCGCTCTCCCAACTGAGCTACGGCCCCTTTGTCGTCAATAAACGTAACAAAGTTAACCACACTACAATATTCGTAGGTAGCATATATGTAGCACCGGAAGCCATAAAATAAGGAAATAATCATGGCTTCTTTGTATAAAAATAAAGGAATCTGGTACGTATCAGTCGCCATAAATCCCGTTGGGTGCAGCCGAAGGTAGAACGTAGCCGAGAATCTCCGCGGAGGCGGCCTGTCCGGACGCCAGTTCGTAGAGTAGTGCGACTCTCGGGTCGGTCATCATGCCCTCTGGCGTGCAGACTTCCCACTCACCGACGATATCCTCACAGTTGTCAATCTGTAACCCGTAGAGACTAGTCCAAGCGAAGTAAAAGATTTCGTGCTCTATGCACCCTCCGGGTTCGCAACTGGGTGCAGCGTAATGGTAGGCACCGTTACAACTTTCTGGTATGAATACGCAGTCGTCTGGTCCCTGACAATCGTAGTGTACGCAATCTGGGGCGCAATCCGAACTGTACTCGCAGTCGCCGTGGGCCTGTTCGGACGCCAGTCGGAGTTCGGTCCCGGGCTCACTACGAAAGACACTGGGGTAGATAATTGCAAGACCTTGGGTGATGACATGGAACATCTCCTCGATGATTTGCCGTTGGTAACTTCCTTCGCACGACAGGCAGTCCTGTCCCTCTACACGGGAGACTCCCCAGAAGCTGTCTTTGTAATCTCCCGACCCAATGTCACCCCTCTCGTTGATGATTGCGAGCCCCTCCTTGAAGTTAGAGCTCAACATTTCAGAGATTACTTCTGGATTGTCGGCCGTACCGTCCTCATCCGAGTCCAGATACTCGGCGAAGACGCTCGCCCCATGGACCAGGGCCCACAACTCCACGTCCCAATGCTTGTAGACATTTATTCCGAAAACCGATATCATCTTGTCCATTCCATGGTCGAAATGGATTCCAGACGTGACATCCACCACCATAAAACCAGACGTGACATCCACCTCCATAACATCTGGTTGATTTTGTTTTTCACAACCAATCATAAACATAGTCGTAATAATTGACGTAAAAATAAATTTATATTTAAAAGAATTTAATTTCATTTTTCCTCAATAACTGTTACCATATTGCTACTTCTACGCGGCAGGGCCGAACCTACGCTTGGCTGAAACCAGGATGGAGACGTTTCATACAGAAACTTACAAACAATCACCCAACAATGTGGGTGCCTCTTTTATAACCAAAAAAGCCCCCGTGAGGAGGCTATTTGAGCCAGAGGCGTTTTATTTAATAATTATTTTTTACTATACATAAAGAATAGTGCAGCAAACACTGCATTTAAAAACAAATTTCCATATACAGGAGGACCTGAAGCTTGTCCTGTTGCAGCATGATATCCGATAAGTAATACCCACAAAACACCTATGACTCCAAATAGTTGACCATATGAAGACATGGCTTCACCCGCAATATCAGGTGTTCTCCAAGATAATAAACCAATAGCAATAAGAGATGTTCCCATAGCTTGCCCTAAAGTCATTAATTGAGGAGTCATGGTAAATCCAGCCATTCCTAGAAAAGTTTCAGTTAAGAAAAGAAAACTCACTCCATTTAATAATGTAACAGCTCCATTAGCCCGAAATATCAATTGTAAATTCATAATAACTCCTTTTTTGTCCTTTTGGTTTTATTACAACTACGGAATCTATGATTTAACAATTAATTATAGTACAAACAAAAAAGCCCCCGTGAGGAGGCTTCTAATGTTTTACCAAATACAGATACAATTCTAAATTGGAATTACTATACCAAATTAAATTAGTATCTAGGGCGGCGGGGTCTATCTTCCCTTGGACGAGCTTCGTTTACTTTTAATTCGCGACCTTCTAATTCTTTGCCATTCAATGCTTGAATAGCTTTTTCTCCTTCAGCCTGGTCAGCCATCTCCACGAAGCCAAATCCTTTTGAACGCCCAGTAGCACGGTCAGAGATAATGCGAGCACTATCAACTGCACCATGTTCAGCAAATGCAGATTCTAAATCACTTTCAGATAATTGAAAGGAAATATTTCCTACATATATATTCATTTTTTATCCTTTTCAGGGTTTAAATACCTGATTTTATTTAACTATATCAATGCAATAATTTGCAACTACTTTGATGATTTACCTTCAAATGATGGAATACAAAAAAACCAATCTAATAAAGAGTATATATATCCTTGGTAGCGCGGCGAGTATACAATTTAATTGATATAACAACCTAAAAATATTATTACATCAAAAAATCCCCTATAAGGAGGCTATTTAAGCCAGAGGCATTTCATTTAGTTACACTCACCTTTAGTCCATTCTGTAACGCCTGACCTTTCAGCTACACAATCATTGCCGTAGGTCTTATTGTCACAGCCACAAACTGGGTCATAATTTTCGGGACAAGGTGTATTTGTGATCTTTGATTCATCAATGCAGTTCTTTTTGTCATTATCTTCACAAGAAAGTGCAAACAAAATAGGTAGTATTAGAATCGTAGTTTTATTCACTGATTTAACGTTCTCTTAATTTTTTGTAACAATTTTGCCATCATTTCAAAGTTCAAGCGTCCAGTATTCACATTGCGAGGACTGGGATGATAGCATCCCCAAAGAATTATTCCATTTGGCAATATGTATTTCTCATCATGACCAAAAGGGAAATCCTTCATTTTTAGATTAAATTGCTGCCGAAAGTATTTTAAACACCCATCAAAACCAATTTTTCCCAAGGCAAGGATCACCTTTACATTTTTCAGCAATTTCATTTCTGCACTGAAAAAAGGCGCACAATTACGTAGTTCTTCCGCAGTAGGTTTATCCTGGGGAGGGACGCATTTTAATACGGGTGTCATAAATGCATTATTTAGCACAAGACCATCATTTAGCGTATCAGAATTTGGTTGATTTGCGATACCTTCACCGTAGAGGCAACTTACTAAAAAATCAGCTGATTTATCTCCGGTAAAGACACGGGCAGTTCGATTCCCGCCATGTGCGGCTGGCGCAAGACCTACCAATAATAATTCTGCATTTGTATCGCCATAGCCTGGGATGGGACGACCCCAGTAGGTCCATTGCATAAACTGTTTTCGTTTTTCATTGGCCACTTTGTTACGGAAATCAACAATTCTTGGACACAAATCACATTTTACGACTTCCCTATATAAATTAGATAATGGTCCAGATTGGATTAAAGGATGTTTTTCGGGTGTAGGATGAAAATCGGGCAATTGATATCTTGAAAAAGTTCAAGGAAATTATAACACAAGACCACAATCTCAAATGAGAGTTCATGATAAATTAATGTTGATTACGACTTGCCCCTTTGTTCATTGCCTTTGGAACGATCTGAATCCTAAATTCGCTCCCCATCTTTGGAATAGCAAACCATTATTCAAATAAGGATATAATTTTATGGCAATGATGACAACACTTCGCAATCGTATGCATGTAGTCTTATGGTCACTACTGGTATTATTCTTACTGAGTATGACTGTGGGTGGATTAGTTGGAGGTGCTAATATTATCGATCAGCTTTTAGGTCGAGTCAACCCTGCTGAAGCAATTGGATCTGTTAATGGAGACCTGATCACTCCTGATCAATTTAACCAGGCATATAATATACGTATTGAGACTCTCCGCAATGCTGGTACAGAAATTTCAGATCAACATATTGATGGAACCCGTGAGGAAGTTTGGAATGCATTTGTTGAGGAACGCCTCACTGAACAGGCTATCGATGACCTTGGTATTATTGTTACAGATGATGAAATTCTATATCATCTTGAAAACAATCCACCTTTCGATATCCAAAGAATTTTCCTTGTTAATAATGAGTTTGATGAAGAAAGATACCGCCAAGCATTAAATACGCCAGGTATGCTGGACTGGGCACCCATTGAAGCATGGATGCGTGATTTCTATATACCCCGGTTTAAACTTCAACAATATATCAATATGTCTGCGATTGTTTCCGAGGAAGAAATACGGCAGGAATTCATAAAGCGCAATACAGATTATACAATATCCGCACTGCACATAACTACCTCAGCCGTTGAAGATAAAGTAAATGCACCAACTGAAGAAGAATTAAAAGCCGATTACAAATCCAGAATGGATGACTTTGAACAGGATGAACAACGGCATTTATCTTATGTAAGTTGGGCAAAAACACCTATTTCAGAAGATACTCTACGCATTTATAACGAAGCTAAAACCATTATCGACCAAGCAAAAAGTGGTAAAGATTTTGCTACACTAGCAAATCTCAACACACAAGATCCTGGCAACCAAATCTTACCTGATTCCGGACGGGGTGGAGATTTGGGTTGGTTTGGAACAGGTCAAATGGTTGGTCCATTTGAAGAAGCTGCTTTCGGTGCCAAACAAGGCGATATTGTGGGCCCTGTTCTTAGTCAATTTGGATACCATATTATTAAAGTGGATAGTATCCGATCTCAAGAGTCTGGTGAAAAACAAGTCAAAGCACGACACATTCTGCTTAACATAGACCTTGGTCCCAGCACAGGCTCAGATTTACGGCGAAGAGCAACCCTATTTACTTACGATGCGCAGGATTACGGTTTTCCTGCAGCTTTAGATAGTCATAACGTCCACGCTTCACGAGCCAATTCAATTGGTGAAAAAGATATGTTTCTTTCAGGTTTGGGCGTTTTTCGCTCCGCTGTACGCTGGGCTTACAATACCGAAATTGGGAGTATTTCAGATCCAATGGAAAGTGACGATTATTATGCCGTTTTCATACTGGATTCAATTACACCAGCAGGCATCGCTTCCTTTGAGAATGTTCGCACTCAAGTTTATGCTGCAATCAGTAGAGATAAAGAAAATAAAGAAGCTGAAAAGCTTGCTTTTGCATTAAAAGATCAGGTAGATGTAGGCGCAACTTTTGAATCACTTAAAAAAGATAATGATAAACTGGAACTTGTTCCTTCAGACACCAAAAAGTTAAATAACTCCTTTATTTCCCTAGGTAAATCCAATCATCTTATTGGCGCTCTATTAAATGCCAAAGCTGGTGATTTAATCGGGCCGGTAAAAACCTATCGCGGTTATGGATTGATTAAAGTCAATGTAGTCGGCAACTTTGATTCCACTATCTGGAATATACAGCAAGAACTTGTGCAACAGGACCTGATACGCCAGAAACAGAACCGGCTTTACCGTGATTGGATGACTGATTTAAAAAAAGAAGCAAAAATTGTAGATAACCGAAAATATTATTTTTAAATATTTGGTTCAATCCGTGTACGGATGATCCATGATGATGGATAGCCTTTATTGATGAGTTCTAAGCGCAATTTTTCAGCTAGGCGCCGGTCAATAAAATTACCTATCCGAACTTTATAATTAGGTGCTTCGAATACAATATAGATGTCTTTACCATATTCTATTGCCAGTTCATCTCGTAAACGGTCAGCATTTTCTTGGGAACTTGTTGCCAGTACCTGGACACGAAATCCCTCTATTATTACCTGAGATGAATCTGAATTACCCGCTGGTTTCAGCTCCTTTGTATCTAAGCTAAACGGCGAAACAACTTTTGGCCATCGCGGTTCAGGATCCTTCAATTTATCGGGATCAAAATTGACCTTTTTCTGATCCTGAGAAAAACCCAAGCTTAAAACCATTAGTAGGCAAATATAATTCATAGGGTACGTACCTCTTCTGCCGATACCCAACCTTTTTTACCATCCAATAGAATTATCTCAAGCCAGCCTGGCTGGGCTGTGGTTATTTCCACTTTTGTACCTTCATGAATACGAAATACCACATTTTCTCCCCTTGCAATTGGCGATGATCTTACATCGATAGCTGAAGCAATGATGATACCTTCGTGTTTATCAGAAACATCCCAATATTTATCTAGCATAATCCATCCCGCAGCAACAACAGAAACCAATAAAATACTGTTCAATATACCACCCAATTTCTCAGAGATGGCTCCATTCAGACGTAAGACATACAGTCCGCCCAACCCAATAAATAATAATCCTCCTAGTGTAATCAAATCCAAGATAGTTAGTTTTTCTAAAATGGCACGGTAAAAAGATAAGAAAAATAAATCATCTGGGCCCTGAATACGATCACGAACTTGGGAACGAACATAGCTCAAATTATAATTGATATCCCCATCTCTAGGAGAAAGTGCATGACCTTTTTCATAGGCCCATACGGCATGCCCCACCTCCCCCATCCGAAAATAGGCATTCCCAAGATTAAGATATAAGTCCTCGTGCTCCACTTCCCCAGAAAGCTTTTCATAATAATTTGCTGCCTGGTAATATTCTTCCATATCGTAATATCGATTCGCCAAATGGAATAGTGAGTCTAGCGACTGACCAAAGAGTAAAGATGATAGAATTACTAAGATAAATGAGTATCTCATACTAATTCCCGATCGATCTTTTTCAATAGTTCGCCAGCTTGTTTCTGAAGAGTATCTTCCGATTTATCCGCATCAGGACCAAACCGGCCAGCATCACATATTTTTGCAATAGATACCGTTTCAGCGATGATATCTGGCGATATTTTCCCGCTCAATTCTATTTCGATGAATAAAGGATCGAGATTATCTGAAGACAAAAACAGCTTCGATTGAAAATACCTGTACATTACTACTGCAGTATGTGCGAAAGGATCATCAGGATTATTCGATAAATCTTTAAGGGCCAATTTCAAGGCACCTCTTGATTTACGAAAATCGGCTGTTGAAATTCGGCTATCTTTCATTTTTCCAAATATACCAGGGAATATAAACAAAGCAGCAGCGATAAAATAAGTGGACCATACCCAAACCGGTATAGACTGCTTTCCTTTTGGAAGCCATTTTGGATTTTGAGTCCTTATATAGCGAATATCCTCCCCAATTAAATCCACATCCTCTCGGTTAAATTTTGTTGACGCGATCACATCTCTATCACCGGGATTTATAATAACCTGTACGTGCTTGGATTGAGTAGTAAGAAAGGATTCGGACCCAGTATCAAAATAGGTCAAAGTGACTGGATTCAGTCGAAAATTTCCTGCGGACCTTGGTATTAAGATATACTCAAAATTCTGCTCTCCAGTCAAATCATCTCTGAATTCATCCTTTTGAAAGTATGAAGTTGGAGGGAATACTTCCATATTCTGCGGAAATAAAATTTCACTTAGATTGAACTGGTTGAGGTTACCAGTTCCTTTCAGAAGAACATGAAACGTAATTGCTTCATTTACCTTAACGTTTGATGTATCTACCCATGATTCAATTCCAAAGTTTCCCACAGCACCAGTAAAATCGGCCGGTGGTGTTTTGGGGTAGGGCATAACCTCAATGTCTAAAGAATCGGATTGGACAAATTGACGCTGCGTTTCACGGAACATGGAATTAAAAAATGGGTCATCGAATACACCTCCAGGCCGCCTTCGACTGGGTTTTTCAACATTACAGATTACTGTCATAGGGTTAACAGTCAGTTTACCGATCTGTGTTGGAAACATGGCTGCTTTATACAATGTTGCTACTTTATACTCTACACCTTGAATCTGGATATCCCTGAATCGAGGTGTCTGAGCTACACCGACACGTAAATCTTCATTCCAGAAACCGACACTTTTTGGATATTCAATATCTTCAATAGATAGGTTCAAGCGCGTAAATAAACGGTAAGTTATTGTTACCTGTTCTCCTGGATAAGCCTGTTCTTTATCTGATTTTGCTTCAATAAATAAATTGGCCATCTGGGCACGGCCCGCACCCTTTTCCACCAAAATTCCGATCGGATTAGTTCGAAAAATCTGTTTTCCTATGGTTACATTGAGTGAAGGTATATTCAATTTCCCTTCTTTTTTGGCCAACAAGGTCCAACTTAAACTTCGCGAACTGGTCATTGCGCCATTAACCCACTGGATATTGGTTTGCTGGGCTGGACCACTGATAATTTTAAATTCATTTAATATCGGAGATATATCCACGTTTGGTGTTCCATCGGCATTGACAGCCACAATTTTAAAACCCAGTGTTTCATTTTTCGAAATATGGTTTACATCTATAGATGCTGTCACTTGAATCTGGCTAAATATAAAACCAGCCTGCAAGGTGGACGAAAAAATCCAATATAAAATTCTACGAATCATTACCAATCTTTTGCCAGTTTACGCGATTTAGAGCGAGCAATTTGCCGCTTTTGCATAATTTTTTCATCTTGTTTTAATGCATCTAAAATACTCTCGGCCTGTTTTAAATCCTGTGATTTTTCTTCTTCAGATACTTCCTGTTGCTGGGGTTGCTGTTGCTGCTCATTATTTTCCTGTTGTTCTTCTTTCTCTTCCTGCTCTTGATTCTTGTCTTCCTGTTCTTTGTTTTTCTGATCTTGTTCGTTCTCTTGTTCTTGATCCTTTTCCTTCTCCTGTTCTTGATCTTGTTCCTTATCTTGCTCCTTATTATTCTGATCCTGTTCCTGTTGATCTTCTGGCGGATCTTCCTGATATTTCAAAAATTCATAATTATATTTTGCCTCTTTATCAGTGGGATCTAATTCCAATGCTTTGCGATAAAAAGCTAGTGCTTCTTTCGTTTTTTGATTTTGATAAAATGTATTTCCCAGATTATACATCGCTTTAGATTTCAGTTGTTCATTATCTGCCTTTAAAGATTGCTCAAATGAGTACTTGGCTGTTTCCAGATCACCTTGCTGAAATGCGGATGAACCGCGCCCAAAATGTGCTTGTGCTTGATTACCTCTCTCACTCAAAACAGATTCGTAATATTCTTGTGCCGCCTCATATTCCTGGTTCTGATAATGGTTCAAGCCCTTGTCCTGCGCCAACAACATGGACAAAAAAATCACAATTACAATTATGCATCTATTGGACAAAACGACCCCGCCATTCTTCTTGTTTTTTATTCCGCGTTGGCATCAACATCCCTACCATCATTAGACCAACAGAAAGGATTCCAAAGGATTGATACTGGTCTTCATATTCCGAATATACGTTTGATTTCAAGGTGC